>JACCDT010399901.1_pt1 | contig 38158 bp, 59 predicted proteins | sample 7446291 | NCBI WGS metagenome assembly JACCDT01 (sample SAMN15323446, study PRJNA562643) | freshwater metagenome | isolation source: river surface water | place: USA:Blue River Watershed | collected 2017-08-17
AAAAAGAGAGTCTAGATCGGTGCCGCACACTGATTACCAGGGACTTGGTCTCACGATGGTTTTGGCAGACATAATAGGAGCGGGCTACGCGGCACACGGGTTTCGTTATCGTCGATACCCAGCTCACCCAAAGTTGATTCGGTCTGTCGCCAAACAAAAAGACAAATGGGCTTTGGTGAAGGAACCGGGAACTATTCACACAACCAACGCCAAAAAATCGACACTAAAAAAAGGCGCATTCGGCGGGCGGCCGTGCGCGGTTTTTGAATATATCGGGCCGGCCATGAACAAAGATCAGGCCAGAAATTTGTTCGAAAGATGAAGCTCACCGCAGAATTAACCGAAAAGTTTTGCGCGATGATCCGCCAAGGGATCACGCAAGAGCGCGCCGCGTGGTCTTGCGGCGTAGATGACGCGACGATCTGGAAATGGAAGCACCGCGGACAGGTCGAGCTCAGCGGGAAATATCGCGACTTTTGGGAGGCTTACCGCAAGGCTGAAGGTGACTGCGAAGTGTTGGCCCTGTCACTCATAAACAAGGCGGCGCGCGACGGCGATTGGCGCGCGATGGCTTGGCGCCTCGAGCGAATGAACCCGGACAGGTACGGCCAGAAGATCCGTGTCACAATCGAAGAAAGGAAGCGGATGGCAAGTGACCTCCTCTCAAGGCTACGTGCGCGGCTTGATGGCCCAACATTCGAACGAGTCTCGGAGGCTCTCCTGGAAGCATGCGCTGACGCAGATTGCGAAGAGCCATCCGGGTGAACGCGAAGAAGAACGCGAACACGTTGAGCAGCTGATCTGCCGAGTATCTCCCGAGCTCTCAGCCATGCCGCACATGGCGCCGTTCTTCGCGGCGCTCGACCGCTCGACGCGTGAGCCGGTGCGCGTGCTCTTCTCGGTCCCGCCGCAGCACGGCAAGTCAACGATCGCGTTTCACGCCATTGCGAGATCAATGCTCGCGGGGCGCAGCGTGATCTTCGGAACGTACTCGGCCGAGTTCGCGTCGTATCAGATGCGGCGTGCGCGCAAGGTTGCCGAAAAAGCAGGCGTGCGCTTTCGCTCAGACTCGCGCGCGATCTGCGAGTGGTACACCGAGGAGGGCGGAGTGCTCACCGCGGTCGGGCTCGGCGGCGCTGTCACCGGAAAGCCGGCTGACCTGATCATTATCGACGACCCGATCAAGGGTTACCAAGAGGCCGCTTCGCGAGCGATGCGCGACAACACAGACGATTGGCTGCGCGCCTCGGTGCTGTCGCGAGCTAACCCCAACACGTCCGTTTTTGTTGTGCACACACGCTTCCACCCAGACGACATTATCGGGCGACTCTCGAAAGAGGGTTGGACCTACATCAACTTCCCGGCCATCGCAGACGACGGCTCGGCGCTGTGGCCAGAAGAGCGCCCGGCGAAGTTCCTCGAGGACCAGCGCGCGCAGCTGGGCGAGCACATGTTCGCCGCGCTCTACCAGGGCCAACCGCGTCCGCGCGGGCAGGAGCTCTTCGGCGCTCCGCACTACTACGACTCGGCGCCGGCGGCGGGGTACAGACTCGGCATCGGCGTCGACCTTGCCTACACGTCCAAGACCTCGAGCGACTACAGCGTAGCGGTGTGCGTCGCGGAGCTCGGCGGGCGGTTCTACGTGCTGGACGTTTTGCGCAAGCAATGCACAGCACCCGACTTCGGAGCGCATCTATCGGCGTTCAAGGCTCGCTACCCTGGCGCCAGAATGCGCGCATACGCGCACGGGACCGAGCTCGGCAGCATCGACTTTTTCAAGCGTGCGTCCGGTGTACACGTGCACGCAATGCAAGCCATCGGCGACAAGTTCGTACGCGCGCAAGGCGTAAGCGCGGCGTGGAACCGAGGCGAGGTACTGCTTCCGCGTGCGGCGCCGTGGCTTGGAGAGTTCGCGGGAGAAGTGACCGCGTTTACTGGCGTCAACGATCCGCATGACGATTGCGTCGATGCGCTGGCCGCGGCCTTCGACGAGGCGCGCACAGGAGCTCTACCGCACGCGGCAGAACCGATCCGCATCGTGACGCGCCGGGAGAGTGCGGGGCTCAAGGGCGTCTTCTGATAACATGACCGGCATGGCCGATTCACCCATCCGAGCCCTTCCGACTTCCGCGCGCACGGTAGTCCCCGCGCCCATTGGCACCATGACGCACAAGCGCTTCGGCGGCATGACGCCACCGCAGCTGCAATCGATCCTGATCCAAACCGACCAGGGGCTGAACCTGCAAGACTGGGCGGATTTCGTCGAATGGGTTTGCGAGGACGACCGAATCAGTTCGGTGCTCGACACACGGATCGACGCGGCCTGTAACCTCGCGTTCGAGTGCCGACCGGGACGCGCGCGTCCAGGTCAAGAAGCACTCGCCCAGCTAGCGGCCGAGAAGTGTCAAGAAATGCTCGAGTCTACCACGCGTGTGACGCAGGTTTTCGACGACATGTTCGGCGCGTTGCCGGTTGGCTATAGCGCGGCCGAGCACCAATGGCGCCGCGAAAATGGTTGGTGGCTGTCGACGCCCGTTGGCATCCGCCCTCGAGATATCGCGTTCAACGCAGATTGGTCGTTCAGGTTCCGCACGTTTGACAACGGGTTCGGCAACGAGTGGATCAACGCGGCAGATCACCCCGGTAAGTTCATGACGTTCGCGTTCAAGCGCCGCGGCTCGACGCCGCTACGCTCGGGCGCCGTGCGTCAAGTGGCGATGCTGTGGCTATTCAAACGGTGGGCGTGGCGCGCCTGGATGAACGGCGCGGAGCGCATGGGAACGCCGATGGCCATCGGAAAGGTTCAGCGCGACGCAGCGGAGAACGCGCGTTCGGCTTTGCTCGAAGCGCTCAAGAATATGAGCGAGGGTCAAAGCGCAGTAATCGAGGATCTGACTGATCTCGTGTTCCCGCAAACCGGGTTCAACGTGTCGGCGGACATCTTCGAGAAGCTGATCGACCGCGTCGACAAGGCGATCACAGTCGCAGTGCTAGGGAGTATGGACGCTGTCGACGGAGGCGCTAACGGCTCGATGGCGCGCGCCGAAGTGCAAGAACGCGCCACGATCGACCCGCGAAACAGCAAGCTCGTCTACATGTTGTATGAGGTTATCGAGCGCGATTGGCTCGCGCCGTTTCTTGATTTCAACCGAGAGCATTTCGGCGGGGTTGTGCCGCCTACGCCGATCATCGTGCTTCGAGACGACGAATCGGAGATCAACACCGATCGCTTCACCGCGTTCTCGGCATTCGCCACAAAGGGGATCGTCTCGACGAACGAGGTCCGCCAAGCCATTGGACTAGACCCGATTGCGGGAGGCGACGTTCTGATCGAGGACGTCCCGCAGGCTCAAACGTCGTTCGAGTTCGGCAGCGCTCAGGAGGCGCCCGCGGCGCTCCCTTTAGCGAGGCGCGCGGGCCCGAAGCGTACGACCCGAGCGAGGACTTCGGCGACATCCGCAGACTTGACGACCGCGGTAGGGCGCGGGCTCGGCTTGTCGTCGGCAGACCTTCGCGGCTCGTCGCGCAAGCGATCATAGACGGCACCGAAGTCTTTCGCGGTCTAGCCGATTCCGCGCTCGCCGGCCTGCAGGCCTCAAGCAACCCTAGCGACGTGCAACGCATGCTCACCGAGTGGGCCAACGACAAGCGCGCGCTCGCCGACGTGCGCGACGTTCTCTACAAGCCGATGGCCATGGGCGATATGGCCGGAAGTATGTTCGTGCGCGACGTCGAGCTCGCGAACCGAATCAAGCTCGACGCGAACCCGCGCCCCACGTTCCTAGAACTTCCGTTCGCCGAAGCGGTGCAGTTCTTCGAGCAGCGCTTTGCCGATCCCGCACGCGCGCTAGAGGTGATCCGCGTGTATCGGGACAGAGCGGACGACGCGAGCAAGCGCACGCTTACCAAGATCGCCAAGGCGATGATCAAACAGCTGACGCGAACGCTGGCCGAAGGCGGAACGCTGGACGAGTTCACCGAAAAGTTCGAAGGCCGCGGGTTTGATAACTCCTACCTCGAGAACGTTTACCGAACGAACATTCAGACCGCGTACGGAGCGGGGCGAGTGCGAGAGATCGAAGCATCGGCCGACGTGATCCCGTTCGTCGAATACGTCGCGGTCATGGACGGCGAGCGCACTCGCATCGAGCACCAAGAGCTCGACGGCAAGGTTTGGAAAACGTCCGACCAGGCGTGGAAACAGTTCGCGCCACCGTGCGGCTTCCAGTGCCGATGCTCGACCGTCACCCGAGAGGAAGGCGACTTCGACCCGGCTCAGCTGGCGCGCGTCGTGTCGATTGACCTGGTCGATCCGCGTTTCAGGAAGTCGCCCACAGCAATCGTAACCGAACAAATCTAGCCTACAGCGAAACGCCGTTCCGCTATAGGCAAGCCCGTTTGTCTATAGCGGGCGGGTAGTCAACGCGTCTAGGCAAAGACTCAGCTACACGCGGGCTGCGCGTGTACATGGGTTTGTGGGCTCGTTTGCATCGCGCCCGTGAGTTCGCGCACAATCGCGTGAGGTATGTCACTACACCGATCACCACGTGCGCATTGGTACTTGACGCGGCACGCGCGCGCGCATGGCGCGTTGGTCAAGCTCGCCGCGCCGAACGCCAAGGGCGCAAAGTGGCAAGAGCTCGCCAAGGTCGGCGACTGGCAAGGGCACTCGGCCGGAGCGTTTGCGCTCACGCGCGAGGACCTCGAGGCGATGGTCGCGACGTACGACGCGCAAGAGAACCCGATCCCGTTCACCTACGAACACCCGGACTACCGCCCGGACGGCTCGCCCGTTCCCGCGGCCGGTTGGGTCGAGGCGCTCGAAGTACGCGGCGACTCGCTTTGGGGGCTTGTCGCTTGGACCGAGCGCGCGGCGAAGATGATTCGCGACGGCGAATATCAATACTGCTCGATCGTGTTCTCGCACGAAGCCACCGACCGAGTGACCGGCGACACGCGCCCCGAGCTCTTCGAGGTCGGCATGGTCAACCGCCCGTTCATCGACGGCCTGCAACCGCTTGCCGCGTCCGCCGTTGCGGCCGCTAAAAGGAGACTCTCCATGACATTTGATCTGAAGAAAATCATCGAAGCACTCGGCGAGCTTCCGAAGGACGCCGGCCCCGAACAGATGCACAAAGCGCTCGAAGCCGCGATCCTCGCGCAAGAGGCGCTCGAGAAGCCGGCAGAAGAAGAGAAGCCGGAACCCGAAGAAGCGCCCGAGATGACTTCGACCGGCGCGCCCGTCGAGCCCGTCGAAATGAGCGCCACGATCGACGCGGCCGCTGCTCCCGAAGCGCCGATGGCTCCCGAAGACAAGTCCGCCGACGCAGCGGCTCAGGTCATGGGCGCGCTTGAAAAAGCCCTGGGGCTTGATGCTGCGGGCGTGCTCGCGTTCGTCATGGACAATCAGGACAAGCTTGCGGCGATGGTATCGGCCGAGCCCGCATCGGGCACGCCAGCCGAAGACGCGGCCCTTGCCGACGTACGGCTCTCGGCCGTACACGCACGCGCCGAATCGGCCGAAGCCAAGCTGTCCGCGCTGAATGCGGAGCTTGAGGTTTTCCGAGCCGAGCGCGCCAAAGCCGACGAAGCTGCCATGATCGCAACGGTCGACGCAGCGATCAGCGCCGGGCACATCCTGTCATCGCACCGCGAGACGTTCATCAAGCTCGGTCGCTTGAACCGCGCCGAGCTCGAGACCGAGCTTTCACGCGTTGCAAAGTCGCCGGCCGTCCCGACAGGTCGGCTCGTCACGCCAAAGCCCGTAGGCGGCGGGAGCGCATCGATCGAAGCGCAAGACGACGCCGAGGCGCAGATCATCCGACTGCTGTCGGGACGCTCGCCGGCCGTGATCAAGGGCGCGCTCGAAAAGCACCGAGCCAATAACTCAAAGCTCAACGGGCGCGCTTAGTGCGGGCCCCTGAAAAGGAGAAATATCAATGACCGCACTTTCAGCTGACGCACGACGCGCCAAGTACGGCGCAGAGAATGCGATGGAGGTTAGCGTTTCCCTCGCTGCAAATGCAGTGATCTACGCTGGCGCCATCGTACATTTCAACGCCTCGGGATACGGAACGGCCGGCGCGGACACCGCCTCGTTCAAGTATGCCGGCCTCGCGATTGAGTACGTCTCGAACAACGGCGGCGCCAACGGTGCCAAGTCTGTTCGCTGTCTCGTCGACGTGATCGCGCCGTTCGCCGTCCAGGCGGGCTCGATCACCATCGCCGATTGTGGGCTACTTGCGCTCACGTACGACGACAACACCGTCTGTGATGCCGCGACCGGAACCAATGACATCCCGTGCGGAACCGTGTACGGGATGGAAGGCTCAAACGCCCTGATTTATCTGGGCCATTCTGTAACCCGCGCGAACGCGGCCTAATCGGAAGGAAGGTAAACCATGGCAATCGCAGGATCTTCAAGTCTACAGATCGCACAGCTGGCGTTCGACGCGCTTTATCAAGACGTGTTCGCTCAGCCGCAGCAAGCCTACGTCGCAGACATCTTCGCGAAGAAGGTTTCGACCGACGGCAAGTATCTCAACATTCCCGTCACCACGTCCTACCCGCGTCTCCGCGAGTGGGTTGCCAGCAAGGCGATCAAAGATCTTCGGGCGTTCTCCCAGACGATCGAGGTCAAGCCTTACGAGGCGACGGTGGGAATCAAGCGCCTCGACTACGAATGCGACCGCTCGGGCGCAGTCGCGGCGACGCTTGCTCAGCACCTAGCGAACGCGAAGCGCGGGCTTGATGATCTTCTCGTCACCTCGTACCTCGCGAACACGGCGGTCGGATTCGACGGCGTCTCGCTGCTCAACGACTCGCACCCGTTCAGCAACTCAACCGGCGACAATCTCACCACGTCCGCGCTCACCTTCTCGACGTTCCGCTCTGGAATCGAGGCGATGTCTGATTTCACGGATGAGGACGGAACCCCGTTGAACATCATGCCGACCCACCTTCTGGTGGGCCCGGCGCAGATCCGCACCGCGCTCGAGCTCGTTGGCGCGGACCGCCCCGTTGCCGTAAGCAACGCAGGCGCGACCGACGCGACCTCGAACGTGGTCGGAGCCGTCACCATCCCGAACGTGTTCCAGGGCATGGTCACGGTGGTCAACTCGCCTTGGATCACCGGAAACCAATGGCTGCTCGCGCACGTATCTCCGGCGCTTGCGCCGTTCACCATCGCGGTCAAGCGCGCGATCGAACCGATCGTCAAAGACGGCCGCGACATGACCGCCGACTCGCGGTTCTTCGACGACACGTATTACTTCTCGCTCGAGGGTGACCTTGCAGTTGCTCCTGGCGTTTGGCAGTGCGCGTACGGTTCCGTCACAGCCTAGTAACTGAAAAGAAAGAGGGGCATCAAAATGGATATTCTTTCAACGAATCTCGTTCCGCATCACGCACGCCGCGACCCAGTCCGCTCGGTCGCGCGCGCGCGTGTGCGCGTCAAAATGCGCATGAAGCAATACCTCGTTCCTGGCGTGGGTCTCGTAAAAGCGAAGAACGCCGACGCGGACGGGTGGGTCACGTTCGAGATGTACGCCGACGAAGTCGACAAGGTTCTTGCAGACGTCGAGACTGATCACGCCGTCATTCAAGCGGCCATCGAATCGCACGAGCAAGATCTTGCCGAGTGGGTGCGCAGCAAGTCGGGCGCAAGCCCCGAGCAGCTGGCAAAGCCGCGCAACGAATGGCCTGACGCCGCCGTGCGCGCGTTCAACACCTACGCGGGTTCGCCAGAGGCGAAGTTCTTCTCGCTCAAGCGCCGCGGGATCAAACCGCTGGTCGCGGCCGAGGTCCTAGAAGCGGACCTTCCGCCGCTCATGACGGACGAGCAGAAACAAAGCGTGCAGCTGGCGCAAGCGCTGGCGGCGGCATCGATGGGCGGCGGCGCGATGGAGATCATCGCCTCGTTGCGCGCGGAGATTGCAGCACTGCGCGATCAAATCAACGGCGGCTCCGACAAAGCGCCCCGCGTCTCAGCCCGAAGGAGCGAATAAATGGCATCCAGAGTTGTGCAGCACGACGGCATCGATTTTCACGGAGACACAACGCGCGGGCAGTTCAGCGCGCACAAAGGATCGTCCGTCGTCGCGCGCGGGTCGTTCAAAAAAGACGGCTCGGTGTTCGTCGAGGCCTCGAGTCTGCCGATGGGTCCGGGATGGTACGAGGCGATCGTCGAGTGCATGACGCCTACGCCGCAAGTGACCACGCAAGGCCCGCCCGCGCCCATTCCTACGCCGCCCGAACTTCTCGGATCGCTTGCAGACGACTCGGTCGACTAACGCAAAGGAGCCCCGCTCATGGCCGCATACATCGACACCGACTACATCGGCTATCACATCAAAGCGGAAGTGCTGACGGGGCTTTTTACCGACGCCGGCGTGTACGTCTCGGCCGCGGTCACACAAGTGATCACGACCGCATCGGAGCGGGTCAAGCTTGCGGGCGAGCAAGCGGGCTACTCGATGAGCTCGACGACAACGACAGACGAAATGATCAAGCAAGCCACGCTCGGCCAGTTCCTGGCGATGGCTTACGGCCGCAACGGCCTCCCAGTGCCCGAGCAGTTTTACACCGAGGTTCGTCTCGCCGATGCAATCCGCACGGGAACGGTCAAGCTTACGGGCACCGCGTCGGCGGCGATGGCCGTCGGCGGGATCTCGGTCACGTCGAGCGATCCCGACGACTCTACCGGCATCGCCACGGGGGACACGCGCCCGGCAATCTTCAAGACGCTCGGAAACGTCTGGTGAGGCTAGAGCTCAAAGGTCTAGACAAGGCCTCGAAGCGTTACCGCGAGATGGCGCAACGCGCGCGTGATCTGACGCCCGCAGCAACGGCCGCCGCGAACGATATCAAAACGCTTGTGGCGGACTCGTTCCGACGCAGCACCGACCCTTCGACGGGCAAGAAGTGGGCGCCGCTCGCCGACTCGACCGTTGCGCGGCGGAGAAACGGCTCGTCCAAACCGTTGTTGGACACGGGAGTGTTGTCGCGCTCAATCGCCGCCGAACCGTCTAGCGACTCGGTGATCTTCGGAACGAACGTCCCGTATGCCGGCCCGCATCAGTTCGGCAGCAAGGCGCGCAAGATTCCGCAACGCCGATTCTTGCCGTCGCTCGACGGCGAGACATTCGGCGGCCTGCCGAACTCGCCAGCGCGCGCTACGCTCGCGCGTATCGCGCAACGCGTCCTGAACTACATCACCACCGGACGCGCCACGGCAACGGCGCCAAAGGCACCCGATGGCAAACGTTGACACCGACGCAATCCTGACCCGCGTTCGCGAGGTCCTAGAAGGAGACGTGCTCGCTATCCGCGCCGTCGACGCGGGACGCTTCACCGGCTCGCTGCCGCCTGGGTTGACCGACGGAGAAGCGTCACGGCGTGGCGTCGTCGGCCCACGATACGACGTGCGCTTGACGTCGATCGAGCCGCACCCGTCGCGCCCCCCGAACGGAAGCACGCTCGGGATTTACACGATCAGTCTCGAGGTCGTGATCAATCGGCACGTGTACCTGGACCGCGCCATCGTGGACGACAACCGCGACGCGTACTTCGCCGGGCTGGCCGTCGACGATGGCGACGTGATCCGCCAAGCGCTCGAGTATCCCGGGAACTTGATCCAGGTCTTTGCGACGGCCGCACAAACCGGGCTTGTCGGAGGCGCGTTAGTTTGGGCGAGCTCCGAAGTGGTACGATTCGAGATGCCGGGCCAAGGCCCTGGATTGATTGAAAGCACGCACGCCTTTACTGGCGTGGTCACCGTCGACCGCTAAAGGAGGCCGAGAATGTCATTCGAGTTTACGAACCATCGCCGGGTGTATGTCGCGTTGGAATCAACGTTTGCGGCGCAGCTGGATTGGTCGAGCCTCTCGGCTGGCTCGAGCGCGTACAAGAGCTTGGTCCCTGTAATGGAGGGCTCTCTCGAGTTCTCGGCCGTTGAGGACATGCTGGACCCGATGCCGTTGCAAACGCACAAGTTTGATCGGCGGCGCAAGGTCCGCGGCAAGAAGAGCGCCACGATCAAGTTCAGCGTGCCCTTTTACTCGACCGGTACCGCTGCAAACAGCGCACAGGCACAGGTTCCCTCGACCACGTCGACATCGGGCGGGTTCGCGCTCGGCGTGATCCTGAAAAGCATCATGGGGGGCGAGGACAACGTTACCGGTTCGACGTTCACCGGCGGCTCGGCCAGCGCGCCCACGACCGGCACAAACACGTTCCAGCCCATGAACGCCATCGGGTACGCCAACGCCGCGGGCGGGTACGAATGGCGCGTTGTCGACACTTCGGCGACATCGCCCTACAACATGAAGCTTGCCTACAGCGCCACGCCGTCGGGCCAAGCGTACGCCGCGAACACCTACTATCTGACGCAGGATTCGGGCACGAATGATTCGACCTCACTTCAGTTCCTGATCCAAGGCGCCGAATCGGATGACGTGTTCTTGCTGACAGGATGCCAGCTGGTGAGCATGGGTTTCGAGACGGGACTCGGGACACTCCCGAAGATTACGTTCGAGTTCACTTGCGCAAACTGGCTGCAAGATTCCGAGATCACCGCAGGTCCGCCCGCGTTCGCCGGTGGCTTCTCGCTTTCCACGTTCTCGGAGATTGCCGACGTGGCCGGCGAGCTCCTGCAGTGGACCAACGGAACGACCACCTACACCGCTTCGACCGGCTCAACCGAAGGCTCTCAGGTCCACGTTGCCAAGGAATCGTTCTCGTGCTCTCTCGGATTCACTCCAGTGACCTCGCCGAGCGGAACGAACACGATCCATCAGTACGTGCGGCGCAAGGCGGACGGCGGCCCGATCATGTCCGGCAGCTTCGATGCGCCCTATCACTCAACGTTTTGGAAGGACTTGAAAGCCAACCGCACAGCGGTCGGTCTGCAACGCACGTTCGGCGGCACACCCGGTTCGACGATGATCCTATGTATGCCCACCGTCCAGATCGTCGACGTGCAGGCGGTCGACGCGAACGGGCTTCGATTCCAGACCGTATCGTGGGAGGCGCGCAACGATACCGACACGGGCGGCACTGCGGACCAAGAAGTATCGGCATTCAGTATCCACTTGGGATAAGATGCGTCACGCGGTGGGCGTCAGCCCACCGCCGAGGGGACCCAAAACATGTCGCAACTATTCAGCGTCGCGCCGTTCGAAACGGTCACGCCGTTCGACCCGGCGATCGATTTAGAAGCGTGCAACGTCGAGAAGTACATGAACACGCGAGACATGAGCTCTCTCGTGTATCTCGCTGGACAGCAGCCGACGATCTTTACCGTTCGTCGGTTGCCCGTGTCGCGTTCGATCAGCATCCGATCAACCGCGCATTCTGACGCGCAAGCCCGCTCGCTGGCGTTTATGGCCGCGGTCGTGCGCGTGCAAAACATCCGCACCGATGCCGGCGTCATGCCGTCGTGGGAACCCGGGTGGAAGCGTCCCGGGTCCACCGCGCAACATGAATCAATGACCGTCGCAGAACTGGACGAAGGACTGTTCGCCGAAGACGAGATCATGGATGTCGGAGAGGTGGTTCTGCAGCGCGCAAATTTACGCAACGGGAGGCCGGCCTTGTTTCAGCCGCTGCACTCATCGGCGGTCGCCTTGGCATTGAGGATCATCTCTTGCCGCCCTGTGGCGCCGACCGACCTCCCGTAAGACAAGCAAAGAGAACGCAATCGACGGCTCCCGCGGCGATGCGCGCGTGCTGGCGCGCGGGTTGGGCGTGCCCGTGCTCGGGCCCCGTCGAGCCAAAGCCGGATCGATTCATCGAAGCGGTCAAAGAGATGATTCGCAACGTGACCGGCCGCGCGCCGGACACGTGCCCATGGCGCGCATTCGGCGAGCCCGTGGTCGCTGACATAATCAACGCTCATCGGTGGTACGATACAGGTCAGGTCAACCTGTTCCTCGGGAATGACCCGCCGGCGCATTTGGTGGCCGGCTTGGAGATGTACGTCGGCGCATTGAACGCGACGCGCGCGGACCGGATGGATCGCGAATCCGAAGAACGCAGAAAGGCAACGCCACGCAGATGACAGTCGAGAAAACCGAGATCGCGCTGTCAGTAACCGGCGAAGAGGCGACGGCGCGCGCGATGCAAAACGTTGCGCGTTCATTGGGCTCGGTCCAAACCGCGACGGCCAAAGTGACCGAGGCGCAAAAGGTCCAGACGACAACCGCCGCGTCTGTCACCGCCCAGTTCGCGCGACTGGGACCCGCTGTCGGCATCGTTTCCCAGGGCCTGGGCGCGATGAACGGAACGCTCGGGAAAGTCGGTACGGTGTTGGGGTCTACAACGTCGGCCATCGCCGGGATGACCGCGGGATTCGGGCCGCTGGGTATTGCGCTTGGCGTCGTTTCAGCGGCGTTCACTGCTTACAACTTTGTTGTGAAAGACGCCGAAGAAAAATCAAAGGCGCTCGAGCAAGCGGCGCGCGACGCGACCAAGAGCCTGGCCGATCAAGCGCGCGCGATTCGTTCCGCACGCGAGCAACGCGAGGCCGACCGGCTGACGATGGAGACCGAGGAGGGTTTGCTGGTTCGGCTGGCGCACGCGCGCGCCGAATACAATCAACGGCTGTCCGACGCGCCGCTTGCTTCGTCCACGGTGCAAGCCGAGCTGCGCGTCACCGCGCTGGAGAGGCAACTCGCTGATGCGCAATCGATGGCCGCGGCAGGCGACGATCTCAGGCGTGCACGCGAAGAAACGGAGCGCATGATCGCGGACGCCGAAGCCATGGGCGACGTCCGTCCCGACCGCCGCGCCAACCCGTCCGCCGCACGCGATCGCCAGCGCGAGAACATGCGTGGGCTGGGCCGGATGTGGGACGACTCTCAAAGGGCGAACGAGGCGCGCGCCGGAACGCAGCTTGGGACGATAGACCCGGCGGCGGATAACGCCGCGAAAGCCCAAGAACGCTATAACCAAATCAACGCCGAAGGCTTGCGCACCGCCCAAGACCGCAATGCGGAACGGGCCTTGGAGCTTGAGCAACTGCAGATGGTGACAAACACTTACGCGGACCTTGCGTCGGTGATGGGCGGGTCCGTGGTCAGTGCGATCGACGCCGTCGCCAAGGGGGAGATGTCGCTGGGTGCGGCGTTCAAGAATATCGTCGCCGAACGACTCAAGGCGCTGGCGCTAGAAGAGGCGGTTCTTGCGTTGGTCAGTCTCGCGAAAGCGGCGTCGCTGTCGGTGTGGAATCCGGACGGCGCTGCGAAAGAGCTGACCGCCGCGGCGTTGCACGGCCAAGCCGCCGCGGCCGCTGGCGCAGGCGCCGCCGTCGCGTACGGTATCGGATCGATTGGCGGCGGTGGCGGTGGCGGCGGAGCAAGATCCAACGCGCCATCATCGCAACCGACGCGCGACACATCCGCGCAATCGTCCGGCTCGGGCGAGCGCGTGATCAACATCAACTTCGGATCTCCGGTCGTGACGGCCTCGACCATCGCAGAGTTGGGGCGCGAGTTGAAAACCGCGATCGTTACCGCGGAAGCGAGAGGATGGGCCTGATGTCGAAGATTTACGCGGGATTTACGATGACATCGATCGGGTCGGCCACGATCGGGTGGACCGATTCTTCCGGCACATACACGGCGACGGTGTCGACCGGCACATACGCCCACGTTGATCTACAGGCGATCATGGGCACGGGCGAATACGACGATTTCTCGGCGGCATTGAAGACGGCGATGGACGCCAGCGCGTCGCCGCGCACGTTCACCGTCTCTTACTCAACGTCCTCGATGGCTTATACGATCACGCCGGATTCAGGGACGATCTTGTTGACGACGTCGACCACCACGGTCATGCGGAATATCCTGGGGTACAGCTCGCTCCCGACGATCGCGGCCGCGTCTACATCGTCCCAAATCCGCCCGTATTACGTGGTCGACACGAACATCGACGCGCAAAGCGCGGTATCGGGACGTTACGAACCGGGCGGGATCTCGGTCGACGGCGAAGCCGATGGCGGGAACGCATTCGGCGTGTCGCGCGAAGAAGCCCCCACGTATTTCGATTGGACCCAAATGATGGAGCCCATCGCCGTTGTGTACACATCCGACGCCACGAGCTCAGTCCCATGGACCTATGAGGCTTTGTTCAAACACGCGCGCAACGTCGAGCCGATCTATTACGAATCGGCCACGTATCCTTTGACGTCCGCCGTGTACAAGCTTCGCGCGGACGGGACTTCGTGGCGCCCGCAACGCGTAACAGCCGACTCCGACGTCCAGTGGAACATCCCATTCGCGTGTAGGTATCTCGGATGACGTGGGGCGCAACAATCCTGAGCGGGTCGGGGAAGCTGTCGTTTCGCTTTCACATCGAAGGCGCGATGTACGATTGGGTGACCGACACCGCCATGATCAAAGCCGGCACGACCGGCGCCGGCGCCGTCGCCGCGCGTAAGCTGGGGCTGAAACGTGATGGGTCGGTGTTCGGAGAAGACATCGACATTTTGCACGCAAAGCTGAAATGCAAGGCGCCGTCGATCCGAATCGCGGACATCGGCGGGCATGCGTCTTACGCGTTCACGAAGATTCCGACGCGCACGTGTTGGTTGACCGGCGGCGTTCTCACATCGGGCACGTCGCTGACGGTGACATCGAACACGGGATGGACCGCGGGCGACATCCTGCACTTGAACACCGAAGCGATGCACGTCACCGGCACGAGCTCGACCGACACAATCAACGTCGATCGCGCCGTGTACGGAACGCAAGCCCAAGCGCATTTTACGATCGGCGACCAAGCCGGACTTGCGGCGCCCGAAGTAAACAACGAGGCGTTGTGTCTTCAAGGACGCCGGTGTCGCCTGTACGTTTACGGCGAAGGCGATGATCCGCAGGGCTCGGGCACGCTGGTTTGGAATGGGCTGGTGTTGGGCGACCCCGAATCGGACAACGGCGGCGCAGAATGGACGATTCCGTGCGGCGGATTGGACCGGATTCTCGACAAGAACTTCGGTGTACAGTTCGGCCCGTTCAAGCCGCGTGGCGTCTATTACACAGCGCTGAATCCGTTTGTGCTGCTTCTCGGCGAGATGACCGGCGCGAGCGCTCTAGGAGGCACGACGGCGCACGAGGCAACGGTCACGATGATCGGCTTCTGGGAATCTAACGCGGACTTCGTCGCCGAGCTGAACACTCAAATACAGCTCGCGATCGCGGCCTTTTCGATGTCCGTTTCGGCGAGAGAGTCGGGCGACCCAGACCAATGGTCATTGGTCGTACAAACGACGCCGGCTAGTCCCAGATTCATCTACAACATCATCACCAGTCTGGTCGATAGATCCGGGAACGATTGGGTAGACTCGTCCACCGGCTCAATCGTCACCGAGTTTGACAGCTCGTCCGAATACACCAAGGCCATCTACTCTGGATCCGTCCGGTCAACGGCGTTCGAGGAATACCCGGGGGCGGGCGCCGATCTATCGCTGTCTGCTACTTACCCGCCACTGCGGATGTACTTGAACGGCGATATAGGCGCGTACTTCACCACGTCTACGATCTCTATACAGCCGCCCGGAGGCATCCCCGGAGAGCACAGCGGGGCGGTGTATTGGGCGAACTCATACACGATCGACACGACGGACAACTTTATCGACTTCTTCGTCCGCCCCGCGTTCGGCGCGCATGTGATCCCGGCTGGATACGGCACCGTATTCGGGCGATACAGCGCGGAGCCGCTTGATCGAATGTATGCCGTTACGATTGCCGGGCATCCGTTCGACGCGGTGGGCGACGTCGGCGCATTCATGAATGCGCTGGCGACGTATTCGAATGAATACGCGAACCTTGGGACGATGCCGTTGATCTCGTCTTCGGAATTCGACACGTCGTCAGTCGCGGCGGTCAACGAAGCAATCGCGGGGCGCGCGTGGGGCTCGGGACGTTCGTTCCGCGCGTTGCCGAATAAGAAGCTGGGCGAGATTCTCGCCGAAGAGCTGAAACTGATCGGGTGTTATCTGGCAATTGGTGGCACCGGCAAGCTGCGGATCCGCAGAGTTACGGGGCCGCTGTCGGTTGTCCCATCGGACTCCGCCGCACTGACGAGTGCGACGATACTGACGGATGAAACGTTTCCGCAGTGGCGCAAAAACACCATGGGACTCATCAACACCCTGGAGTTCCAGGACGGTTACGACGCGGACGAGGACGACTGGACCGGCGATGTTGTGCGCGTGACCGACGCGACCGCGTTCGGCGTTACGCAAACCGCGACCACGTTGACGATCAGTCCGTATTCGTCGGGGCCCCCAGTGACGTTGGGCGACATTGTCGACGTTGGCGGGTCCGCGTTCGCGCTGTTCTCTTATCCGTATGCGTCTGTCACGTGCGACGTCCCAATCTCGAAGTTCTCGGCCGTCCTTGCGGGCAACACGATCACGATGGCGACGAAGCACATCTATGACCCGGCGCTGGGGCGACGCCTGCTGGCGGGCGAAGTGTCAGGAGGCATGCTGATCGTGGGGCGCGAATGGGATCTTACGCGAGCGCGCGGACGAATCACAACGTACTATCCGATCAACGCCGCTGCCGGGTACGCCCCCGCTATGTACATTGATTCGGACGGCGGCGCGGGCACTTCGTGGACGTTCAGCGTCACCGGCGATAGCCCCATCTCCGGCGCGTCGATCCTGCCGGACTCGACCAATGCCGAGGATTTCTTCGCGACGGACATGCGTGTCAACGTGTATGCGATCGACGACGACGCGCCCACGTATTACGCCGGGATCATCACGTCGGTGTCTGGTTCTTCGATCGATGTGACGTTCGACTCGGCGTTCGGCGGAATCGGCGCGGACTTGTACGTAATCACGTATGCGCCGGCGACCGACGCATTATTGACGCCAGAGCAAAAGCGGTTCTGTTATGTCGCAGACTCGGACCGCGTGATCGATTTCTCAACGGCCAAGCCGGCCAGAACGTTCGGAGGTTAGCGTGGCCTCGAGCCTAAACCAGTGCTTTGTGCGGTATGAGTCGGGGACGTATCCGATCGGCAACTCGCCAGCGGACGCGGTGATTATGCGCGACGCGTTCGCAGAAAACGCGTGTCACTTGGCGGATGAGATGACGCAACCGCGCGTCCAGTGGGCGCCCAAAACGGGCGAATATCTGACAGCCGGGAGCGCTACGCTTGAACGCGTGAAAGTTGTGGGGTTCGGCCCGTTCCCGATAACGATGCGCCCCGACGGCTCGACGTCTCTACTCGTTGTGAGGATCAACGCGATGGTGAACAGCGCGATCACGACATCGACTCAAACCATGTACGCGTTCCTAGGCGATGGATCAAAATCCAGCTGGTCCGGTTCCGTAGCAAGCCCCGGGTCGGCGGTCCAAGTATATAGCTTCTCAAACACTTCGGCGGCGTGGCTCACTCCCAGCGTCGGCAGCCAATCTTACGTGTACCTTGACCCGACGCACGCTGGTCCGTTGCTGGGGCCGGTTCCTTCGCCTGGCGCAACGTCCGGGGCCAACGTCGCCGCGGCCAACATTTACATGGCGACGCTAACGCTGGTCGTAGTCCAGACCGACGCGAGCGCCGTCCAGATTCACGCGGTATCAGCGCGGGAGTACATTGGGACATGAGCGCAAAAGTACACCCCACGGTCGTTCGCCCCGACGAGTCGATGGTCAGAGCCGGCGCGTCGGTATCGTCGCGCACGTGGCAATCGGTCGGAATGGCGCTGAACTCTATCAACGGCGCGGGGCGGATGCTGGTCCCGTTCCACTGCCCAGGATCCGGCACATTCACAAAAGGCGTCGATTACGACTTTGTGTATCGCGTAGAGCCGTCGCCGACCGCGCTCGCGCGCATGTGGGTCGTAGAGGCGTACCCGAACGCGTCGGGGGGTGGGTGCATCCTGACGGCCGGTTCCGACTCTATGGCGGGATACACCGCGCGATCATTAGACGACGTCACGCCGTTCCTGTTGAGAGAGAACCTGACGGCGCAGAGCTCGGCGGAGCAGTCGATTACGCTGAACATCGACGCGTTGTCGAGCGCTGATCTGATGATTCGATCAATCGGGTGTTGGGAGATCCCGCGCACGGAGCTGCAAGCGAACACCACCGATTACGGCGTCACGACGGAAACGCTGGGCCACCGCGCACCGATATACGGCAACGGCGCCGAGGGCACGTGTATCCGCGCGTGTGATGATGCGATGTACCGCGCACGTAAACACACCCGCCGTCATTTGCTGAACGTGAACTTCGGAGAGCAGTCCGCGTCGCCCACGTCCAAGGCTTACACGAACGCGACCACCACTTACACGCGGATTCTGGCGACTGATCTGCCGATGCTCGCGCGCATGCATTATCGCGGGCTGACCGTGCGCCCGATGTCGTACAAGGTGCGCGTCGCGCATTCGGCCGGCGGCGTCGCGTGTCAGCTGCGCGTGACCATGACGAACGGTGACACGACCACGTCGACGTTTACGCCGGGCACGTCGCTGGGGTGGTATCCGTCGACGGCCGCGGAGATCGACGTGCACACCGAAGATCTGGCGGCGACCGATGGGCGGCGCTCGTCGACGTGGGACGTCGCCACGATAGAAGCCCGCCTAGACCCGGCCGGCGCGGGCTCTGGGACCCTATACGTGACCGCGGTATCGGTTTGGGAGACCTCCGCGAACTCGTGATAACCTTGGGGCATGCTTCCCCAATCCTCCCAGATTGTTCTTGCCCCACTCGTTTCAGGCTCTGGCCAAGGTTCGCGCTCGTGGCAACGGCTCCAAGGCTCGACCTCGCAAAGCACGACCGAGCTTGACGTTGGCACATACGCCACGATCCAGAACTCGAGCACCGCTGCGATCCGCGTTCGCTGGACGGGCTCGGCCAGCACCGCCGTTTCCACCGATTGGCCGATCCCTGTCGGCGGGCGCTGGGATTGGTCCGTCGACGACGACACCAAGTTCGTCGCAGTCATCGGCGAAGGCGGCGCGACGTTTGAAGCGCTGGTCGCCAGCACGTCGACTCGAGGCGTCTAGTGAGACGCCCGGGCGTAGGGGACGGCCGGCGGTTGGGAGGGGCCCGCGTGTCGTTTGGCGCTCGTATGCCGCTCATGGATTGGGCCGTCGGCGGCACGTTCACGCGTGCATCTGTCGCGACGTCGCGCAACGCTCCGGGTGTTGGATCAACCATCAAACGATATGGCACGAACGAAAGACGCTTTGAAAACGGACGATTTCTGAGCGAACTACAGGCGGTGTACGCGTGTAGGTACTCGGAGGACCTGACGCAGGCTGTTTGGGTAAAAACCAATTGCACGATTTCAGCCGACGAGGTCGAAGCGCCAGACGGCACAGTCACGGCAGATCGCGTGGTCGTCACAACGGGCGGGATCGTTGCGTCAATCGCACAGACCGGCTCGGCTGTTCCCACTGGTAACGTGACGTTTACCTTTTGGATCCGCGGCACTTCGTCTTTCACGTGCTCTTACACGTTGACAAGCACGGCATCGGTTAGCGGTGATTTCTCGGTAACGACCGAATGGAAGCAAGTTACCGCCAGGACTACCGGCACCGTTACGCCGGTCTTGACGATCCGCCCGCATGCCGGCGCGGATACCGCCACGGTGGGCAACGACATCTACGTGTGGGGAGTAAACATCCACAACAGTTCCGTTGCCCCTAGTTACGTGACCGTGACAAGCGCTAACATCACGCGATCTGCTGACTCGCTGACGTACGCCGCGGGGTCCTGGAATACCGCCATCGCGTCACAACCGTTTTCAATCGAATGGTGTCCGAACACCGATAGCGGTGGGCTGAACTCGGTAATAGACATCTTATGTTTCGGCGCCAGCACTGATCGCCTCAGCGTCTCTAACGTGGATTCTATCCAGGTTATACGATCCGGCGTGATCTACTTGGCTACCGGCGTTTTCACGTACAGCCGGGACCAGGTGTTGACGTTCACGTTCCGCCCGGCTGATGGGCAAGTGACAGTCGCCGGTGCAACAACTGGGAACGGCACGTTTTCGGGGAGCGCGTGGGCTATGCCAACCGCGGTCACATTGCGCGCCGGTGGCCGCGTCGGATCTACCGCGGAAGTGTGCGGCAGCATCGGAAACCCTTACCCGGCATAAAGGGGAAACATGCTCGACACAACCTCGATCCTATCCAGGCTGCGGATAATCCTCGAGGGCGAGGCGACGCGCCGCGGCATCGCGTCGGGTCGGTTTTCCGGCGATCTTTGGCCATCGTTGGACGTCGGCGAGCAAGTTCGCCGCGCGCTGGCGAGCCCGCGGTTTGATGTCACCTTGCGCGGCCTAGAGAGATCCGACGCGACGGACGGGATCACCTCGCACGCAGTCTACAGGATCAGTGTGACCGTTCGCGTAGTGCGAGCATTGACGGCCGAGCACGTTGTTTCCGATGCAACGCGCGACAACGTCGCCGCTTTGGCGAGTATCGACGGAGACATGATCGCGCAAGCGTTCAGCTTCGAGAACACGATCCCCGCGGTTGGGGTTGTGTCGGGCAAGCTCGAGGTCACGCGCTCGACGCACGCGGTCGAGCTATCGACCGACGCGCCGTCGCACGTCACGACCGAACACGTGGCTGAAGGTTGGGTGTCGGTCCCGCTAGACCCGAACGTGATCTACTTGTTTGACCCTGTCACCGAATCGACGGCGCGCACTTACGACTCTCCTATCACTGGGTCGGTTATGTCTGGCTCAAACTCTATGACCTGGGGAATCGTGTTCTATCAAGAACGCGTTACGCCGGCGGGTTATGGTACCGTTGTCACGATCTATCGAGGCGGCCTGACAGGCGGGGTCGGAAACAAGCACGGAGTGTTCACAAACAACGGCGCTTTTTATTTTCGAATCTACGACGGGACAGGGACGCTTTACGGCTCGGCTACGCCTACGCTTGGCACGTCATATGACGGAACGATGGTCTCTCTTATGTGGACCTACTCGAGCCCAACGCTGCGTACGTACGTCAACGGAGTGCAATACGGATCCGACGTCACGACCGGCGGCGGGATCACGCAAGTGGCAGACGGAGTTTTCGGCGGTGCTGACAAGTGCGTTTCGATCAACAAGGATGGTTTGTTCGGCGCGGGCGGAAACAAAAACGACTCGCTTTGGTACCAGGGCGTCGCTCTCTCAAACACAACCGCGTTGACGCCGACTCAAGTTGCCGCGTGGCATAACGCAACGCGCCGGCAAAGCCGCGTTGCGTCGTTTCCAGGATGCGAATATCTGCTTGATATGGCCACGAATCCATCACTCGGAACCACGTGGACGGACCAGATCGGCGACACGGTGTGGACCCGATTCAACACGAGCGGGACGGTGCAAACGATCACTTCGGGGCGGTGGCTATGAAGGACCGCGTGAAGCCTGGTGCAGACCTTCCAGTCGTGACCGAAGCCGAGCTCGACGCGGCGCCGCGTGGTCGCTCGATGCGCCCGGCGGCAAAGTTTGAAAAGGTCACGACGCGCAACGCGTTTGAAGACGCACGCACGCGCAACGTTGTAGGGGAACATCCGACCTATAAACGCGGAGAGCGCGTGAAAGCTCGCATCCCAGAAGGCGAATGCGAGATACTGGGCGAACATGCTCCCGGTTGGATCCTTGTTGGGGTTGAGACTGAGACCGGAGACGTTTGTGTGTATCCGGTGCCGGAATCGCTTATCCTACGACGTGTCGCAGCCGCACAGCCCGATCGAGTGGATCGAGACATTCCGGGCCCGGGGCTGGGAGTGGGTGATCGAAACAAGCTCCGGTGAACCCGTCGCCGCAGCGTACAAATTCGCTTACGTGACAAACGCGGCATCGGGTTACGTACACCCAACCCCCACACTCTCAGAAGTGGCCAGCGCTTACCGTCGGCTTTGCTACTGCTTGGGTTATACGATGGTCGAGCGCGAGACGTTGCGCGAAGACCTGACCCTTTTAGGGCTGGCCGTGGTCGAGTGATATCATCAGCGGGCCCGCTCTCCGATGGTCGCCCCTCCCGGAAAGGGAGCGGGCACCTTACAACTGAAAGGACCCGCGCAATGTCGCCCGAAGAGATCGTCACCGTAGTCTCAACAATCGGCGCCGTTGTTCTCGCGCTGGTTCCTGTTTTCGTGCGCTACATGCGCGCCAAGGGTCTAGAGATCAGTGAGAGCACAGAGCGCTTGATTCGTGACGCGGCCAGCGAAGGCGTGCGTTTCGCGGAAGAGTACGCACGCAAACAACCCCAGACGAGCTCGCAAAAGCTCATGCTCGCCACGTTGCACACCCAACGGCTCTTGAGCTCTAGTGGGATCAAGCTTGCATCCGACGTTGTCGGCGAGCGCATTGAGGCGCAGATCCAGGCGGCGCTACCGGGCCGCGGTCCCGCGTCAAAGCTCTCAATCCCCCCGGAGCTCCGGTGAGGTTGTTTATGCTGGGAGCGGCTCTAACCGCCGTTGTGGGATGCGGTGGGACGTTCTCCGACCAGGCGCGACGCGCTCTCTACATCAGCGCGGAAACGCTGGTCTCGGTTGATGGGACCGTTGCGCCGGCGTACGCGGCAGCGTCCGAACAGTCGGTGGATATCGCCGCGGACCTTGTCGAGTATCGGCGCTTGATGGCGCCATGGAATGAGCTCGAGCTCACCTTGCGCATGGCGCGCGCCGCGCTTCTGCGCTCCGAAAGCGAGCTCGATAGCTACGAGCACAGTGGGCGCAAGGTGGGGCTTGTGCACGCCGTAGGATGTTTGACGGTGTTGTTTGAAAACATGTTCAACGACTTGCACGAAGTCGGCATCCGCGCGCCTGAATCAGTGATGACAACCGTCCAAGTTCTCAGACCATTCGGAGGCTTTTGCGATGAGCGAATCGAAGAGTAACGCCAAACAAGCCGAGCTCATGGACTTGCTTAAGCATACGTTCACGATCGCGTCGACGATCATGGGCGCGATCCGCAACGACAAGCCCGAGCGCGTCGACGCGATCTTGCCGGACGAGCTCAAGACCTCGATCGCCAAGGCCGCGGGGGAAGCACGCATGCGCGCAAAGTCGGGCGAGTGATGGCAGCGTCCGCTCAAAACATCATCACCTACAAGGGCGGCGGGTTCGCTTCGACCGTTCCCGTCGTTTGCGGACGCGACATCGCGCGCAAGGCCGGCGGCACGTGCTGGTGGGATATGCCGTCCAAGCACCTTCGCCAGCGGCGCGAGCCGGTGCGCGCCATCGTCGTTCATCACACGGCCGGCGAAGGCAACGGCACGGCCGTTTTCAATACGCTCGTCAAGCGCGGGCTGTCCGTTCATTTCACGATCGACGGAAGCGGTCGAATCATTCAGCACGCGGATCTAGACCACGTGACCTTTCACGGCGGCGTAACGAACAGCTGGTCCGTCGGTATCGAGATCGTCAATCGTGGCGTCCCTCCGTGCCTGCCGCGCGCGCCGCGCAACGTGATCATGGAACAGATGCACGGGCACATCCGCCCAATGCTTGCGTTCTACCCGGCTCAAGTGTCGGCCGCGCGCTTCCTGGTTCGCGACTTGTGCGATCTGTTTCAGCTTCCCGTCGCTTGCCCCGTCGATCAAAGCGGCGCGCTAGAGACCACAACGATCAGCGACGAACGGCTCGCGACGTTTCGCGGCATACTCGGTCACTACCATTTCAAGCGCACCAAGATCGACCCCGTCCCTCACATCCTCGAGGAGATCACGCGATGAATGACGCGGCGACGATTGCATCGGTGTCGACGGGCTTGCTTGCCGTCATCGGTACCATCGTCGCCAAGATTCTCGAGGCGCGCGCGAAGCGGTTAGAAGCCGACCTCGCGAACGAATCCGCGTTGCGCTCGCAACTCATGGGGCGGATCGACGCGCTCGAATTCAGACTCGCCGAAGCAGCTGATCGAGAGATGACGCTCGCGCGCAAGATCAACGATCTCGAGGTCCTGCTACGCGACAAAGAATCCGCCGCGCGCGAACTTCGATTGAAATACGAAGCACTCGCCGACGCGCACCGCGAACTATCCGACCGCTACAAGTTCAGCGAGCAGCAAAACCGAAAGCTCCGCGACGAAATGCTTGCCTGGTACATCAACGAAGGACGCAGACACACGCCCGTGCCGCCGAAGTACGACCCGCGCAACCTGTCGGAAAGGGACGATTGATTGACTTGCATCGCCGCGATCCGCACGCCGAAAGGAACGATACTCGGTGCGGATTCTGCGGTAGACATGGGCACACATACAGCCCTTGTTGACGACAAGCTCTTTCAGTGTGCGGGAATGTGGTGCGGCGGCGCGGGCGATGCACTTGCCGTTCAGGCCGTGCGTTACTCGATGCCGACCATCCCCAAGCGCGCCAACCATCTGACATGGGCAGCCAAAGAGATGACGCCTCGCATGCTCTCGTTGCGCTCCGACCTCGTCGACATAGACGAGACGGTTTACGCCGAGTTCCTGTTTGCGCATTCCCGCGCGTTGTTCCTGCCATGCGCGGAACGCGCCCCACGCTTCGCGATCATGGTGGGGTATATGGATGTCTGAAATCACGGCAATGGTCTTTATCTCACCCATTGAGTCCTCACCGGCGGTTGAACGCTCCCGGGCACAAATGCATGCGCCGTCAGGATCGCTTGGTTGATTTGCGCTTCGGGTGTCGCGCCCGTCATGTTGTAGATCGTGGCCATTGCGTACTCGGCACCGGACCCGATCGCGGCGAAGCCACGCGTGCACGGAAGCACTTCGCCGCGCAACGTGACCAACTGTTTGCGTCTTCTTCTATTTTGAATAGCAGCGCCCACAAGTCTTTTTCTTGCGCACTTTCGTCGTCCGCCATTTTGTTGGCCTTTACGATCCACTCCTGAGTGATCCATCCGTTTATGAACTTTTGCCGCAAGACCGCGCGAATACGCCCGTCCGTTGGACAGAAGCAAAGTTCGTCGTCGTCGTGCGTGTCGGGACGCTTGCAACGGAGTGTCATCGTTTGCACCATCCCACACAAACAGCGCGGTCGTGCGCGGTTATGCAAGTGCAAAGTGTGCTTGGCTGCATATCCCGTAACATCATGGCCGTATTCACCGCTACTCCCTCGGAGTCGAATGCGTCGTCCTGCATCTTCTGCGGCCGGTTGCGCACAAGACCGCGAGCGAGCGCCTCCCTGACCGCCTCGGAAACGAACCGCGAAAATGGCACCCCCAGCTCCTTCGCTGACGCCCTGGCGTAATCGCGGAGTGCTGGATCAACCCACGCTGACATGAGCACGAGCCCGCTGTTCGCAGGATGCTTAGTAGTCACACTACCACCTCATGAAACGCGCAGCGCGCGGCTTCAATCACGCTCGGAGTGCCGTACTTGCGCTTGCCGCGCGCCCATTGTGCAATCGCGGCAACCGCAGCGCGGTAGCGGTGCGCGTTCGACGCCGTCATGAACAGCGCTTCCTCTTCTGGGAGAGCGAACTCAATTGTGGCTTTCATCGGTGCACCCAATTTGCATGGTCTGACAACGCATCGCGCCACAGCTTCGTACGGATCGCATATAATTCGTGACGTGTCGCGATCACGATCGGAAACGGTGCGCCCGTATCTGCTCCAACAAACCGAACACGCTTGCGCAGAAAGTACAGTTCAACGCTGCCCGCATACACCAGCCACGAAAACCAAGGCATGTCGACGCGAGCAGGAACGATCAGCATCTTGCGCTCGGCTTCGGCTTCGAGCCACGCATTGATCCACGCACCAATGCCTCGCCCAAACGGAGGGTTTAGGAACAACGTCCCGTTGCACTCCCACGGCTTACTGAACGAAAGCGCATCGTCCTTCTTGGTGTAGTACTTCAACGCCTTTGTGGAGTTCTCTTCGTTCGTCGCAGGGTCCAACGCAATCGGCCCGTGCATTCTGGCAATGTCCAGAATCCACTCGGGCGTGCGCCAATCGTCGCGCACCGATGACACCGTTGCTGCTAGGCGTGGTTTCACTGGGGCTCCTTTGCCGACTGACGATCGATCAGTCCCAACAGAAACCCAATAGAGCACGTGCGGCACCAATGCCCTTTGTACATCGTGTGCACTTTGTTGGCTTCGTACCACGCGCGAATTTGATCGAGTGTCATCGAACGATCTCCGAAACCTGGCACGCCAAGCATGGATCGCAGTCTTCGCCGTGTCCATCAGTGTCACATCCGCAGTCGCAATCGCAGCCGTGCTTTTCGAGTAAGACCTGCACTTCTGTCAGTTTGTCAGCCTGCTTACGCAGGAGCTTGATCTCGGCAAGTACGGTGGCCACGCCGGCGTGGTGCGGCGCTTGGCCTTCTGGGTAATCAGCTAAGCCTAGGGCTTCGACGACCAATCCATAATCGCGCTGAGCGCATAAAGCACGTAGTGTCATCGTTTGCACTGCCAACATGCGCAACCATCGGCGTGCCCCTTTTCCACGTTGCTGAAAGGACGCAACTCTTGCATTGCACACGCATAGCCTTCGGCGCGTTCGAAAGCGTTGGCTCTTTGCAGGTCGCGAATGGTGCGCGTAAGAATTTCGAACGCGTACTCATCAGCGTCAGGACCACAGCACGCTTTACACATATGCAGACCAGCCCCGCTTTGGGCAACAAGTCTTACGTCGTGACACTTCGGACACTTAGCAGTCATGCACCACCTCCTGAAACGCGCAGCGCGCGGCCTCGATCACATCATCCATCTTTTGCCGGCTCGGTCTGAAACCATCTTATACATTCTCCACATGTTCTAGGCTTCATTCCTTTACCCAAACCTTCCACGCCTCGGTTTTATGATTCGCCATCGCCGCCTCCATTAATATGCTCAATCGCCCGCTTAACGGTCAGATCCAACACATACAACCGACACGCCTCCTCAACCAACTTTGAAAACGGGATGCCAAAATCCTTCGCCGCTTGCCGCGCATAGTCTCTAATGCATGGGTCAATCCATGCCATAAGTGAGACTTTGCCTTTGGATGATGGGCTATTCATTTTGTGGCCAGAAGATTGTTTATCGCCTCGACCACGCTTGCGTCGTCGTCGCCCCTGTCGTAGGCATGCTCTCGCAGCATGTCAGCCTCCTTGATTATCCGCAGTAGTTCTAGTGCTTCGCGGAGCCGCTCGTCGGCGTGCATCGATTCGATCTGATAGTGGTCAATCAAGGCCAACACGTTATGTTCTCCTTGACCGGCGGATGAAACACGCTCCGAGGGCGCGGCACTTGGCGGTGCGGCACTCGGAGGGTTTTCCGAAGCCCTTAAAGCAAATTGCCCGCATTCGTTACACGTTTGCGCGATATGCTGCAACGAAGCTTCAAGGTGTTCTTGCCGGCATTTGAGTGCGGCAATTTCATCGCGTAAGGCTTCGATGGAAAGTTCATACTGTGACATTTTCAGCCTTCCATGTGTGAGGCGCCAACGCTCGCGGTGCCGCGCCCATGACACGTGCGCCGGCCAGTGTCTCGATTCTCTAGGAATCGGATCGCGAGTTCAGGATCCATTCTCAGCGCGTGCATGTCCCAATAAGCTCGCGTCGCAAGTTCTGAGATGTCTTCTTTCATGGTTTCCCTCTGACATAAAACGCGTTGTGCGTCCCAACGCACGCCACACGCGACAATCCATTTCGCGCCGCGCGCTCGCGCATCGCGTGTGTGTCCGCCGCCCAATGGTGCGGGTATTCGTCGCACGTATGCTCGCGCGCGCCCGCGTACGCCATCGCGGAAACCTCGACGACCAGGCGCCAACGCTCACGATGGCGCGCCCATGACACGTGCGCCGGCCAGTGCCTCGGAGCTTTCGCGGTATCGTCGAGCCACGGAACCCACGCGCGCGCGTCAACGCGCCGTCTGTCGAGCGCGTGCCCCGCGTACGCGCGGAGCGCGCTCCGATAACTCATGCGCATGCGCGCCGCGCGGTCCACGATCACGGCGTGGATCGCGGCGCAGTCCGCGTGCCCGTTCCATCCCGCTTCGTGCACGCATACGCGGGCAAGGTCCATGATGTTCTGATCTTCGTCGCGGCGTGTGTCCGCGGCCGCAACGCCTGCACATGCGGCAAGCGTTGCGAGCAGCGCAAACCTGTTCACGCGTCCTCGTCGGACGCGGCGAGCTCGAGCACAAACAAGAGACAACACACTGCATGCGCGAGATGACTCTCGCCCGTCTCTTTGTCCAGGTCCTCGCCCTTGCCAAACGCGATCATATGCCTCATCGCGGCGTCCCAATATCGACGCTCGGCACCGTCGACCAAGCGCCAGTTATCGGCGCCGTACTTTTGCGCGCCAAACTCCAGCACGCGCCCCACAGCCTCGAGACCGTGCCACGGCACAAGCGACCATCGCTGTTTTCCAGCGTCAAACTTACGGCCTTCTGCCATGTGCTACCTCGTGTAATGCATGTGCAATGCGCACCGCTGCTTTTGAGTCTTGTCGAGTGGTTCCGTCTGTCACGTCGATCGCGGTCGCGCGACTCACGCTCGCCAGCTGCGCGAGCGCGTCGTAATCGACCCGCACGGCCCGAGCCGAAATGGCTAGGTCTAGCCACTCGGCGCGGGTCTTCGGGATGCGCGGCTCAGAAGGGGAGCTCATCCTTCGGCCCTAGTTCGTGTAGTCCGGCCGCGTCCGCTGCGGCGAGCTCCTCTTGCGTAGCGTCGCGTAGGCGCATGCAAAGATATTGCGTCGTGTTGCTGCCGGCCGCGCCCTTGCGCTTGATCTTGTAGACGCCGTTGATGCCGCCTTCGGCGATCGCCTCGCAGATGTTGCCGTAAGCGCGCACTCCGCTTTCCCAGATCTTCATTTCCTTTGCTTCAACCACGTAGCAGTTCAGCGCGCCGAAGCGCTTCGGGCCTGCTTCGCCGTATTGAGACGCCGGCATGTTCTTCACAAACTCCTTCGGCGCGCCGCGCGGGATGAAAGTGACCGTGTCGCCGTCGGCTTTGAGTTTGATCCAGTTACTACCGCCGCCTCCGCTGGAAGCTGATTGTGCTGCTGCTGCCCATGGGTTTGATTGATTGCTCATTTGTCTTTTCTCCTTTTTGTTTACTTGCCCACCGGCCGACTGTCGGCCAGGGCTAGGACTTGCCACGCTTCGACGTCGAGATCGTACGTGTATGGTTTGTCTGTCTCGTGCGGAACGAATCGGCCCGAGACGCTCACGCGGTCGCCTTCGTTTGCGATGCGCTTGTCCTGTACGCGTGTCGCTTCCGCTCCGCGGACCGAGACGCGGAAGACGGCGGCGCGGTCGCCGTAAGCGGTACGACACACCGAGCGCATGTTGAATTGGTAGATTCCGGCATGGACCAGAACAGCTACCTTGATCACCTCGCCGGTGAGCGTAATCGTCGCGACGTCCGCGCTCATTGCCGCCCGCTCGCAAAGATCTTTTCCAGCACTCGATCCGACTTGTGGATCCGCAGCGCGTCCAGGAACACATCGCGCGCCGCTTGCAGATCTTCGGCGTCGTACTTGTACCAGACCACGCCGCCGCGCCGGTTGACGTTGACGATCGCAACACGCGACACGCGCACACTCTCGCACTCCTCGAGTAGGATCATGTACGCCGCGCACTGGATCAGGACGTCGGCATAGATCGAGTTGCTAGTCTTCCAGTCGACGAGCCAAAGCGCGCCGTCGGATTCGTCGCGCATAACCGCGTCGCACGTGCCGCCGAACGCGTGCACCCTCGAGACCATCGGTACCTCGAGCATGATCGGCTTCAGGTCAGGTTGCGTTGCCCACCAAGCCTTCCACGCGCGAAACGCTGCCATCGCCTCGACAAGGACCGGGCCGTCTGCCGTTGTCCTCGAGATCGGCGGGTCGGTCGAAAGGTAATGCTCGATCATTTCGTGTACCGCGGTACCGACCGCGGCAGAATGATCGCGCACTGTGATCGGGTCATGTTCGTTCGGGTCATGATCGGGCAAGTACTGATCGATCAAAGACTGCCCGACAAACGGCTCTAGCGTTGTGCGCAGCTTGCGCGCGTACGCTGCTTCGCCCATCAGCGCGCCTTGCTTTTTGTACCACGCGAGCAGCGGCCCCGCGTTTTTGATCCGCCCGGCGATCGTCGTAACGCCCGGCACAGGTACGCCGTCGAGCTCGTACCCATTAGCGGGACGCCCGCCGCGCGATTCCAACACCTTCTTGATCTGCATCATTGCTTTTGTCCTCCGTACCACCGCGCGTCCAGCGCGGCGATAATGTCCATTTGCAGGTCCTCTTCGATCTCCGCAGGGCTGCGCGCGCACCGCACGATCAACGCGCTCTCTCGTCGATACATGCCCACCAGATGGGCGTTCCACTCGGCGACGGTGCCCGGCCCATCTGCCAGTGGGCCCGATACCCACGCGCGCGCATAGCGCTGCAACATCATCGCGTAATCGGTCTCGATGGCCTCGCCGACCGACGCGGGTCGCGTATCGTCTGCCTCGAGCTCGCGCGGTGGATCAATCATCCAGTCGCCCGACATCACGCCACCACCCAAACCTGCCCAAACGTAGCTAGGTGCAGTTCGGCGTAGGCGTCGCACCATTCTTGCGCAGCAAGGTCCGCCGTCGACACAAGCATCCGCGAGTGCAGTTCTCGCCTGAGGTCTTCGTCGGTCAACTCAACTGCGGCGTCAAAATCAACTTCGCGGCCGTCAACTACAACTGTGATTTGCTTCGTCATTTGTCTCGTCTCCTTGTTCGCGCCGGTGGCGCCGTTTCGATGAGTTCAATCTACATCATTTCCCGCTTGCGTCAACAAAAAAGAGCACGCAAGATAATAAAATGTCGACACAACGAAAAAACGTAAAGAAAACAAAGCTCAGCGAGTGGGCGGAAAAGCACGGCGTGACGCACGCGCAGTTCGCCCGCTCCCTAGGGGTGACGCGTCAGGTCGCGCAAAATTGGTTTGAGGGCTCCCGCGCGCCGCAGCTGCGCTACGCGATCAAGATCGTAGAGATGACGCATCTAGAATATGCCGACTTGCTAGCGCGCAAGCATGCGCGGCGGGGAGCCCGCACGTGAGCGACGCCCGAGCGCGGTACCTGGAGCAGCTCGGGCAGTATATCAATGCGCAGCGCGGGGGATGGATCTCCGGCGCGCCTCCGCTCTTTTTCGGCTCACGCCCCGGCATCTATCAGACTGGGCCCGACTTGCTCATGATGCTTCGCGGGCGCTGGTACGCGATCTTTGTCCCGGTCAAGATCGACGGCCCCCTAGGTGCGGGACAGCGCAAGTCGATCGGCGATTGGATCAAGGGGCCGTTCGCCGACGTTCCCGCTGTGATCGTCTACTGGAGTGGCGGGAGATGGTACGCCGAAAGCGCTACGTGCGAGCAACCGGACGAGTGGACGCTAGACGCGGACGCGGTCGAGTGGAGCGAGTATTTCGATGCGTGACCAGGCGGCATACGTGCGCGCGGTATCTGCGCAGCTGCGGGCTCGCGGGTGCGCGGTCGTGCCGGTGCCGCCGAAGCTAGGAGCGCACATCGCGTGCGATATCGACGGCGTTACCAATGCGTTTTGGGTGCGCGATATGGCCGCTTTTGATCGATGGCATGTGCCCGCGGCGTGGCTCGTCGAGGCGTGCGCGTGGGAGTGGGAGCGGCCCGCGTCGCATGCCGCATACGTCGTGATTCGCAGTGTGGCAGAGACGACGCGCGGGATATGGGTCACGTCCGCGCGCGGTTTGCTCAAGCATACGCTCGGGCTCGCTGTTGTGCCGGTGCCGTTTGAACGGTGCGTCATGCTGCAACACTGGATCGACGCACGAATAAAAGTTTGACGCGGCACGCGTAGCGATGCATATTGCACACGCTACGTCGGGGATGATGATCCTTGGATCGTCTCTCTCAATCTGCCGCTACCGCGCCCGGCGTAGCAACCAACGCGGGGCGGTGGATTGAGGGAGACGCATCAAGGGGACCATTTGCACACGACATCTTTCCGCTCCGCTGCGCTCGAGTATGCCGAGCGTGGATGGTATGTGCTCCCGCTGGTGCCGCGTGATAAGCGGCCGCTCACGGGCGCTGGGTACGCGGGCGGGGTGTACAACGCGACGCGCGATCCGAAGCTCGTCGAGCGATTGTGGTTGCGATGGCCCAGCGCAAACGTTGGGATCGCAATGGGCCCGTCGGGCATCGTCGCAATCGACATCGATCCGCGCAACGCAGGCGACGAAGTGTGGGACAAATGGCTGCGCGCATTCGGCCCGTGCCCGGAGACCGTCGAGGCGATCACGGGCGGCGATGGTCGGCACATTCTTTTCCGTGACCCTGGCGTCCCGCTTGTCGCGCTCATCCGCGAGTCGGCTTCGCCGCGCGCCGAGTTCGAGATCAAGCAGGGCTGGAAGTACATCGTCGCGGCGCCCTCGGTGCACCCGAGCGGCAAAGTGTACGCATGGGAGGCAAGCTCCGACCCGCGCGACGTCGAGCTGGCGAGCTTGCCGGAGCATTGGATCACGGGGCTTCGCGGGGCCGCGCCCGCGCCGCGCGTGCACGCGGGCTCGGTAGCGATGCAAATCGCCGAATCACCAATCTACAGAATCGCGCTCGACTGGGGGCTGGGGCCGCGCGTCATCGGCGACGGGAGCAAAGCCGCAATCACGTGCCCATGGTCACATGGACACACACACAACCTGCAGCGTAGCGGGCAGCGCACCGACACAAGCACAGTGATCCTCGCGCCACTCACGCGCTGGGAAATGGGCTCGTTTCGGTGCCAACATGCGCACTGCGAGGGGCGGCGCGTGGCGGACTTCATCGCAGCGGCGCCCATTGAATTAGTTCGGCGCCACCGTCCGAAGGCCGGATGGTGACGCCGATTGCAATACAGAAAGGGTCCAGTGGATATGACAGACAACGTCCGATCAATCAACGACGCAGCAAAGAAAAAGGCGCGCAAAAGCTCGGGCGGCGGCGAAGGCTCCGAAGGCCCGCCCCGCGCCAACGCACAAACGGTGCTCGAGCGAATGCTTGGAGCGGAGGGGGCGCCGTTTGTGTACGACGCCGGGTACGCGTATTTCGGAGGCGAGGCGTACGTGCCTGGCACCGCGAAGTTCCGCGCGGTCTTGTTGCACGAAGCTACGCAAGATCCCGTGCTGCGCGGGGTCACGACACGCACGATAGACGAAGCAATCCAGATCATCGCAACGGCCCCCAGTCGGCTGCGCGAGGGAGTGATTGACTTCGCCGACTCGCCCGCCGAAGTAGAGCTCGCGATTTCGCGCGCCGTCGCTCAGATTGAAAACCTGTACGAGCGGGACGGCATGCTCGTACGCGTCGTCGACGTAGGCATGGGCCCGTTCATCGAGCCCGTGCACGCCGAGCTGCTGACCGCGGAGCTCGGTCTCCTGCTCGAGCGCGACGCCAAGGGAACTCTCAGTCCCATTTCGCGCTCCCGGGTTAGCGCATGGCTCAGGCGCCGGACGTGGCATGGGTTGCGTCCACTGGCCCGCGTCGTCGGCACTCCGATCATGCGCGCGGACGGCACCGTCCTACAGGAGCCAGGCTACGACGAGGCCAGCGAGACGTTGTTCATTCCGGCGTGTGAGTTTGCTCACGTGCCCGATGAACCGACGGCCGAGGACGTCGACCGAGCGGTCGCGATCGTCAATGATCTGCTACACGATTTCCCGTTTGAGACACGGGACGCGCGGGCCGGCGCGTGGTCGGCGATGATCTCAATGCTGCGCCCGCACGTGTCGCCGGTCCCTTTGCACGCGTTCGACGCGACCCGCCCGGGAACCGGGAAGACTTTGCTCGCGGACGTGTGCTCGATCATCGGTACCGGGCTACACGACGCGCCGCACCAAGCCTGGCCAGAAGGCGGGCAGAGCGCCCGCGAGGAGGCTCGCAAGCGCATCGACTCGGCGATGATTGAGGGCAAGCGATTGATCTACTTTGACAACGTTTGCGGCACGTTCGGCGACTCGTCGATCACCGCGCTCCTGACGTCGAAGACGTGGAGCGGGCGCGTGCTAGGTGGTTCCCAGTCGTTCGAGTGTGCCAACGGCAGCATGCTCATGATCACGAGCAACAACGCGACCCTAAGCGCGGACCTTGGCAGACGTACAGTCACCATTCGGCAGGATGCGCGCATGATCGCGCCCGAGGCCCGTAGTGGGTTCCGGCATCGATTGCCCGAAGCGGCGGTCAACATGCGCGGGGTGCTGGTGCCGGCGCTGCTGACGGTTTGCCGCGCATACGAGACCGCTGGCGCCCCGGAGATGGACATCCCTAGGATGGGCAGCTTCGAGTCGTATACGCGTCATGTGCGGGCGCCCATTGCGTGGGCTGGGCTGGGGGATGCGCGCTCGGTCGAGGCGATGGCGGCGAACATGTCGGAGGACATCGAGCCTCTGATCGCGATCGTTGTCGGCGCGGTCGCTGTAGTCGTGCGCTCGCTCGAGCTCACGAGTGCTCAGATACTGTCCGCGTGGGTAGCAGACGTTGACGGCGACGGAGCGCAGGCGATCGACGTGGCGATCGAGCTCTCGCGCGACCTGAGCGTAGGAGACGCGCGCAAGCTTTCCGCCGTCACGCTCGGAAGGCTACTCAACAAGCTCAAAGGGCGCACAACCGAGGCGGGCGCTATCCGCTCCCGCAGGGACAAGCACAAGGGAAACGTCTATTCGGTAGCGTGATAGATGACAGATGCGGTGATAGATCAATGAAAAGATCTGTCACCGCGTAACCGCTCGTTATCATTAGAGAATATTCTATAGGTGATAGATGATAGATGTTTTAAGGATTGACGCAATTGTCTATGTGTAATGTGTGCATGTGTGCAGCTGGCGCGGTTACACGTTTTGCGCAACGCGCGCGCCGTTGGTTTTCCGGAACATCTATCACCCATCACCCGGCGCGGTAAGTCGTTGATATCGCAGCGAAAACTAGGAAAAAGATCTATCACCACATCTATCACCACATCTATCACCACGTCTATCACCCGGCCCAATCCTTACCTAAAAAGGCTCACCTTTGATACAAACCGGCCGCTTGGCCTGCGGCGCGGAACCTATGCATGGGTGCACAGGTCGACCGGCCAAAATCCAGTGTGCGCGTTGCGCCCACCCGGTGCGGCGCGGGACGATGCCGTCATGATGCTCATCGCGTACTCGGTCGAGTGTGTCGATTGCTGTGAGATTGCTCACACGCTCTTTGATCACAACGTCGACGTGCACACCGCGGACGAGGAATCCTATAGGTGCGACGACGGCGCGCTGCGGTGTCTCGAGTGTGCGCTGCGGTACGCGTGGCCGGAGAACTTTGACCGCGAGGCGCGCAACGTCGCGACATGGGCCGGCATCGGACACCCGGACGCAGCGCTCGACGAAGTAATGGCACGGCTGGCCGAGTAGCGGGTAGGATCGACGCATGGGGGCAGATCTGATCTTCGAGGTCGAGGGCGAGCCGGTGCCCAAAGGGCGCCCGCGCCTGACGCGGACCGGGCGGGCGTTCACGCCAGCACGGACGGTCAACTACGAGGCGCACGTACGGTACGAGGCTACGGACGCGGTCGCGGCATGGGAGCGCGCTAATGGGCAGCGATGGCCCACATCAGGCGCTACCTACGAGGTCTGGATCGATGCGTGGATGGGCTCGCACAAGCGCGCCGACGTCGACAATCTCGCTAAATCCATTCTCGACGGCCTGAGCGGGCTAAAGCGGAAGAGTGTTTACGGGCCGGTGTGCGACGATGATTCGGACGTGGCGGCTCTACACGTGACACGCCACCCACACGTCAAAGGAGCGACGGGCCGCGCCGTCGTACGCGTCGCGGTACAATCAAGCGGTGCGCGCAAAGATCCACCTCCGCAAGGATGACAGCGAATCATATTGCGGCCTGCGCCTGCTCCCGTCAGCGCGCTTGACGGACATACCGGGGCGCGCCGCATGCCATCTATGCCACGCCGCCTACACGAGCGACGGACACCCGACGCCAAAGATCAGCGACCTTCAGACACCCGTCGTGGACGTCAAGGGCGCGCTAGACGCGCAACGCGAGCTCGCGCGGTATCTGCAAGAGATCAAGGACCACGACGAGCGCCACAAGTTCGACGCCGATGGAGACAAAATCCCGACACTGCCGAAAGGCGTGAAGGCGAAAGATTCGTGATAATCTCGCGGTTATGGGGCCAAAGAAACAAACAACAAAGACAACCCAACGCACACACGAAGAGACGGCAAGCGAAGCCGCCGCGATATGGGTCGAGCGAACCGCGCTACACGCTTGGGACAAGAACCCGCGGAAAAACGAAAAGGCTATCCCAAAGGTCATGGAATCGATCAAGCGCTTCGGGTTTGGCTCGCCGATCCTCGCACGCAAAAACGGCGAGATCATCGCGGGACATACGCGATGGGCGGCAGCGGAAGCGCTGGGCTTGGACCGCGTGCCGGTGCGATATCTAGACTTGGATCCGGCAGAGGCGCACTTGCTTGCGCTGGCTGATAACAAGCTCGGGGAGGTAGCGGACTGGGATACCGCGGCGCTGTTGGGTGAACTAGGTCAACACGGGCTTGACGCAGCGGATGTAGCTGGGTTTGATCAAGCGGAGCTGGATCGGCTCGGTTCGCTTCTCGACAAGTCAGGGCACGTTGACAAGCTTGCCGAGTGGGAAGACATGCCAAATTTCGAGAACGAAGATACGTGCTGCCGAAAAATAATCGTATCGTTTGAAAAGCCAGGCGACGCATACGCCTTTGCGATTGCGATAGGACAGGAAATCACTGATTCAACAAAGTCTGTATGGTACCCAGCCAAAGAAAAGCGGGTCCTGAAGGACAAGGAATGGGTCTAGAGTTCCCCATCTATATCGTGTCGAAGGGCAGGCAAGATTCATCGCTTACGAGCAAAGCTCTTTCGTCGATGGGCGTTGATCACTTTGTTGTAGTTGAACCGCAAGAGGCTCAGTCGTATGAGCGAGCGCTAATAGGTTCGCTGGCCACAGTGATCACTCTGGATATGTCGTACAAATCTGCGTACGAAACTTGCGATGGGCTTGGCTTGTCAAAAAGCACAGGCCCTGGACCAGCTAGAAATTTCGCGTGGGACCACAGCATCAGTGGGGGGCACTTCGCGCACTGGGTAATGGACGACAATATCTCGATGTTTCATCGGCTACACAATAACGAGCGAATAAGGTGCTCTTCACCATTGCCGTTCATGGCCATGAATGAGTTTTTTCTGAGATATTCAAACATCGCAATGTGTGGGCCCAACTACTCGATGTTCGCGGTGTCAGCCAAAATGTCCAGGCTCCCGCCGTTTATTACGAACACAAGGATCTATTCGTGCAACCTGATCCGAAACGACATCCCGTTCAGGTGGCGCGGCCGGTACAACGAAGACACGATCCTAAGTTTAGACGTGCTTAAGGCCGGATGGTGCACGGTACAGTTCAACACCGCGGAGTTTTACGCGAAAGAAGGAACCGGCCCCAAGAGCGCGATGCAAGTGGCAGTACATCCGGACTGCTCCCGCATCGTCCACAAGTTCGGTCGCGTGCACCATCACGTGGACTATAAGCGATTCAAGCAAACGCTTGTCCGCAGGTCAGACCGGAAAACAGTAGCCATACGAGAACCAGAAATGGTCAAAAAATGAAACTGACGCCTGATCTTACCGAACGCTTTTGCGCGATGATCCGACAGGGGATCACGCAAGAGCGCGCCGCATGGTCGTGCGGCGTAGACGACGCGACAATCTGGAAGTGGAAGCATCGCGGTCAAGTAGAGCTCAGCGGGAAATACCGCGACTTTTGGGAGGCTTACCGCAAGGCCGAAGGCGACTGCGAGGTTCTGGCTCTGTCGCTCATAAACAAAGCGGCGCGCGACGGAGACTGGCGTGCGATGGCATGGCGCCTCGAGCGCATGAACCCGGACAGGTACGGCCAAAAGATCCGTGTCACAATCGAAGAAAGGAAGCGGATGGCAAGTGACCTCCTCTCAAGGCTACGTGCGCGGCTTGATGGCCCAACATTCGACCGAGTCTCGGAGGCTCTCCTGGAGGCATGCGCTGACGCAGATTGCGAAGAGCCACCCGGGTGAGCGAGAGGAAGAACGCGAACACGTTGAACAGCTGATTTGCCGAGTATCTCCAGAGCTCTCAGCCATGCCGCACATGGCGCCGTTCTTCGCGGCGCTCGACCGCTCGACGCGTGAGCCGGTGCGCGTGCTCTTCTCGGTCCCGCCGCAGCACGGCAAG
>JACCDT011812427.1_pt1 | contig 38063 bp, 43 predicted proteins | sample 7446291 | NCBI WGS metagenome assembly JACCDT01 (sample SAMN15323446, study PRJNA562643) | freshwater metagenome | isolation source: river surface water | place: USA:Blue River Watershed | collected 2017-08-17
AGTCCCAGCGGGGTTTGAACCCGCATTTACGCCTTGAAAGGGCGTCGTCCTAACCAATTAGACGATGGGACCATACGACCCTAACGGGATTTGAACCCGTGATACCACCGTGACAGGGTGGCGTGATGACCGCTTCACTATAAGGTCAAGGTGGGCAGGGCTGGATTTGAACCAGCGTTGGACAGAGCCGCCTGACTTACAGTCAGGTTCCTTAAACCACTCGGACCCCTACCCATACCAGATTCTGTTTAATGCCCGAACCGGGACGGTCGATGGGTCTGGTCGGGATCGAACCGACGACTTACAGGTTAAAAGCCCGCTACTCTACCAACTGAGTTACAGACCCAAGGGTTAAATTGTCGAGGTGCTGGTGGTATCCCACCGATGTAACCATAATAAAAAAGAGGGGCAGTTTTGTCAACTGCCCCTCTTATAAATCTTGCTTATGTGTCTAGTGTTAAATCATCGTTTACACTTATGAGCAAGCAGGGGCAATTTAGCGATATCTTCACGATAATCGCTCTTAATAAAAATCTCAATTTGCTTGCTGAAGTTAGTCATGATGTTCGACCTTTAATGTGTTTATTTATAAGAGTTTTTTGCTTTTTTGGCAACTGGAGTGGCAGGGATCGAACCTGCGACCAATCGGTTAAGAGAAAAACTGGAATTGAACCAGAACCTAAAAGGAAACCATTTTTCCCACAGCCGACCGCTCTACCGCTGAGCTACACTCCAATAAAATCAGTGATGTTCTAAAAGATACTCCACTGTGTTAGCAATGTCATTCATTGCTGTTCTCAAATCTGGTTGTTGTCCAGATTCTTGTTTAACATCTGGTCGATAATCGTCAGTTAACGTCCATCGCCATTGTTTCATTTCTGAACAATACCACAAATTGATTTTCATGTCAAAATACTTCTTTTGATTTAAGTTTTACCCAATTAAGTAAATTCAAATATTGAAATTTATCGTCGGATTCCTCCTTTGTCTGAATTAGGGTTTCTAGAGCTTCAATCACCATTTCGTGATCTTTCTTCGATAGAAGAGTCATATTTATACCCTCGACTTTTTTGACGATTTTTTGGCGGGAAATTTTTTCCCGATTTTTTTGTTTTAAAACACAAATTTGGAAAAACCAAATTTGATGTCGGTAAGAGGACTTGAACCTCCACGTCCGAAGACACTGGAACCTAAACCCAGTGCGTCTACCAATTCCGCCATACCGACTTGATGGGAGAGTCCCGTGCATGTTTAATCTTGATTTAAAATCAAGCGGCTCGATTCCCTCCCCAATTCCAATTTGTCGCTGAGTATTTCACTACAAAATTGGCAAAACTGTTGTGAAATACTTTACCTCTGGCTGGGAATCGAACCCAGTTTCCATGTGTGTTATCCACCCGTCCTTACCAATGGACTAACAGAGGTTGGGAGCGGGGGTGGGATTTGAACCCACGTTCTGCGGCTTATGAGACCGCTGTGATACCAGGCTTCACTACCCCGACAAAAGGTGCCGAAAGTGTCTTCGGCACACCAGACACTTGGTTTGATAGAGGCAGGTGCGGTATCCGTCGTGCGTTTCAGAAGTGTCACCGACTTCCCATGCTCCTTTTTCTTTCCTTACCTTTATCATTTTGAAAAGAATCGGATATTTCCAACCCCTTTCTCACATCGTAAGAATGAAACAATACGATGGTTGGCGTCTTTCTAGGCTATCTGCCTAACGACTACCAAGAGCCCAAGGTCGGACTTGAACCGACGACCTACGGTTTACAAAACCGTTGCTCTATCCAGCTGAGCTACTCAGGCACTTTACAAAATTCAAACCTACCATATTTAGATCCCCAAAGCTGATGTTTATGTTCAGCACAGAATCCACGGTCCATAACATAGTAATGAGTTGGTGTCAACTCAATTTCGTTTTGTAGATAGGTTTCTCTTCCATTCCAATTTACCATACATTCACAACCTGTGATACCACCAACAAAAGTATTATTAACTTGAGTTAGAACAACATCACAACCATCTCTTAATTTTAGCACACTCTTATCAATTTTGTCAAGATTTTTAAATCCAGTATAATCTTCTTTGTCAATAATTTCGTAATTGTAAATACGAATTTGATTGTTTTCTTCTACTGGTTCCAGAACAAACTGACGATATGGTTTGTTCAATTGATAATTGTATGCCTGTTCTCCATAGAACAACCCATTACCAATATTAGCGTGAGTAACTCTAATAAAAGCATATCGTGATGGATAAGAAAACGCTTGAATTTTATTTTCAAACTTTCCTTCAAACATTCTAAAGAATTCTTTAATCATCTTTAGGTAATAGTTCTGGGTTTACTAATTCTAATTCAAACATTAGGGGATGCATCGCTTCTGCAATCAAATAATTAGACCACAAATAAAGATCTTCATCATCGTAATCACGATGACCAAGTGCTTCCGTTTGAACGGCAGGATGGTCTTGAATTAATGACGGCAATTCATCAAATGTAAACGGTATTCCTTGTATGAAATACATACGGACAACCTCGCCCATATAGAATACATATGATTGAGAAAGTGTGTATTTCATAACATTTCCCACTACGATTTATTTAGTGGGAATGGGCATGGTCGGACTTGAACCGACAAGGACGAACGCCCGACTGATTTTAAGTCAGTTGTGTTTACCAATTTCACCACACGCCCGTGGTATGTGACAATCATAGCAGATGGTGCTCGGATTGTCAAGTGCTCGATGAGGGGATCGAACCCACCTATATCCGATTATGAGTCGGGTGCTTTCACCAGATAGCTAATCGAGCAACAGGTGGGAATGCTGGGACTTGAACCCAGTTCTGCCGCTTATAAGGCGACGGCCTTAACCCATAGGCGACACTCCCATGAACATGAACTTACAGTATCATATTCGCCCTGTTGCTGTCAAGCGATTCTTGAGCGCCTGTCTACGCTTCTTAGCAGCACGTAATGCCTGAGGCTTGAGGTGCCGCTTCTGTTCTTTTTTGCTGTGGTGTTGCCAATTTGGAACAGTCATTGGACTTCCTCGACCTGTGTGTATTTATAGTAGCACCAAGGGTTCCTGCTGTCAACCCCCTTGACACGACCTCAGAACCTGAGTAAAATAACTCTGTCGGGGTTCAGAAAAATATTAGTTAAGATATATAGAGCTTCCTTCAACTCTTACAAGTCCAGTTGCTTTAATCTCTACATCAGTAACTGAGTTTACTAATACTTTTTTAGTTGAAGATAATTCAAGATCAGAAGCAGTGCTAACCTTCATTGATTTATCTCCTGCTCCAACTTCAATCAGATAATTTTCTTTTTGTTTTGTCTGAGATACAGTTGAGTTGCCGAATACTGCTAACTTATTCTTACCACCAATTTGAGTATCAGAATTACCTTGTACAGTTGTGAAGTAATCTTTCTTAGCACTGATTGCTACACTTCTTTCTGCATTAATAGCAAGGTCTCCTGTTACTCCAATTTCATAGTTACCATTAACAATATATCTAACACTTCCTGGGGTAGAGATTTCTGTAACTGCTCCAGGATTTTTTTGTTCGACTTTGAATTCACCAGCACCCTCTGAGTATTCTCCGCCTCCAATATTTTTATTGAAGAACATTGCATCAAGATTGACATTACCAGAAAAGATATTTACATTTCCGCTATCATTACCTGCTTCGATGTTGATGTTTTCGCCAGATTTTAAAGTCAATGTGCTTGCTGCATTCAAAGATATGTTATCACCTTTCAATCCAATGTCACCACCAATAGATTCAATAGCAACATCACCATATACTGTAATGGAATACGCTGGTGTTTTTGCAACTTCAGTATTTCCAGTAGTAGAATTTTCTTGTGTTGTTGCCTCATCATCATTGCCTTGAACTTCAATAGCAACTGATTTATATTTTTGTTGACTATCATTAGCAACAATGATTGCTTTGCCTCCACAACCACCCAAAGGTTTTCCTGTTGACATGATCATGTTGCCAGCAGAATCAAAGTGCATAGCAGTTTGTCCATTGGATAATATAAATCCATTGGTTCCATCTGTACTATTTTCATATGTCGCCATAGTCCAGGCGCCAGATTTCCATATGATTGTACATTTTTCAGGACCAGCTTTCATCTCTGGTGGTGTTCCACCTTGAGGAGTTGCTGCAGGAGTTCCTGGTTTGCTTGGATTTGATGCTGGTTTTTGTGGGTTGTATGACATTATGGACAATCAATATATTTACCAGTGCCGATCTTGGCGTATCCTTTACGCTCAAGTTCTACTATATCTAGACATTGTAGAGATGGTAGGAATTTAGCACCATAACCACCACCTCCAATAATTTGTACTTTAGGAACTGTATCAAATTTTATAGTTCTGTCGAGGATTTCTACAGAAACAACAAAACCATTTTCAATTCTAGCTCTTGCAATATTTGCGTTGCCATTAACAAATACTCTTGGTTCTGAAGTGTATCCACTTCCAGGTCTAATCATTGTGAAAGAATCTATAATACAATTTAAGTTCACTGGTGGTTTTGGTTTGTAATTTAATCCTGTTCTTGTTAATCTAATCTCTGAGATATAACCATCAGCATCCAATAAAGGAATTGCTGCTGCACCATATCCTGCACCAGATATAATTACCTGAGGTTTTACTGAATATGGACAACCTTTGTCATCTATTTGAATGCTAATAATTTTACCTAAATCATCTGTGATAACAGATGCTGATGGTTTTGTTAAACATGGGATAACAGGTTTTGGTGGTGTTATCGGAGATGTTTGAGCATTAATATTTACTGTTGACGTTGCTCCTGTTCCATTCAAACTAAAAGTAACTGTCTCGCTTGATTCAATTGACGTATCATTAGCGATTCCAATAACAACTCTTGCTGTATTACTTGATATTGCAACACTTCCTGTTAATGATTGTGGAATAAAATCAGTTGCAGTTATATTATCCCCGAATAGTGTGTAGTAAACAACAGTTCCGTCAGCAACATTTCTTGTAGTAATAGTGAAAATAATATCTTCACCTTCATCATAAATTGTTTTATCAGAAGTTACGCTATAAGAAGGAGTTGTTAATGATGGTGTTATAGGAGTTAGAGATGACTGTGCAGCAATAACAACATCCACAAAAGCAGATGTGGTGTTAATAGAAAATCTCAATGTCTCTGCATTTTCAATTAAAGTATCAGAAGAAACTTTTACTTTTACTGTTGCTGTATTAGAGTTAATTACAAACGATCCTGATAATGTTCCACCATCTACGTCAGAAACTGTGATGTCAGTTCCAGATAAAGTGTAGTTTAATGTAGTACCATTAGCAACATTTAATGTAGTAATAGTATATGTAATTTCTTCTCCTTCTAATACATAAGTTTTATCTGCTGCAACAGAATATAAAGGTACAGTTGATGCGCTACCTAATATAGTGACTGCGGCACTTGCTCCCGTTGAATTTAAAGTAAAGACAAAATCTTCTGCTAAATCTGGATCGGTTGAAGTTAAATCATCATCATTAACTGCCGTTTGAACTGTTACGCTACCAACATTTGAAGTTATAGTTACAGATCCAGTTAAAGATGAAGAAATAAAATCAGAAGCATCAATATCAGTTCCAGAAATAGTGTAATTTAATATAGTACCATCTGCAACATTTGTTGTATTGATAGTAAATGTAACTGATTGACCTTCATACAAGAAAGTTTTATCTGGAACAACACTATATGTTGGTGATAAAGAAACTGGAGAAGAGGTTGTTGAATAACCAGAAACAGGAGCAACTGATGTAATTGATGGAGAAGTTGTTGATGGTGTTGTTGCAGCAGAAGTTGCAGGTGATGTTGGAGATGATGAAGGAGAAGGTGTTGCTGATGTTGGTGACAATGGAACTGGATATTCAGTTATCGTACATGCAAAATCATATCCATTAAATATTGCTACCTTGCCAACTGGTGTGTAATCCTCGCCAACCTGAAGACCAAATACTTCATCACCTTCTGTTACTGTGTCAGACAGTATTTCCACATTAATGTATTGTTCTATTTCTCCAGCAGCAAATGTTAAAATATTTCCTGGTGTAGTAAATCTATAATCAACTCCGTAAATAGCAGTTAAATCTTTTGGGAAGAATCTAATGCTTGATGCTTGTGTAACATCACCACTTCTACTGACCACAAATCTTCCAGTGTTCCCCTCTTGCACTGTGATGTCATTTATGGTATAGTAGATGCTCGATGATCCAGTGGTTGCGGTCGAACCTGGAGTTACAAAAGTTCCTCCAACAAAAGCCACTGTAGTATCTTCTGTGTCTTCATAAAATGTTGCATCAGTACAAACAGAATCGTTAAAATCTATATCACCTTGTTCTACTTCTTTAATTAATTTGTCAAGGAAATCTCCTTGATCTTCATTCGTTGAACAATCAGTACACTTAACTTGAATCTTTTCGCATTGTGCTTCAGGACCACTGCAGCTAATCCCTAGAAGAGACATGATTCTACTCAATGCACCACTAATAATATTGACTGCCTCTGCAGCATCACCAAGAAATACTTGAATAGAACTTAAAACATCGCTTATAACTTGCTCAATATAACCAAACAACTCATTAATGATACCATTAATTAATTGATCGATAAGACATGCTGCAGCAGAATAAGCATCCATCAAATAACCTAATAGTAAATCAGTTAACCATTGAGATATCTTATCTGCAATATCTCCCATGGTACAACCAAGTTCTTTTAGAACACCATCAAATGCTTTTTGTACTTCCTTCAATCTCGATTCTTTTTTCTTGATTGTAGGATGTCCTCTCGATGCATTAATCTGTTCAATTAATTTGTTGTATTCATCTTCCGCTGCTTTTGCGGATGCAGTATCACCATTCTCTTCTGCAATTAGAATAACTTCTTGAAGACCTTGTACAGCATTCTTTTCATCTGCAGTCAAAGGTCTGTTAATATCTTCAGGTACAATAGGTTCTTCAATTGTTTCATATAAAGAATAATCCACAGCAGTTTTAATGCCGTTTCTTAATTCAGATATAATCTCTCCCTTTGCTCTGGCAACAAAACTTTTTACAAGCCTAACCGCTTTATTAATATAAGTTCTTCCAGTTCCAAGTTGATCATTCAAAGCTCCAGTTGCTTTGCCAACATAATAATCGCCAAGTTGACCATTTGATGCTTGGTTTGCAGCAAGAAGTTCGCCTATAATTTTTGTTAATCCTGTTTTTAAATCTGATTCAGAACCACAATTTGGATTAGCAACAACAACACAAAATTGTCCGCCAGTAGGATTGGTTTCGGAATTTTTTCCGAATACACCCTGTAATGCTGGCGGCAATCCGCCCTTTTCTCCTGATCTTGATGCTGCTACTGGTTCGGAACCAGTGATATTAGATCCTTGTTGATAACCAACTTCGTTATCTTCTACAGCAACTCCCTCTTGTTCTGCTTCTGGGAAATCTGTAGTTGGATTTGTTTCTGGATCAATGTAAGTTGTAAATGCCTTACAAGTTTCTCCAGGGGAAGGATCAGTATTTACTTTAGTTGTTGAACCTGGAGTGTGTGGAACAGAACCCATGATAATAGGTTTCTGCTTGTCATTATCAAGATAAAATCCTACAACCCAGTTACCTTGGCGTAGATTAATAGACGCACCAGTTACACCACCATCGGAATATGGTGTGGTTGCTGGCATCATTACAGCAGCCCATGGTAGTTCGTTTGTTGGAACTGCATCACAATTTTTAAGATGCTGACCGACAATTCTTACTCTATATCTGCCAGCTTTCTTTGGATCGTCTTCTTTGTTGGTTTCAATTTGTCCAATCCACCAACTAAAACCATCGGAACCTATCTGATTTATTGGAAATAGCGAGGATAATACTGGATCCATATCACAGGGATTTTATTTTATATTTATTGTACTTTAGAAACCGTATCTTGTTGACCATAAGAATCTCTAACCAGAGTTAAAAAACTATTAGATTTTTTAATCTTAGGATCAAAAGCATGATTAATTTCCGCAATCAAATATACACCACTATGCTCTGGATCATATGGTTCGGAAACTTTATCTTGTGATGTAACTTGGTTCGGGATCTTAATCTCAATTTTATCTCCAACACATAATGTTGGATTACCTGGAATGGTGATCTTAACCTTCTGGTTTACAAGTGAATTGTATCTAGAAATTGATTGAGAAATATAATGTTTTTGAAAATCTGGATAGCTTGTTGTTTTGCCAGTTGATCCATCTTGAGAATCTGGGGATGCAATACCAGTTCCATTATACCATGTTTCATGATCAAGAAGTATACTCATTACTCTTGTTGGATACTTAGACAATTCTGCCTGACCGTATGGTAGAGTTTGTTGAGATCCAAGATGCTCCATATTCTCATATGATTCCGCAAGAGAATATACAATCTCTTCGTATCCACCTGTGCTAAAGTTATACGAACAAATGATAGAAGAGTATGCACCCATTCTCAATTTCTCAAGAATATCAATCTCATTAATAAAATCAATGTCAAGAATTTTTCTATCTGGTGTAGAGTTTACGTCTTTATTTTCTTGGTAATAAGTTGCTTTGACTTCATTCTTATTTGAACATAAAGAATCAATTGACTTGAAATAGTATCCATTCTTTGTTTCATAAAAAAGATATCCAGCACTACCATTCGCTTTAGAATACTTTGCGTCAGTAACTAAATCCAACGAAGAAGTTACATCAGTTTTTTCTCCAACTGATCTTGCAGTTGCAGAAGAACTATCAGTAGTTACATTAGAAGATTGATATACTGCTTTTGGTTGTATACTACTGATGATATTAAATGGAGTTTTCTTTCCAGGGTTGAAGATAATATTGTAGAGAGAAGGATCAACATTAACATCCTTCGATGTCTTCAAATTTTCTTCAAGTAATTCTTTTACAATCTCATCTGGCTTACCTTTCAAAGTTTTTGAAATACGAACTCCTTCATTCAATAAGGATTCTAAAGATACTAATCCTAACGTATATTTTTGAAATCTATCCGAAGCAAATCTGTTATCAATTTTATAAACTCTAAACTCATACTCATGACTTTCGTTTAAATAATCTTCAAGTTCTATAACAACTTTTTCAAATCCTTGAATTGGTAGAGATGAAATTAAGTTAGCACCAGAGTCAACCATGTCCAATCTTGCAGAAACAGTTGGCATGGTAATACTTTCAAAGTAATCAAATCTCACAACCAAGTCAGTGATGTCGTATGACTGTGAAGAGTTTACTTTGTAAATTTGTGCTCGCTTTAATATAAAACTTGAAGCGTAATCTTTAGTATTTTCTGCCATTATGATATGGTATTAGTTGGATAATAATCTCTTAACTGTGGTGCGTACCCAGGAGAAAGTACACTATCTTTTGTTGATGGCATAGGCGACGTACCATTTTTAGAATTACCTTGTGGCAATCCCATAGCAATAATATTTGGAGAGGATGATGCTTTACTATTTACATTAGAAGATATCTGTTGATCTATTGATGGTTTTTGTGGCGGAGTAAAATTATTTGAACTCGTTTGAGGATTCATTGAACTTCTTCCCCCATCCATGCTTTCAAAATCATCAGCAACCCATTTGTTTTTACCAAGCATATCAATTTTAACAGGACTTCCGATTGGATAAAAATCAAATCCAACTGCAGTTTTATGTGCTTTTACTTTAACACCTCGTTTAGTTGTAAAAATTCTTTCATCCCCAACTTGCATTCCATAATTATTTTTAATTGCCTGACCATAATCAACATTAGTTGGTTTAGGAACTTCAGTAATTGTTGGTTGTTGTTCTTGATATTTTTTAAGATTTGCTTGGTATCTTTTGCCTGCTCCTGCTGTGTGGACATTCGGTTGACTACCTCCTGGCAAAGAAGGCCACCCAAGATCTTTTGAAAGTTTTGGAAATACTGTAGATTCAAGATTTCCAGATTTTAAAGCTTTTAATAATCCTTCTTCTCCACCTTTGCCACCACCTGCAGTCCAAACAGATGTCATAAATTGACGCATGATCTGGGTTTGGTTTTCCATAGAAAATTTATCTTTCGATGGATTAAGACCAGCAGCAACCGCTCGTTCTCTCAAATAACTTGAATGGAATTGGAATGCTCCAAGAGCACCAGTTTCAGATCCTTTCCCGATATAAGATTTTGCCTTTGCTATTGCATCATCAATAGTCATTTCAGAAAGACCTTTGACTTCACCAATACCTTGCACAGAATTTGGACCTCCTTCTCCACCAGAAATAGTTTCCATCAATGCTTTAATTTCCGCTGGCGCATTTCCAGGAAGTAATTGATTTGATTTAGGTGTTTTATCACGATTTTCTTTATTTTTATTAATATCATCTCCAAGTTTTTCAAGCAATGAACCAAATCCATCAATAAGTTTTGCAAGCATATTCTTTTTAGAATCACCTACCTCTTCTTCTCCACCAGCAGTTTCTACTTTTGCTCCAGTTGGTTTCGCTTTTGCTGCTTTAGTTAATGTCGGAGGCAATCCAAAAACATCAGCGATTGGTCTTGAAATTCTTTCAATCTCTGGGTTTATATTTTGTCCTTCATTACCCATACTTCTCATTAACTGAGTGGTTGCTGCCAATACTGTACCACCAGTTGCAATCATTGGCAAAGACATTGCATCTACTAATGATTGTGTCATGCCTGAAATAGGAGCGGTCCCTACGTTAGCAGTGCCCATAGTATTTGTAAGACCAAATCCAAATCTCCCACCAACAGCAGAAGATCTAGTTCCTGTTTCGTATTTTTGAATTGGTTTTGGTCTTACTTTACCATCAACTGCACTTGGTTGTCCTTGGGTATAATTGTTGTCAAGAGGAATGACCATTTCATTACCATGTAGTTTAACCATGTATCCACTATCAGGACCAGAAACAATTCCACCTCTTTCAAATTGAGGAACATCATATGCTCCCATTTGTTCCATCTCTGCTCTCTGTGCTGAAGTAGCACCAATATTTTGTATGTTTGTTATTGATGTGGTAGGTTCAATGGTTTGTTTAAATTCTGCTTCACTCTCTGGAGTGGATAATTTATCAAATGCAGATGTAGCAGCAACATCTCTAAATTTTTCAAGTTTCTTTTCGGCAGTTTCTACCTTTGCCTTTTGAATATTTTTCTTTTGAACTTGAGTTTGATTTGAAATTGCATCAATAAGTTTATCTAATTTTTCATCTAACGTATTGTTTCTTGTCTTTAATTGATCTGCAATTTCTGCATGTGCCATTGCTGACTTCACAATACCAGAAGTCGTCAATGATATATTACTACTCAAAGATTCTGCTGTTTTGTTTAATGAATCTACAAGTTCAGCAAAGGTTGATAAGAGTTGCTCACGGGAAACTCTCTTACTACCTCCCGTAGCTTTTTGTATATTCTTGATATTTCTGGGTAACTTAGAAGATTTTGATTTTACCTTTGTATCTTCATAAGGTAAATAATCAAATTTTGCTCTAAACTTTCTTTGCTTATAAGAAGATACTTTAACTTTAAAAAGTTTAAAGAAAGATTTTCTTGGACTCTTCTTTAAAGTATTTAATTCTGTCTTTAATTTGTTGTATTGTTCTTTCTTCTTATCAATATACTTACCGCCGAATTCATATTGAAGTGCTTTCCTGAAGAAAAATCCCCTATCAATACCAGCTTCTTCCAGGGAAGTTCCTTGCGCTTCGGCAATTTTTTCTGCGTGTTCTCTTTCGTTTTCTGCTAATTGTCTGGCATAAAGAACTTTAGATACAAGATTTCCGTAGTAATTTACACTACCCCTTGTATCACTAAAACTCTCTGTTCCTGCTGCCATAGAACTGTACCCGTATGATGATATTTAGTTAAAGGAAAGGCGTTGTATTAATAACTTTCTTGCAGAAGAAGAAAGTTCTTGGTTTGTTCTCCAAGTATTATTATTCACCATCACCCAATCAACTTCAGAATTTTTTCCCAGGTTTACTGGTTGTGGTTTTGATGGACTTTGTACAACTATGGCAAGTTGAGAAGTATCACCAGAAATATTTTCACCACGTAAAACTTTAGGAGCAGAAGTTGGAGCAGATATATTTTTGTTTGGAACAGCAGAAGAAATACCAGATGCAATTGCTGTTGCTAATTGGTCAAATGTTTTTGATGATGTGAAATTTTTTCCATATTTTTTCTCCCAAGCAACCATCGATCCCATTTCAACAAGAGCTGCTGGCGCTGCGGATGCTCTATTAATTGTAGCATTACTTGCCGTATCAGTGCCACCCAAGTTTCCTAATTCTGGATTAGATCTTTGGAAATTTGATAACGCAGATTGAATTGGTTTTGCAAGGGCAGCATCAGCAGTATCTCCTTTTCTAACTCGGGTTAAGAATCCAGTTCCTCCCTGTCCAACAGCAGCATCAAAGTGAAGAGGAACTATTCTTGTTCCTTTAGATGCTTGAGCTGCAATAAAGTTATCATAATCTTCATAGTTTCCAAAATCTTCTGGTGTAATTATTTTAACACGCAATCCATCTGCTTCAAGTTTTGCTTTAACTTTTGCCGCTGCTTTATCTTGATGTTGTCTTTCTCTGCCATCAGCACCAGTTGCTGAAGCATTTTTAAAAGTATTACCACCTTTCTTGTCTGGAATTTTATTTTGATTTCCTGGTTTTACATGATCTAATGGAATGATAACATCAAAATCTCCAGTCGAAGGCGTTGTTTGATTAGTAGAAGTTTTAACTGACAATCCAGGTACTTTACCTGCTTGTATATCTTTTAACTTATATGCATTTTTTAATAAATTTTCAGGGTTTTGTGCAACACCACTGCGATGTATCTCAAAGTGTAAATGAGAAACACTACTTATTTTATCTTGTTTAGATACTGTAGCAATTTTTTGACCAGCATTAACTTTATCGCCCTTCTTTACCGAAGGCACAATGTGCATATATTTTGTGACGATTCCATTGTCATGTTGTATATCAATGCCATAACTGACGCCTCCACCAGGAATATCCGCAACCTCATAGACAGAAGAAACAGTTCCTGGTAATGCAGCAACAACTTTCATTCCTGGAGGACCAACAATATCTCTTCCCTTATGCCCTCCAGGTCTTCCTGGTCTATCGGCACCAAATTTAGCACCAGCGTAATCTTGTATCTCTCCTTCTTCCATTGGGTTAACTATATTTCCATTCAAATCTCCAACAACAGCAGTTGTGTCATCTGTCGTTGTTATGTTATTAATTTCATTTAATAACTGTTGGAATTTTCCTTCGGGATCTATCATCTTCAAAAGTTTATCTGCAAATGTTTTTGGATCTTGAGTTTCAAGAAGATCCTTTTCCATTTGTGATAACTCTTCTTCTGGAGTTACTTTTCTTTTTTCTTTAACCTTCTTTAATGTGCTTTCCATAGTAGGAAATTTCCCACCAACATTTGTTTGAACAATGGTACTTGGCATACCAAATTCTTTCACAAGTGGCGTGGTTATTTGCTTGAAGGTTGGTGCAATTGGAGCTGCTATAGCACCTGATTTTGTGATGAACTGGGATGTTGCAGCAAGCAAAGCACCACCAACAGGATTCAATGAAGCAAGTTGATCCTTTGGTATAATTGCTTCTGTTCCGTGTAGTATTGCTTCTCCTGGTTTAGTAAGACCACCAGTTTCATGTTGATCGACACCAGTAATCTTATCCGCAAGGGCACTGCCAGCAGTTCCCCCGAGATAAGCGCCCCCAAGACCGATCAATCCACCGATGATGCCGCCCACCACAGTACCCGCACCTGGAATTATACTGCCAATAGCGGCGCCCGCAGCGGCACCAGCGGCGGCGCCAGCAAGTCCACCACCGACCCCCGCCGCTGCTTGGAGTGTGGTTTGTCCTGCTGCTCTCCTATCAGAAAATTCCCACGCAGCAAGTGCTTGTCTGAGACCTGGAAGATTTTTTCCAACTCTTCTTACTGCTGCTGCATTAGATGCAGAACTAACATTTTTTGCAGAATTTATGAAAGATTTTGCTCTAGATGGTAATAGTTTATTTGCTGAAGAAATAACTTTTGATTTTGCTGACTTCTTAATAGAAGATACTTTAGATCTTGCCTTGATTAATTTTCTAGGCAATCTTCTATATAATCTCCTGAGTAGTTTTCTTCTATAAAAAGCAGATATCTTGGATTCTCTTTTGTTCTTTGGTCCACCAATTGTACTAATAAAACTTTCAGTAGAAGCAGCATCTCTTTTATCTTCAAGTTGCTGTTCTTTTAAAGCGTCTTCTTTTTTGTCTTGATACTCTTCTTCCTGCTCAGTTTGCTTCTTGATAGCATTAGTTAACTGATCAAGTTTAAAAACTATTATGTTATCTTGAGCAGATACTTTATCATATATGTCACTCAAAACAGTATAATTATGAGCTATTAAATTGTTCTGCTCTTTGATAGATTCATTAATGCTATCAAACTGTCCTTGAATTTTAATTATATTTTTTGTGAGAAAATTGTAAATCTTTGTGTTTGTAATAGATGTAGATTTTCTCTTTCCTGGTGTTTCAATAGCAGCGTCAGTTCTTTTATTAATAAAATTTACTAATGAATCTACAAGATCTGCAGGAAGATCATCAAGAGCATCGTTAATATCAACGGGTGGTTGATTCGTCGCTTCCTCTACAATCTCTTCTGCTACTTTTTCTTCTTGTTTATTTTCTTCTTGATCCTCATCTTCACGAACAGCATTAAGAAGATCATCCAGATCTGATAGATCTACATCTTCTTCTTCTTGATCTTCTTCCTCTTCGCTTCTAACAAAATCTAAAAGATCATCTAACCCCTCAAGGTCTTCGCCAAAATCTTCTTCTTCCTCTTCGTCTACATCTATATCAAAATCTCTGTCTACTTCATCAATATAAACATAGGGATACTCTTCTTCAACTCCAGGAAGATTAATTGTTTCAAGAATTTTTTCTAATACTCTATCACGATGCTCACTAATTTGTTGAAAGGTTAGTCCTAAACTTTGCAACCACTCCAATACTTCTTTTTGCTTTGCTCCTTTTGGGAGTGGAGATTTCCCAGCAAAATATACAGCATGGTCAAAGTCAGATTCAAATTCTGGATTCCATCTGCCACGAGTTCCCTGCATGTAATGAGCAACAGGAATTTTTGGCATCTCAACCTGCAGATGAACAGTTGCTGCAGGTGGATTGACTGGTAATAGATTATAAAATTCACGTAATGTTTCACGAATAGATCTTATTCCTGGAGTTTCCTTTCCAGTCATAAGATCACTATCTATACCATCATAGTAATCAGGTAGATCGGATGGTGCTAACCACGTATCTTTACTGGCAGCAGTTTGTTTTGCAAGTTTAATGCCTTCTTGTGTTTGAGGAAAAACACCATATGCCACAAGAGATCCAGCAGCAATCTCTAAATGAATATCATTTTTAACTTTCTTTACTGCTTTATCTGGTATCATTGATTAGCTCTTTTAGCTTCTTCTTCTTTGATATGTTGTAGTAAGAGAGCAGTGTAGACCTCTCTTTCCCACGGCATTAAATTTTCGATATCACTCAAAGAATATTTATGATACTGCATCAAAGCAAAGTTAGTTTTATAATACCCTTCCAGGCTATTCTGGAAGAGTGCTATGCGAAAAAATTCTGTAGACCCTCGATTGTATAGTTAGATTCTTTTCCTGTGTTTGGATTAATAACTGAGAATTGATACCTAAGTTTAGGCATTGTTTCGTAGAACTTTTGGATCTCTTCAAACTGTTTGGTTGTTAAACTCCCAACCCATTCTTTCATTTCTTTTTTAGTTGTAGTAGAGGAATCCCAAACTTCTTCTGTGTCAAAAATTTGATCGATAGAATCTGCAATGAAATCAAATACCTCTTCTGTTTTAACTTGTTTATCAAGGAACTCTGCTTCAATGAATCTATCCATGCTTGGATACTTCATGATCATACCAAGATCCTCAGTCAGCATGATCTTATTGGTATGTCCTTCTGGACGATAAACTTCTACTTCATTCAAGTTAATCTCAACTTCAACTCTAGTTTCATTATCGTCAAGACAAGTCACATTCATTGTAATGATTTCACCAACGGCGGCAGCACGAATCTTTAGGAAAAGATATTCAAGATCAAATGAAGGAAGCTCATCAACTTTAATCTTTGAAATCACGCAGTTTTTAATTACATCTTTAACTGCAGATTTAATTTGATTCTCATCTTCAGATTCTAACGCAAGAAGCAAGACCTTTTCTTCTTTGACTAAAAATGGTCTATACTTAATAAGCTTATTGTTGGAAGGAAGATGTAATTCTAAAGTAGGTACACCAATTTTAGGCAATGCCATAAATCTTTATCTCAAATCGTTAGAATTATTTATCCTTGATATGTACGAACATCGTTGTATACAACAGTATGCTTGGTGTAATAGAAGTTAGCAGTGACCTTAGTAATCTGTGATGCTCCATAAGAAAGAGGAACTGCATCGATCGAATATGGATAGCACTCTTCAATAATGTACATCATTGATGCTCTACTGTTAGGAGCGTTCTTTCCCCTTTCTGTTTTAGTGATTCGCATCGTGGCAAGATATTTTTCGGGATACTTTAATCTAATATATCTGTTTGATGCATTTGCTACTTGTTCTTTAACTGTTCTTTCCCTGTTACCAGTCAAAGTTTTAATCGTTTCGGTCGAATCGCCATTGTAGATGTAATTATACCACAAGTTTACAAACTTAAGTGGAGTCATATTAGCATCACACATCCACGACAAAGAAAAATCACTGTATAATTTTGTATGTGGATAACTTACTGGACCTTCACCCATGTTTCTTCCAGAGATTTGTCCAGTTGCTGATTGTAAACTTGGAAGTTGTGCCTCATCGCATAGTATCTGTAGAAGATATCCAGGATTGGATGAGTCACTGGTCTTTGTATTGATGCTTAAAACATTGTTTAAATCAGAAGCAAGTTGAGAATTTCCCGTAGCAGTGAAATCAAATTCTACATCATAACCATTGGATAAAGAAAGTCCTCCATTCCTATTAATAGTTTCTATGAATGTGCTTATTGATCCTGCCACTCTAAATACCTCGGAAGGGTTTATTTATATTTATGGCATACTCTGGAGTATACAAACCAGTCAACCCCCAAAAGTATAGGGGGAATCCCACACGGATCATCTATCGTTCGATGTGGGAAAGAAAGTTTATGGTGTTCTGTGATAGTAACCCAAACATTATTGAGTGGGGAAGTGAAGAAATTATTATCCCATACCGCTGCCCAACAGACGGTAGAGTGCATAGATACTACCCAGATTTTTACATCAAAGTTAAAAATAAATTCGGTGACATACAAAAATATGTTATAGAAGTAAAACCAAAGAAGCAAGTTGCTGGTCCAACTAAAGAACCAAAAAGAAAAACTGCCGCTTGGAAAAGAGAAGTTCTAACTTATGCAAAGAATCGTGCAAAGTGGGATGCCGCTCAAGATTTTTGTGAAGATAGGCAAATGAAATTTTTAATCCTCACAGAAGATCACCTAAAGGTATAACATGGCAGCAAAAAATAATTTAAAACCAAAAGCATACGCCAAGAATAATGTAGATAAGTGGAAGCACTTAACTGGTTATGAACTGACCAGCTTAAATGATTATACCAAAGAACAGTTGAGAGGTATTGCTTCTCGTTATGGTATAACCAATTACACAAGCTTTAATAAAGTATCCGATCTCATCCATGAGATCGAAAAGAATGCCAAGTACAAGCAGGCAAAACCAACAGTAGAATCTTACAAAACAATCTTTGAAATTATTAAAGAAAAGACAGGTAATAAAGCAAAGAATTTTGATTGGTATAAGAATACATTGAAGTCATTGTCTGGACAGTATCGTGAAGACCAGGGAAAATTATTACTACATGAAAAAAGAGATGCTCTCGATGATCTCATATATCAAGATCAAAATTTATTAAGAAGAAGAGTTTTTGTTGGTCACATGTATTTCTTTGAGTATCGTGCAGAGACCCAATCGCTGCCATACTACGACAAGTATCCTTTGGTATATGTGCTAAGTATTGATAATGGTTCTTTTTACGGAGCGAACTTGCATTACATCAATCCAAAGAAAAGAGTCAAGGTAGTACAGAAATTACTACAAGGTAAAATTGACGTACCCAAAAAGATCATTCATAAATATATGAATGACAGATGTAAAAGTTTTTTCTTGGATTTAGCAAAACAAGAGTGGGAAACATCAATCCTTCTACCAGTTGAAGATTTTGTTTTGATGAAAGGAGGGGGTAAATATCCTTACGACAAAGAGCTGGTATGGGAAGAAATGGAACAGTATTATAATGATCGTCTTACTGGTGAACGTATAGTAAAAGGAAAGGACACTAAGGACATCAGGAGAGTCAAGTAATGTCGGTAGTAAAAGATTTAGACGGCAATATAGTATCAGGCACCAGTCCAGCAACGACATTAATTACCGACGTAGATGGTAATATAGTATCAACTCCTTCTGCTGCTTCTGTAAAGGCGGCGTCTGCTGCAGCAGCGTACACACCAATAAAACCAAAACCTATACGATCGCCTGATGTAAATGCAGGAAAAGCAGACGGTAAAATTTTAAGATACCCATCTCACCCTCATTCAATAAATCCTAATACTGATTACGTTCTGTTTGAATTTTTTAAATATCGTCCACCATTCGGAAGAGCACAGGGAGAATCTGGTGGTTCAATTAATTTAACTGGATATGATCTATATCAAAGTAGTCAAGAAAGAAGCTACCAAGCAAAATCATTAGATCCTATTATCCTGTATATGCCAGAAGACATTCAGGCACAGTACACAGCAAAGTGGGGTGGCGCTGGTTTTGGTGCAGCAACTGCAGGACTTGCTAGAGTTATTGGTACACAATTTGGAGCAATCCCTACGATACCAGACACCGCTGCTGGAATGCTAAAAACTGCATCGTATGACGCACTATTAAAAGGCATCAATGCTTTTACTGGATCAAACGTAAACATTGATCAATTACTCGGTGGTGTTAGTGGAACAATCATTAACCCAAACGTTGAAATGATGTACCAGGCACCTGACTTAAGAAATCTTTCTTTGAAATTTAAGATGACACCAAAGAGTGATCGTGAGGCGAAATCTATTAGAGAAATTTGTACAAGATTCAAGAAAGCAATGCTTCCAACTTTCGGTGGTCAAGCTATCTTTGGTGCAATAACTGACACTCCAAATCTATTGACAATTCCAGATCTTTGTCAAGTTACCTACATGCAAGGATCTAAACCACATCCATACCTTCCTCGCTATAAGTTATGTGCAATTACTGGCGTGGATATTAACTACACTCCAGATGGAGCATATGCAACTTACGAAGGTGGATCTCCTGTAGCAACTGAATTATCAATATCATTTGTTGAAACGAAGGTCATTTTTGCTGATGAAATAACAGAAAATTCTGACGAGAATTACTAAGATGTATTTCAAAAATATTCCTAACATAGAGTACGACACCAAACCAATCAGTTATCCGTTTTCGGAATCTGATTTTGTTGTTGCAAAGAATTTCTTTAGACGTTATCGTGTAAATGAAGATGCGTTTTCTTACGCAGTATTTTTCAAAAGTTACACGATAGAAGATGGAGAACGTTTAGACACTCTTGCTGAGAAAGCGTATGGAGATCCTTTCTTTGATTGGATCATTGTCTTGACGAACAACATGATTGATCCCACCTTTGATTGGCCAATGAGTGAATATGATCTCAGAAAGTATTGTGAAGCAAACTATGAGGATCCATATTCAGAAATACATCATTACGAAACATACGAATTAAAAAATGCAAGTGGTAATGTAGTTCTTCAGGGAAATTTAATTGTTGATGAAACCTTCTATAACAGTCCATTCAAATATTGGAACGGCAATGCTGTTAATATTGCTCCAGGCAATTTAATTTCAAGACCAGTAACAGCATTTGAATACGAAAGTTCTTTAAATGAAAAGAAAAGAAATATCTATCTGTTAAAACCAAAGTATCTGCAGGCATTTATATCAGATTTTAAACGTACTAATCTGTATAATAAATCTTCAGATTATATCAACAGTAGATTAAAGAAAACTGGAGTATAAAAAAGGGGGCATATGCCCCCTTTAATTTTATCAATCTTCCTCTGCAAGTCGAGCGAAGTAACTCAGTGCATCGTCATCATCATCAGAAGATGCGGAGTTAAAGGAAGGAAGATCAACCTCACGCTCACGGGTTGCAGTTGCAACAGGCATCGGATCTTCTTCCTCTTCAAACTGTGCTTGACGAGTAGAGGGAGAAGGAGCGTTACCAAGAACAATATTCAGACGGGAATCAAGTTCGTCATAGGACTTGAACTGATCCGAAGCAGTGAATGCTGCCAGAGAATATTGTTGCTTCCAGATTGCTTCCAGTTCATCATCGTCATTGCTCAGTGCAGTAGGAGCAGCGAACTCAGAAGCATCGTAGTTCCAATAACCACCAATGGTGCGAATCTTAATCTTGAAGTTAGCACCTTCCCAGAAGTCAAAGACATTCACGGGAGTTTCATCTTGGAACTCAGGTTGCATGGCAGCGAGGATCTTATCATGGATCTTCTTACCATACTTGAACAAGAATACCTTACCATTGTTTTCAGGATTCTTGGGATCATTCACCATGTAAATGTTGCTGTAGTAAGACAGTTTACGCTTACGCTGGCGAGCAATCTCTTTGTCAGATTCATGACCACTGTTCCAAAGTTTCTGGTTAGAAGCACACACAGGGCACTTATCACCATTGGTAGTCAGGCAGTTTTCAATCAACCAACCACCAGCATCTTTGAAAGCATGGTTATAAACCTTTGCCCAGGGAACGGACTCCCCTTCGGGAGCAGGTAGGAAACGGACAACAGCGTATCCGTTACCAGAAGCGTCAAGTTCGGGCTTCCAGAGTCGATCGTCGGCACCCGATTGAGTGCTGGACTTCTCAAGTTCTTTCTGAAGGAACTCAAAGTTGCTCTGGGACTTGCGCTTAAGATCAGCAAAAGACATAGGATTTCCTCGGATTAATTAGATTTGGCTTGCAGACACATGCCACGTATACATGGTAACACAGGCGGAGGGTCGTGTCAACCCCCATCCGCCTCTAACTTTTGTTTCATACTACCCACTCTTTCAAGTAGGGTATCAAACATAGGCAAAAGATCATCGCCTGGGGAAGCACCCATGAGAACAGCAGCGTTCTTCATGTTCTCGATAAATTCTTTTGCCTCTTCGTCATCACTCAATCGAAGTCGAGCATAAAAGATCTTTTGCTTTTCGATTAGTGATTCAAGTGTATTAAAGTATTCAAGTTTTTTTTCTTTTGGGAGAACAGGAAAGGCAACCATAGATTGAAAACAAAACCTTTGCAGTTCTGCCATTTCTTGTAAGTCACCTTTCACCATTTCAGATTTAAAAAAGTCACTCATATCAAATAAGCATAAGTTTTGCTCTTGAAGTTTTCTTGATGTAATTAAGTTTTTGTGCGTCGTACTTAAGTTTTTCTTTCAGTGGTTTTGAAATTAGTTTAGGTACAGATTCTAATTCAATTTCATTTGTTTCGCAGTAATGAACAATGGCATCGATATAATTCATTGAATTTTCATAAGCCAGTTTTTCTACTTCCTGCGAAAATTTCGCAGTGGTCATAAATTTATCCTCCAATATTTCTTTCATAAGTTTCTTCGTACTCCCTAATGTACTGTTGTAATTTGACAAAGTATTCTTTTTTAGGAGGCACGATGCTTACTTGAACGTCACCAGATTCACAGGAGACAATAGTAACAAGTTGTTCGACTTTCAACCCATACAATTCTTGAAGCATACAAGCGTATGCAGTTTCTTGAACGTAATAGTCGTAAAGATATGCTTCTTTCTTTTCCTCAGCAGATGTTTTAAAATCTATGATCGAAAGTTTATCATTATATTCTGCGATGCAGTCAACACGACCAGCAATTTTTAAATAATCAGAATATAACGCTGCCTCTTGTAGGTATACGTTATTTATATTATCAAGAATTTTGCGAGAAGTGTTGAACATCATCCACACCAAAGGCGTGTCCTTGTAAAGGGTTTCGTCGTGTTCATTGTTAAGATAATTTTCAACCAACTTATGATACTTAGTACCTCGGGTAGCAGATCGGGAAGAAATGCGATTTGCTTTATCTTCACCGACCCGCTTCCTCCACTCAGAAATTACTTTTTTCTTTGTTGGATTGTTACTAATCACGGTGGTAACTGATTTATGCTTATTGCCAGTAGGAGTTACATAGTATCTCTTACCATCAATGCTCACCGTATTCATTTCGATTGGTTCAATCAGACCAACGTGATTAAATGTTTTCATAGACCTAAGTTAAGTTTTGCAATGAGATAGGACTTGACGAGACCAGAACGAACAATGTCTTCGACGCCAAATTCAATTAACGAGAACTCCTTCATCTGCTGAAGAATTTTTTGGAAATCAATAATACCAGAACGTTCGTTGCTCTTTTGTAAGTCCGACTGACTTGCATCGCCACAGAACATAATCTTAGTATCTTCACCAACACGGGTGATGATCGAATCAAGTTCATGGAAGTTCAGGTTTTGACATTCATCGACAATAACAATTGCCTTGTCGAGAGTAGTACCACGTAAGAATGAAGTGGACCAGAAAGAAACAGTTTCCTGATTCTTTAGATTTTCATAAAGCATCTCAAAGGATGCATCATCAGGCATTTCAAACATATACTTTACCATATTCTTATAAGGAATCTGATAAAGCGATGATTTATCTTCGTGAGTACCTGGAAGGAAACCAATCTCTCTCGTTGCTACAAGAGAACGAACTACATAGACCTTTTCATATGGAGAGTTTTCATCAAGAACATCTCTGAGTGCAAGGTACAGAGCAACAAATGTTTTACCTGTACCAGCAGCGCCATAAGCAAAAATGTTCTGACCTTTTCCATACTCTTCAAATAGAACACGCTGATTATCAGTCAGTGGTTCAATGTCAAGTAGATATTGAGTGTTGATTGGTTTCTTTCTCTTGAGTTGTTTGGCACTCATGTTAGCAATATCGGGTTGATTTCTTTTTCTGGCTCTTGGCATAATTGTTAAATTACCATTGTACGTTTGATCCTGGGAGTTTGGACACTTTGTTCATAATATCTCCCCAACCTGGATGTGTCTTGTTCATTTTGTTCCGCCAATCGCCAACTTCACCAACACCAGCACATCCTTTAGACCAATCTTTATCCCAGTCGGGATTGTCGATTTTCCATTGTTCATACTCTTTCATTGACATGTAGAGTTCTTGGGTCTCCCCAGTTTCTTTATGAATTACAGGATAAGTAGGCATCAGATCCACTCCAGTGCTTCAGCGACAGTTGGAAATTGTGTAGAAAAAATTTCTTTACACATATTTGCGATCTCCATATGTTCCTTTTGGGTTCCATTTGCAGACCTTAAATTTATATAGTGTACCCACGAACGCACAGATCCCGTCATGTAAATTCTGGTGGGAACTGCGAGCGGAAGTACAAACCTTGAACATTCTTTTGCCACGCCCGCATCAAGCATGTCAGTGTACAGTTCTTGTGCTTCGGCAAATAGCATCTTAATACGACGCTGGAATGCTACGACAAGTTCAGGATCAAGATCATCAATAGAATTTTGACGATTCTTAGTGTCCTGACGACGGAGATCAGGCACAGGAATTTCTTCCGTGAGAAGATTGGTGTCGGCATAACGCTGAGAAAATTCCTGGAATGTGAAGGATCTATGCCTTAGTATTTGTGCCGCAAGACCCCGAGTAGTATTGATCTCCACGGTCATGTATGCTTGTTCAAATACAGACCAGTGTTCATGCTGAATACAATACTTAAGGAGTCCCGAGATCTTCGGATTGTCCTGATTGTTCGGGTTGCTCACTCTCGCTACATACGCCATCGTCTCCTCGGCGCTCGGAGTCACTGTCACTAACTTCACTGACTGGTTGTTCAAAGATACTTGGGTCAACGGTGTATCCAAATCCACGGTTTGCTCGCTCATATTCTTGTAGGTTTTTACGTAGTTTCTTAACTTCATGACGACGCTTGAGAATTTCAACATACTGGTCGTGAGTATATAATGGGTTATCCAATGCTTTGGTAAGCATTTTGATTGCCCGCTTTAATGATGCCATAGTATCAAAGCAGATTCAAACGTATCTTAGCATGAAAAAAGGGGGATGTCAATCCCCCTTGCTCTTCTTATTCAGTATTTTTTCAAACCATTCTACCAGATGAATACGATAACAAGACCAATATTTACATCCTCTATATGTTAACAAGTAACATGCTGGTTTTCTATTGTCAGGATCTTCTTCGTGGTAATGGTAATCCATCAAGCAATCTCTTTATTCATTCTCTGTGTCATGCATAGTTGTGCAGCACGAAGACGATTCTCTTTTTGAATTTTTTGTTTGATAAGAATTAGTGCCATAGGTCAGCTCCTTTACTTGGTGTATAGGTGCGTTCCTTCGGTTTCCCTACTTCCGTCCCTGCGTGGGATGAACGATAGAGGTATTATAACACCCCTATCGTATCTATGCAAGTAAGATTGTAACGTTTGTTACAGTTTATCTTTGTACAAACTCAAGAGTATAATCTGTTGCTTTCAATTGTTCTACAACAATATCACATGCAATCTTTGGATTAGATTCTCCACAAGTGAATACATCAACTGCTGCTTCTCCTTTTTCTGGCCATGTATGAATACTAATATGACTTTCGGAAAGCAAACAAATTGCTGTCACACCTTGAGGTTCAAACTGATGTGACATTGTTTGTAATACATGAGCACCACATGCTTCTGCAGCATTCTCCAATAGATCACAGAGAAAAAACTCGTTGTCGAGTAAAGACAACGAGCATCCGTAGAGGTTTAGTAAATAATGCTTTCCCATTCTTCTTTAAATCAACCAAAATGTATCGTTTTTGCCCTCACAGCATTTTCTAATCTTAACATCATAACCGTTTTCCATTAATGCTCTGGCATCGGGAATAGCATCTTGAAGTTTAGAATAAAAATATACTTCTGAGTATTTTCTCGTAGACACGGGAGTACCGTTCTTATTAATTCTACGCAAAACTTTTTGATCAGTGATGTCAGAATACTTCCAATACTGAATACAAAAAGTATTTTTAACTAAGCGTTCCATTATTTTTTCTTTTTTTCTGTTTTAGCTTTGTATCCCCAAAGTTTGGGATTAACTCTACCTTCAGATTGCTTGAATCCTTTTAGTCCGTGACGGTATTTATCCCAATAGTAATCAAAGATATCTACTTTTTTATTTGTGATTACCAGATCATAATTTAATTCTCCATCAGATTCGTACCAAACAAGGTAAGCGTTTGTTGGTAATGTGCGATCATCTGCGATTGATGGATCGCAATTTTGATGGAGAATATTCATCAGCTACGACCTCCCCACTTAATTAGAGGGAATGCTTCCTCTACACATGCACGGGTGAGTTTATATTTTTTACCAAGTGCTTTGTCTTTTACAAGGACAAGAAGGTTTGCTTCTTCTTCGTGAAGACCTTCAAGCATTTGAATGAAAAGATTTTCTCTTTGTGCTTGCTGAAGAGAAGAATTGCCTCCCTTAAAGAACAGATATAGTTTTCTATATTCTTTTTCAAGAACAGTGTGTTCAGTTCCTTTTGGAGCTTCATTTGGTTCGTAAGGAACTTCACCTTCAGGAAGCAATGAGATTACACTTTCATCAAAATTTGCAATAAGGATTGCACGTAAAGCAGGTGTGTTATTTTGCTGCAGAATTTTTACTTTTTCTGCTTTGGTCTTGGCGTTGCTCGCTTTCTGGAGCACTTCGGAAATTAAAAGTTTCATAGTTAAAAAGGCGATTTACTACGGAAAAAATATTGTTCCATCAAGTCATTTAATTGATGTTCACGGAAGTATGTTAATGGTACTTTCTTCTCATCTGTATTTAGAGAAGTATATACTTCCATAATTTTTGTTTCAATTTCTTCTGGAACATAATCAAAATCAATCAACTTTCTATTGCGTTGATAATTTTTAATTGTTTCTGGTGTTGTACAAAAAGCAGATGGATCTTGAACAATCCATTTATCTAAGTTTTTTTTACTTATAGGTTTTTGTCTACCACCATTCACAAATATATCATCTGGAGATAGGTAGTTAGGTATTCCATCTGACTTATCTCCTTTTAGAATATGCTCTTTAGCAAATTTAAAAGGGTCTTCGTTTGTGACTTCTTTCTTTGTGATGGGATTGTATTGTGTTACTCCTGGATATTTTTGTAATTGAATAAAATCCTTATCTCCAGAAAGTATCAATACTTTTTGTGTTCCTTTATTTTTACACAATGTAGAAATCACATCATCAGCTTCTGCTCCTAAAACCTCTACCACTTTGTAGGGGAAATATTCTTTAATTTCATCACGAATTTTATTCAATACTTCAAAAATATTTCCCCAGTTATGATTAGATTTTTCTCTATCCTTTTTTCTGTTTTGTTTGTAGTAAGGAAAAACTTCTTTCCTCCAATAATGCTTAGAATCATATGCTAAAATTACTTCGCCATACTCTTTAGAGTATTGTTTTTCATATGATAACAAAGATGTTAATACCATATGGCGAACTAACTTTTCATTCAAAGCATCATTCTTTAGTTGAACCATAAGATTACTAATCATAATCTGGTTCATGTCAATGATAATCATTCAATCCTCTTCCTCCTCCTCGTATTCTTCTTCGTATTCATCTTCATCTACAAATCTGACTGACAGGAGTTCTTCATTAATCCAAATGCCCTCATCATCATACATTTCTGGATGTGGATGTGGTGCGTTTGGTTTTGCAAGATAATTATAAGCGAACTCGTTTACCGTCCACCCAATCGTAACTCCAACAGCTAAGAACATAACCATTAATGCTGCTGAAAAAAACAGTATAACTGAGATAGACATTTTTCTACTCCTTTTGGAAAGTTACTGTCCCTCCCAGGTAAATTCAAATCGGATTTGAATTTTTTTCTTTAGGAGGGAAAATGATTTTTTAAACAAGATACCATTCCTGGCAGATTCTTTTTTCTCCCTCCTGAGCATTAGCTCCACACCTCTATTTATTGGCAATGAGGTTTCTTTTTTCTTTGTAGAATCTTGGTTTTCTTCCATTATTTCCTTGAACTCACAAGACCTTTTTCCACTAAAAATTTAACTGTTTCGACGAGTCCACCGATAACATTACCATCGATAATGACATAGGGGAATCCTGTTGCTTGTGGATATTTACCTAAAAATTCTTCCCGTGTTAAATCTCTACCAACAACAGTTTGATCAAAAGAAAGATTCGCTCTGTTCATTAGTTCTTTAACTTTGACACAGTACCCACATCCAGGGGTAGTATAGATTTGTATTTCCATAAAAAATGGGGTCTTAATAGACCCCATTATATCATAGAGCGTTGCCTCTTGGCAAGACCTCTTCAGGGAACACAAAGTTCTCATGAGGTTGGTCAATTGGTGCCATCCAAGCACGAAGACCTTCATTCAGAAGGATATTTTTCGTGTAGAACGTTTCAAATTCTGGATCTTCTGCTGCACGAATTTCCTGTGATACGAAATCGTATGCTCTAAGGTTAAGAGCCAGCCCAATGATTCCAATACTAGATGTCCAAAGACCCATAACAGGTACAAACAACATAAAGAAATGGAGCCAACGCTTATTACTAAAAGCGATACCAAAAATTTGAGACCAGTACCTATTCGCTGTAACCATAGAATAGGTTTCCTCTTCTTGGGTGGGTTCAAACGCCTTGAAGGTGTTTGATTGGTCCCCGTCTTCAAAGAGGGTGTTTTCGACTGTAGCACCATGAATGGCACATAGCAGGGCACCTCCTAGTATACCAGCAACTCCCATCATATGAAAGGGGTTGAGCGTCCAGTTGTGGAAACCCTGAAGAAACAGAAGGAACCTGAAGATCGCTGCCACACCAAAGGAGGGAGCAAAGAACCAACTGGATTGTCCTAGAGGATACATCAGGAACACGCTGACGAATACAGCGATAGGACCAGAGAAAGCAATAGCGTTATAAGGACGGATACCGACTAGACGAGCAATCTCAAACTGGCGAAGCATAAAACCGATCAGAGCGAAAGCCCCGTGTAGTGCCACAAAAGGCCAGAGTCCCCCAAGTTGGAACCACCTGACAATATCTCCTTGAGCTTCAGGACCCCAAAGTAAAAGAAGAGAATGACCCATAGCGTCAGCAGGCGTTGACACAGCAGCCGTGAGGAAATTAGCACCCTCAAGGTAAGAAGACGCCAGCCCGTGGGTGTACCAGCTAGTAACAAACGTTGTGCCAGTAAGCCAGCCGCCAAGGGCCAGATAAGCAGTGGGAAAAAGAAGTAATCCAGACCAACCCACAAAGACAAAGCGATCTCGTTTAAGCCAGTCATCCAAGACATCAAACCATCCTCGCTGTGATTTTTGTTGTGTTAAAGCTGATGAAACCATTATTATCTACCTCCAAGAAAAAGAAAGGGGATCCGAAGATCCCCCGTAAATTTGATTTTTAAATCAACCGATTGCTGGAGCAGTGAGAGCAACAGGAGTGTTCTCAGCAGCAGCGAGATCGAGAGGGAAGTTGTGAGCGTTACGCTCGTGCATTACTTCCATACCAAGACCAGCACGATTCAGAACATCAGCCCAGGTGTTGAGCACATGACCCTGATTGTCAGTGATTGACTGGTTGAAGTTGAAACCGTTGAGGTTGAAAGCCATGGTGCTAACACCAAGAGCAGTGAACCAGATACCAACTACAGGCCAGGCAGCAAGGAAGAAGTGAAGTGAACGGCTATTGTTGAACGAAGCGTATTGGAAGATGAGACGACCAAAGTAACCATGAGCAGCTACGATGTTGTAGGTCTCTTCTTCTTGTCCGAACTTGTAACCGTAGTTCTGGGATTCAGTTTCAGTCGTTTCACGGACTAGCGAAGACGTGACCAAACTTCCGTGCATAGCACTAAAGAGAGAGCCACCAAATACCCCAGCAACCCCAAGCATATGGAACGGATGCATAAGAATATTGTGTTCTGCTTGGAAGACGAGCATGAAATTGAACGTTCCCGAAATTCCAAGAGGCATTCCATCAGAGAAGGAACCTTGACCGAAAGGATAAACAAGGAACACCGCAGTAGCAGCAGCAACAGGAGCGGAGTAAGCAACACAGATCCAAGGACGCATACCAAGACGGTATGAAAGTTCCCATTCACGACCCAAGTAAGAGAAGACACCGATAAGGAAGTGGAAGACCACTAACTGATAAGGACCACCATTATATAGCCACTCATCGAGAGAGGCAGCTTCCCAGATGGGGTAGAAGTGAAGACCGATTGCGTTGCTAGAAGGAACTACAGCACCAGAGATGATGTTGTTTCCGTAGAGAAGTGAACCAGCAACGGGTTCACGGATGCCGTCGATATCGACAGGAGGAGCGGCAATAAAAGCAACAATGAAACAGATAGTAGCAGCGAGAAGAGTTGGAATCATTAAGGTTCCGAACCAACCAACGTAAAGACGGTTGTTGGTAGAAGTCACCCACTCGCAGAATTGTTCCCAAGTGTTGCTTCCACGCTGTTGAGCGATAGATGCAGTCATGGTTGTAAAAGAACGTAAAGGTTTGAAAGAAGTATGTTAAGAAATGTTTCCATTTCCTAACATTTATTTATCATAGCACACCCCCCATGACGTGTCAAGCCCCTGGGCAGGGGAAGGCATAAATACATTTAAGAATAAATACGCCCCACAGTGTCTTAGTGTAATGGCAGATCGTTTTCCACTCATAGTTAATCCAACATCCAAAAAAATTGAAGAGTTGGTTTCTGGAGATAATTTAAATCTAACTGGTAATGGCATTGTTGCTAACAATGGTTTGGGTATTAGTGGTCAATATTTAAAATCAACTGGTTCAACTGTTATATGGGATAGTCCAGGTGATGTTTATCTAACAGCAACACAAACAATTAGTAATAAAACATTCACCACTTGTACTTTATCTGGAAGTACAAATATTTTTTCAAACATTCCAAACACTGCTTTAGTAAACTCTTCTATTAATGTAAATGGAGTATCAATTCCGCTCGGTGGTAGCGTTACAACTCCAGACAATAATACAACTTATAGTATTTCTGCTCTAGACGGCACAACAGGCAAAAAAATTATTCGTTTAACTTCTGGTGGAAATTCTGGCGCTGGCGTAAATGATGATGTAACACTTGCTGCTGGATCTAATGTAACTCTATCCAGATCTGGCGATGAAATTGTAATCAATTCGTCATACATTGATACAGATACAGTTACAAGAGTACAATCAGCAGTTGGCGGAACTCTTATATCTGGCGACATAACGATTGCTGCAACTGGATCATCAACTGTTTCACAATCTGGCAATGTAATTACTATATCATCTACCTATATTGACACTATTACAAGATTAAGAGGCGGAACTGGTCAAACTTTTGCTTCAGGTGATTTCACTTTCCTTGAAGCTGGGGCAACAACTATCACACAATCTGGTGGAGATATTACAATTTCTTCACAAGATACCATTACCAGATTAAAAGGTGGTGGTGCTGGTTCATTTGTAACGGGAGATGTTACCGTAACTGGTGGTGGTTCTACAACAGTAAGTCAGACAGGAAATACAATTACAGTATCATCAACTGATACCGATACTGTAACTAGAGTTAGAGGAACCACAAGCGGTATCTATACTTCAGGTGATATTACATTCACTGCTTCGGGTGCCGCAACAGTTTCTCAAACAGGAAGCACAATTAATATTTCTTCTGTCAATACAGATACCACATATTCTGCAGATGTGAATGGTGGTATTGTTTTAAGTGGAACTGCATTTGCTCTTAAGAACTCAGCAAACTTTACTGACTCTAGAATTCTTAAGTGGGATAATTCAAACAAACAATTAACAAATAGTATTATCAGTGACAATGGTTCTACTGTAACAATTAATGGCGACTTTAATGTTACTGGAACCACAACAACAATTAATACTACAACTCTTGTTGTTTCAGATAATGAAGTAGAACTAAGAAGAGGAAACAACCTTGTAGGTTCTGATGGTGGTATTCGTTTAAACAGAACAACAAACTCTTCTGGTGTTGCTCAAACATTTACATCATTACAATGGTTTGAATCAGGTGGATTCTGGAGAGTATATGATGGTTCAATTTCAAGACGACTTGTAACAGAAACAGAATCACAAACATTAACAAATAAAACATTAACATCACCTATACTAACTACCCCATCACTAGGTATTGCTACTGCAACTTCGATTAATGGTTTAACTATTACAACTGTTGCTTCGGGTACATTAACAATTGGTAATAGTAAAACATTAACAGTTAATAACTCAGTAACTTTATCCGCTGCTAATGATACTTCAACAGTAAACTTTAGAAGTGGAGGCAACGTTACCTACACTGCTGATACATTAGCAGTATTCGCAAGCACAACCTCAACACAATTAAGAGGTGTTATTTCTGATAGCACTGGTGTTGGTGTTCTAGTATTCAACCAAAACCCAGTTGTTGTTGATAGCGTAACTACTTCAAGTACATCATTTGCATTATTAAACACAACTGCAACTTCAATTGCTGCTTTTGGTGCTGCTACATCCATTACGATGGGTGCAAATGGTACTGGCACAACAACAATTAGAAATGGTCTTACTGTCAACAAGAGCGTAACTCTAGGTCAAGTTGTTGGTGATACTTTAACAATCAACAGCACAGTAGATTTTGTTAACGCTGACATCGTAATTCGTGGTACAAGCGCAAACCCAATTCGTGTTGGTCGTGGTGGAAACGCAATTGCTACAAATACTAGAGTTGGTTTCAGTGCTCTACAAGGAAATACAACTGGATCGCAAAACACTGCGATGGGTTATGAAGCTGCATTATCACTAACTGCTGGTGCTGCTTCAACTGCAGTTGGTTATAGAGCACTTAGAAATGCTAACGTTGGTACATCAAACACAGCATTTGGTAGAGATGCTGCACTCAATTTAATCAATGGCAATAAGAATACTGCAGTTGGTGTAAGTGCATTAAGTGAAAACCAAAGTGGTGAAGGTAACGTATGTATTGGTCACTTCGCTGGTTACAACTGTCTTGGAACTGGTAACGTTCTTATCGGTCCAGCAGATGATGAGAACAGCACCAACTCAACATATCAACCACCTTCGATCTCGGGTAATAGACAGTTAGTTATTGGTTCTGGAACTGGTACTTGGATTCGTGGCGATAACAACTTTGATGTTACTGCTCCTCAAAACTTTAACGTCGGTGGTAACTTAATTGTAAGTGGTAATTTAACAATTAATGGCACAACGACAACTATTAATTCGTCCACAATTTCTGTAGATGATAAGACGATTGAAATTGGTGCAGTCGTAAACACAACATTCGTTGCTAATGTAACAAATAACAGTGCTAACATTACTGGTATCACACCAACCTCAGGATTGATTCCTGGTATGGTTGTCACAATTACAACTGCTGGTTTAAGTGTTCCTGCTGGCACAACAATTGTTTCTATCACAAACAACACAGCAGTTCTTTCAAATAATGTTTCTGGTGCATCTGGTACTGCTACATTCAACGCAGTTGGTCCTTCAGATACATCTGCTGATGGTGGTGGCGTTGTTCTTCGTGGTACTACAAACAAATCAATCACATGGTCTGATACTACAGATGCATGGACTTCCACAGAGCATCTAGACCTTGCTGCTGGCAAACAATATAGAATTGGTAACGTACTAATTGCTAGTAGTTCTCAGATTGGCCCTTCGACTGGCACATTCAGCTTAGGTGGTGGCGTTACTGCTTCTAGCTTGACTTCTGTTGGAACTCTCACATCACTCACAGTAAGTGGTGCTGCTAACTTTAACTCAACTGGTATTGCTTCATCTGGTTCAGTAAATCTAACCTCAGCAGATCCATTTATTAGATATACAGTAAGTGGAGGAACAGCAGACCAAAGTAAGTGGGATGTCAGAGCGTTCAATAACAGTGGTGGATACTTTGCTATTAGAACTGTTAATGATGCTAATACAGTATTCACCGAAAGAATGAATATTAGAGCATCCACTGGAGATGTAACAATCAATACTGGCAATTTAGTCATAGGAACAGCAGGCAAAGGTATTGACTTCTCTGCTTTTGCCAACGCCGCTGGCATGACTTCTGAGGTGTTGAGTGATTATGAAGAGGGAACTTGGACAGCAACAATAGCAACTGAAAGTGGAAGTAACTACACAATAGCATCACAAACTTGTAAGTATGTTAAAATAGGAAGAACTTGTGTGATACAAGTAGATATTTCATTTTCGGCAGAAGGAAGTGGAACAATTGCTGTTATTGACCTCCCATTTGTTGCCGATTCATCTAATACACACATCTTTAATGGTTTTGTCACAAGTGGAAACAATAATAGATCAATTCAATTAACACCATACACATCTGGAAGTGTGTTAATAAGGTTTGATGATGGAACACAATATATTAATTATTGGACACCAAATACTGGATGGGCGCCTACAAATAGTTTTAAATTTACTGGTTCTTATATTACTTCTGCTTGATAAATAACTCTGCCTAAACCTGTCTTGTTCGGAGAATAACCCTAATGGCATTAGAAGAAAAATCAGTTGTAGATAAAGTTGAAGTTCTACTTAACGGTTCTATTCAAGTAAGAAGAAGAGATCAAATCCTCAAAGATGGCACAGAAGTTGCTGCCACTTATCATCGCCATATAATCAACCCAGGCGATGATGTTTCAAACGAAGACCCAAGAGTTGCTGCTATTGCTGCTGCTACTTGGACGGAAGAAGTTGTTGCTGCTTATCAAGCATCGTTACCACAATCAGAAGCAACTGAATAATAAAAAAGGGGGTCTTACGACCCCCTTTTATTTTGGCGGAATAACAGTGTATCCAAGTGAATTAAGATAATTAATCACAGCATCTATTTTAAAATTTGAATTCCAAAAATTATCGTGCCTACTTGACCACCTAAGATTTTCCAATCTATTATCAGTTCTATCTCTATTAATATGATCAACAACTGTTAAATTTTCTGGATCTGGATTTGGTAATAATTGTTCTGCTATAAATCTATGAACTTGTTTATTCACTCTTTTTCCGTCAACATACATATCAAAATGTAGATATTCTTTTTTATAATGTTTTGATGGATTTAATCTCGTACATTTATATTTTGTTTGATTCCAAATAGTTCCATCAGGACGAGCGATGTAAGTTTTTACACAATCACCTTTTTTTCTACCTTTTGCCAAAGACCTGTTGTTATCTATTATTATTTATAACAACAGGTCTTTGGCACTGGTGTTTACCAGATTCCTGGAATGATTTGCCCGCTCACCAGATAAGCACCAACAGCGGCGACGAATCCAAGCATTGCCAGACGACCGTTAAGACGTTCTGCTTTTTCAGTAAAGATTTTGTCCATAGTTACCTCCTCAAAAAATTCCGAAGAAAAATTTACCTGTGATAGAATAAGAAATAAAGCCAGCAATAATACCGACCATTGCCCAGCGCCCATTTGTACGTTCCTTGATTTCGGATGGTGAATACATCCCGTAGTTTTCATAATACATCGTGGGTTCTTTAGCAAACATATTTTGCTGCCCACGCTCATTGGTTGTAACGGTCATAAAGAAATTATTAAGATTTACAACTACAGTATATATGAAAGAAGGGGGCTTGTCAACCCCCTTTTGTTAAGGAATGCTGATCATTCCTTTTCTTTAGATTTTTTCTCCTTGTGTCCCAGACAACTAGACCCATGATGATTGCCATCAAAAGATAATCATCTATTAATACAAGAAGAAAGATACCTAAAGCAAACCACATTAGAATACTAGAGTCAACGCTCCCCATCCAACCAGAGCAGCAATCAGCATACCAAGAACTTTGTAGTAAGTCCTAATAGGAGTGCCAAAGTATTGCTGACCAATCAGCAGGCACTTATGCATCGGTGAGATGATGTACCCAGCATACTCCACACAGAGGAACCATGTCAAGTAGCCAGGACCAAATGCCTTAGCAAGCAGCGAGACGATGCCAGCATACTTGCCCGAGGAACCCATGGCGAAGGATGCTAAGAATCCTACCACAGAGACCGTAGCAAGGGCAGCAGACCCCTGAGCAGCAGTCAGTTTCAGGTAATCCATTACAGGTTCTTTAATCTCGCCCATGACGGCAGAAAGCGTAAGAACCAGAGCAGCAAGACCAGCAAACTTCCAGTTGATATAACGACCCCACTTCCAATCATTACAGATGAATGAATAGTAAGCAGCGAGACCACCAAACCATACAGAGAACAGGTAAGGCATATCAGGGTCGCCATAGCAAACCAAGAACCACATCGTAGCAACGATAGGTGACCAACCTTTCAGAAGACGATTCCAACTAAAGGAACGAGTTTCTTGAATAATCTCTACATCAGTTTCCTTCACATACTTGAAGATGAATACTCCAGCAAATCCAAGAGTAATCAGTAAAGGAACGAGAGTATATCCCAACAGTTGAGTATAGGATAGACCCAGTGCTGCCATCGGAAGCACAACAGTTTTCTCAAGTGGCGACCACCAGTAATAGTGGTGAGTAGAAAGATAATCTACAATACCAAACTTGGAACGAGATTGCAATTTGTCTGAAGCGATGGAGTCCAAAAGAGGGGCGGACATAACGACCCGCCCCTCAATGGGTAATACACCACCAGCAAAAGCAGTGGCAGCAACGACAAGTCGATTTGACTTGAACATTTTACGAAGTGCCACAAACACTTCGTTAAGTACACCGTATTGTTTTACGAGACCACCGACAATCATGATGCCGATGATGTAAGGGAGAAACAAAAGCTTCTCCCAGATACCCATCATCAAGTCCATGAGTTATCAGAACTTGAAACCAAGACCCGTAGTGAACACAGGAGAATAAGTTCCGTTGGTAGCACCATAGCTATTGGCAGCATTGGTGGTGGGGAACTTGAGATCAGCAAAACCAACCAGAGAGTTGGTCAGGCGACCTTCGATGCCCAGAGCGAGAACAACTTGACCACGCTCGCCAACAGCGGACTGATAGTTAGCAGCAGTGTTGTTCACGAAAGGAATCTGATAACCAACACCAGTATAGATGTTAGCTTTGCTTACACCACTCTTAGCACGGGCAATACTCCAGTCGTAGGAGAGAAGAGCACCACCACCAGCACCGATCTGACCAGCAGGAGTGCCAACAAGGTTAGCATAAGGACGAACAGCAACAGCGTTTTGGTTGCTGAAGGTCTTTACAGCATAACGACCCTGAATAGTAGCACCAGAGATAGTACGGTTCTCAGTGTAACCGTTGCCAGCAGTACCTTGCTTATTAAGCAGTACACCAGCACCCAGATAGTTACCAACGCCTTGTGCTTTTTGAGCAGCAGCGAGTTCCAGAGCACTCACACGGGCATTGGTAGCACCGATTTCTTTGGCGAACTCAGCACGGAGAGCAGCAGCAAGAGCAGCGTCAGCAGCACTGTAGAACTCACTGATACGATCAAGACAAGCATTCGTGAGAGCAGCAAGCTCAGCACGGGTAGCGGGTTGACCAGGCTGGAAAGTGCCATTGGGATAACCAGCAACACAACCATAACGCTCAACCAGATTCGTGATTGCTTGATACGACCACTGGGTAGGTTGAACATCACTCAATTGCTTAACACTGGTGACTTGTGCCATAGCAGGAGCAGCCATAGAAGCGGCAGCAACACCAGCGGCAATAAACGAACGAATCATCATAGTATTGTATAATTAACTACAAGGTTTATTTAGTTCCCCTTTATTAAGTTTTACAACTTATAGGGGAAAGCGGGCAATCGGACTTGAACCGACGACATTCTGCTTGGAAGGCAGACGCTCTACCACTGAGCTATACCCGCAGGGTGGGGGCGTCACTCCCCGTAGACAGGCTCGCCACCAATTTTGATTACGAGAAAATTGGAAACTCGGCGGGAGTTAAAAACCCCATCCGCACCAGTTGGCATATTTAAAGACCCTTACCAACGGGGTCATCGGAGAAGGGGGGTTCCCGACCAGGGCGCTTTTAATGTCATCCCGAGACAGATTGAGGAATGAGATCCTCATATGCTGCTTGAACAGCATCATCAAAGTCCTCGTAAGGACCGTGATTGACACCATTATACACGTAGTAGAATCGTCTGTCAATCATTTTCACGCTGTAATACGTGATCACTTTATCGCCGTTGTCGAGTTCTTCGACAAATCGCATGTTAGTTTCCAGCATAATATACAGAGGGTAATTGGCTCCACCAGGGTAAGTTTAAGGTCTAACCCAGACCAGTGAATGAAATTACATCATCACTTGCAGAACAAGGAATGTTATAATTGTTTGTATAAATTCCACCACCGAAATCAATTTTATATTTCGATGTCGATGTAAACGTATCGGTAACAGTAATCGTACTCAAACTTGTATAGCAATTCATTAACTTACTAACAACAAGTTCATTTTTATTTTCAAGTGCTGTAACAAGTGCTTTACTTACAGCATCTTTTGCAGTTTCAATTTGTGATTTTAGAGTCATTCATTTCTCCAGTAATTTGAGCAATTTCTTCGGCTGGTGTCATTACAACACCTCTGCCATCAGGCAATCGAATTAAAAATAATTCTTTATTATTTTCAACTCGATCCATATAGGCATCGAAGTTGCTTTCAAATTCATCTTGTGTGATTTCAATCATAATATGTCGTAATGACAATCGGGGTGATAGGATTCGAACCTACGGCCCCTGCTTCCCAAAAGCAGTGCTCTATCCAAGCTGAGCTACA
>JACCDT011321196.1_pt1 | contig 38046 bp, 28 predicted proteins | sample 7446291 | NCBI WGS metagenome assembly JACCDT01 (sample SAMN15323446, study PRJNA562643) | freshwater metagenome | isolation source: river surface water | place: USA:Blue River Watershed | collected 2017-08-17
GTTAAACATTCTTCAAGGGTTGGGTGAGGAAGCGGGTGCTCCACTCGTGGAAAGTAGTCGAGTTCAGGTTATCAGTTTTACGGGATCGACGAGTGTGGGGCGCTTTATCGCAAAAGTGGCGGGTGAGCGTCTGGCGAAAGTCTGTTTGGAATTGGGCGGAAAAAATCCCCTCATTGTTTGTGATGACGCTCATCTGGAAAACGCAGTGAAGTGGACTCTCCTGTCAGCTTTTAGCAATGCAGGCCAGAGATGTGCTTCAGCCACTCGAATTATAATCTTTGATAAAGTTTACGAAGACTTTAAATCCCTCCTGCTTTCGTCGGCAAAAAACCTAAAAATTGGCAATCGCGATAACGATGACTTTGGACCCGTCATTAACGAGACACAGCTTAAGAACATGCTTGCCGCGGTGCAATCCGCAAAGGGAAGAGGTGCGACCCTTCTGTTGGGGGGAAACAGAATTGATGGCGACGGACACCGGCGTGGTTATTATATGGAGCCTACGATTCTCGAGGGCCTTTCAAATGACGATTTACTTTCAAAAACCGAACTTTTTGGACCTATCACCTGCTTGTACCGCGTGAATGGTTTTAATGAGGCTTTAGCGATGGCCAACGATTCTCCTTACGGTCTGACGGCGAGTATACATACGTCTAATTTTAGTCGAGCGATTGAATTTTCTCGAAAAATTCAATCAGGCGTCGCTATTATCAATGCGGGAACTTATGGCAGTGAACCCCACATGCCCTTTGGAGGGGTGAAGTTCTCGGGAAATGGAACTCGAGAGCCTGGTCCGGAAGCTCTCGACGTGTATTCGAATTTAAAAGTGATTTACGAAAATGTTCTTCCAGAAAGGATTTAATAAATGACCACACGATTTATTCCCAAGTCTGAATTTGATCGAATTCGTGCTGCGCAACTTAAAACAGATCAGCTCCTCCCTCTCGTTGCAAAGATGTGCAGACTAAATACGCTCTTTGAAGTGAAGCGAGCTGGATCGGGCCATTTGGGCTCGAGTTATAGCGCGATGGATATCGTGGTTTTTCTTTATCACCACTATATGAACGTAAAGAACATTGGATGGGATAATCCTGATAGAGATATTTACTATTCGTCAAAGGGTCATGATGTGCCGGGCCAATACGCTGTCCTTTATTCTTTGGGCATAGTTCCTGAAGAAAAGTTTCTGAAGCTGCGACGGTTGGGGGGGCTTGATGGTCATCCTGATCTTAAGATCCCAGGCATCGAGGCAAATACGGGTTCGCTAGGAATGGGTATTTCTAAGGGACGCGGAATTGCATTTGGTAAAAAATACCGCGGTCGAAAGGGAAGAGTCATTGTAATGACCGGAGATGGCGAATTGCAAGAAGGGCAAAACTTTGAAGCACTTCAGTCAACTGTTCAACAAGGGTGCTCCAATCTGACCGTGGTCGTAGATCACAACAAACTTCAATCCGATCGCTACATTGATCGAATTGTGAGTTTGGGAGACTTGGAGGCTAAATTTAAAGCCTTTGGATGGGCGGTTGCACGCGCGAACGGTCACGACTACGCAGCCATCGCTAAGGTCTTTGCCGATTTTGAGAAGATTACGGACAAACCAAAGGTTTGCATTTTTGACACTATCAAGGGCAGAGGTGTTTCGTTTATGGAACATCCTCGGGCTCTTCAGGAGAACAACGGATTCTATCGTTGGCATGCAGGAGCTCCCGATGATGCCTCCTATCAGAAGGCTTATCTTGAACTTTGGGAAAGTATCAAAGCTGATTTTGCCTCATTGAACTTAGGGCACTTAGAAATGAGGGAGCCCGAGGCTATTGCAAAGGGCCTGAGTAAGGTCAGTGATGAATTTGTTGCTGTAGCGTACGGTAAAACTTTGGTTGAGCTGGCAAAATCAAATAAAGATTTTGTGATATTGGATGCGGATCTTTCGCTTGATTGCAAACTTCGTGAGTTTGAGGACAGTTATCCAGAGCGGTTTATTGAGTGTGGAATTGCAGAGCAGGATATGGTTTCCATGGCTGCCGGCATTGCGCTTCAGGGGCTGGTGCCTGTGTGCAATAGCTTTGCAAACTTTCTAGCCGCTCGGACAAATGAGCAAATATACAATCTCTTAAGTGAAGGTAAAAAGGTTGTGTTTGCGTGCCATTACGCAGGCCTGATACCTGCGGGTCCCGGAAAATCACATCAATCAATCAGGGATATTTCGCTGTTTTCCGCGTTTCCGAACGTCACCGTTTTACAGGCGGCCAACTCGATTGAGATGGATATGATCACAAGGTATGCGATTTCTGAAGCGAAGGAGTCTGTGATGATTCGACTTGTGATTGGGCCTTCGCCTCAAGTTATACAATTGCCCAGTAGCTATCAGTTTACTTTCGGTCGAGGGGTTGCCCTTACCGAGGGGAGTGAGAATGTTTTGTTTACTTACGGATCCGTAATGTTGAACGAAGCTTTGAATGCCGAAGCGATATTGCGTGAGAAAGGAAAGAACCTTCGAGTGATCAATATGCCTTGGCTGAATCGTTTTGATAAAGAGTGGCTTCAGACAGAACTTCGTGGCGTAAAAAACTGCTTCGTTCTTGAAGATCATGCTCCGAGAGGTGGATTGGGCGACCGCCTGATGGCTACTCTGAATGAACTCGATGTGCTCAAGGGAATGGAGTTTGATGTGATGGGTGTCGAAGGGTTTCCTGCGTGTGGAACTCCTCTTGAGGCGCTTAAGTTTCACAAACTGGACGCTGAGTCCGTGGCTGAGAGAGTATTGGCTAGGATTGGTGGGGCGAAAGCCTCTCATTTGCGAGCAGTTTGATGTCTCTTAAGGGCGAATTGAAAGAGGGGTATAACCTCGCTTTGATTCCTGCGAGATCTGGGTCTACTCGAGTCAAAAACAAAAATTTGAGACTTTTGGGCGGAAAGCCCTTGATCGCTCATACAATTTCTTGTGCGCTCAAGAGTCGATTGATCGATCGAGTCATTGTTTCGACTGACAGTCCTCAGATCGCAAAGGTTGCAAAAAATTTTGGAGCCGAAGTTCCTTTTTTGAGGCCTAAAGAAATCTCCGGCCCAGCTGCAACTGAGTATGAGTTTCATGATCACGTGGTGAAGTGGATCAAAAGAAACGAGAAACATTCTCCCGCTTTGATTGTAAACTTGTATCCTACTGCACCATTTCGAAGGCCCGAGTCAATTGATCGAGCGATTCGGATGATGCAAAGAACAGCGCGCGCTGACTCCCTCAGGTCTGTTCGCATTTGTTCGGAGCACCCCTATAAAATGTGGATTGAGACTAAGGCGAAGACATTCATCGAGCCTTTTGTTCGCGGGGGATCGACAGGATCGCAAACCCTTTCATATCAACTACTTCCAAAGGTGTTCATTCAGAACGCTAATATTTATGTGACTCGGCCTAGAACTTTAGAGTTGTTTGGATCAACCGTGGGGAAGAAGGTTCTCAAGTTTGAAATGTCCGAGGAGGAATCTATCGATATCAATACTCCTCAGGACATTGAGTATGCCGTATTTCTCTTTGAATCCTTGAGGGGCGGAAAGCATTCAGCGGCATGATCACGATTTTCGGTGATCATATTAATGGGATCTTAAGGTACGCGCGTCTTTTCAAAAGGTATTGGCGCGGCCACTGGGGTGATGGATACCCTCGCTTGCGGGAAATGCTTGAGCATGGCTCGGCAGTTACAATGCCATGGTTGAAGTCGAAAAAGGCTGGCCCAAAGGTTCTGGTGGCGACCACTGTAGGAGGGCACTTGCCAGGTGTCGCATTGGAGGGGCTCGTTGGTGCAGCCCTCAGTTTGAGAGGCGCAGAAGTCCACGTTCTTTTGTGTGATCAAGTTTTGCCAGCATGCCTAGAATGTGGATTTTCTCAATTTTCTTCGGACAAAGCCTTTGCAAAGTCGGGCCCCGGCAGTCTTTGTGTTGGTTGTTTTTCTCCGGCGCTTAAGTTTTACGAATCTCTTGGATTTAAGATTCACAGACTCAGTGAGTATCTTTCGGATAAGGATCGCATTGAATGCAAACAGTTCGCAGCCACAATTGCTTACGAGAGAATATCGGATTTTGTTTTAGACGGACTCCATATCGGCGAACATAGTATGGCTGGTGCTTTGCGGTTTTACGCAACAGCAGAGCTTGAAAATGAATCCGCTCATCAAGAAGTATTGCGGAGATATTTTGAGGCAGGGCTGCTCGTTGTTCGAGCGACCCAAAAACTTTCGAGGCTTTGTCGTTTTGAATCTTCTGTATTTCACCATGGAATTTATGTTCCCCAGGGCCTTATTGGTGAGGTGCTCAGGGCCGAGGGGACTCGCGTGGTCAATTGGAACCCTGGGTATAGAAAGCAAACCTTTATTTTTAGCCACCACGAAACTTACCACCATACACTTATGTCAGAGCCTGTGAGTACATGGGAAAACATAGAATGGTCTGACTATCTCGAAGCAGAGACAATGAGCTATCTCAAGAGCCGATGGACAGGTAGCGGGGATTGGATTTGGTTTCATGAGCGACCAAAATTTGATGTTTCAGTTCTTAAGAACGAAATTGGAATTGATATTCAGGCAAAGCCAACAATTGGTCTTTTGACAAACGTGATGTGGGATGCGCAACTTCACTATCCTGCAAATGCGTTCAAAAACATGAAGGAGTGGATTGTTGAAACCATTCGCTATTTTGAAAACCGTTCTGATCTTCAGTTGCTCATTCGAATACATCCAGCTGAAATTCGAGGAAGTGTCCGATCTAGACAGCCCATATTGAGGGAGATATTGAAGGTATTTCCTGTTTTGCCGCCAAATGTTTTTGTTATTCCGCCAGAGAGCCAGATCAGTACATACACGGCCATGTCTGAGTGTAATGCGGTGATCATTTATGGAACGAAGACTGGTGTCGAGCTTACAGCTATGGGAATTCCGGTGGTTGTTGCAGGCGAGGCTTGGATAAGAAACAAGGGATTAACTCGTGATGCGACCTCAATCGGAAGTTACATTGAGATATTGAATGAGCTTCCAATGGCGTCTCGAATGACTGAGGTACAGGTGAAGCGAGCTCGCCGGTATGCATTTCATTTCTTTTTTAGACGAATGATCCCATTAAAAGCATTTTTCCCCAGGGTTGGCGAGTGGCCACCTTATGGGATTAAAGTTTCCGACCTTTCAGACCTAGCACCCGGATTTTGTCGAGGTCTAGATGTCGTATGCGATGGAATTCTTCAGGGAAGCCCTTTTGTCTATCCTGCTGAAGACGAATCATCTGAGTCAAACTTGAGTACTACAAAACCCGCTTTGTTGAGCTCAAGACGTTCTTGAGTGAGACGATACGTAAACTCTGGAATCCAGTCGCCGTGTGAACAGAGCACTAGAATCGCCGACTTATTTTCCTTCAATTTAAGAAAAGAAAAATACTCTAGTACTCGATCCGAAAAATTCCTTCCAGTCTCTGCCGCTCCCTGCTCATCAAGTCGAGGATCAATCTGAACGCCAACGCCTAGAATTCTGGAGATGGGATCCAGTGTCTCGAGGCACCTGAGTTTGGGACTGGAGATCAATTCAACCAGGTCCCCACCCGCCTTCTCTGATTCTAGAATCCTTCGAATTTCTTGTGCAACGGCTCGCGCCTGCTCCCATCCTTTTGCGCTTAAGCCGTTGTCGAGCATGCGGTCGGATGTGTCGCGATGAGCGTGTCGAACCAATACAATCTTCATGAAATTGGCTTTGACGATGCGGGCTTAAGACTCAGTGAGGTCGTTTTGTAATGCGTGCTGGCCAATCTTTCAAAGACCGCCTGTGCATTCAGGGGTTCCTTAGAATCCTTCACAAACTCGGGCACCAGATCAGACTTTTTGATTGAAGACTTTGTCCTCTTCTTCCAGATTCCCTGTGCGGTAAGTTCCTGGGCTTTGACGGTATCCAAAAAATACAAAGGGATGAGTACTTGCTCTAAATACTGATAAATTCTGGGATCCAAAATAGGAAACGCGAGTTCTAACCGCGAGAAAAAATTCCGCGGCATCCAATCCGCGCTGGAGAGGTACATGGCCTTGGAATCTGCAAAGTAATAAATCCGACTGTGTTCCAAAAATCGATCCACAATACTGATCACACGAATGTTGTCGCTCAGGCCTTTGACCCCGGGGACTAAGGAGCAAGCACCGCGCACAATCAAATCGATCTGAACCCCCGCTTGAGAGGCTCGATACAAACTCGCTGTGACAGTCTCATCGACGAGGGCGTTTACTTTAGCGACGATGCGTGCCTTGCGACCCGCTTTAGCCGCTTGAGTCTCTGCTTCAATGAGACTGAGCAACTTTCGATGGAGTCGCAGCGGTGCGGAGACGAGTTGTTTAAAACTTGAAGGAACTTTTTGTTCCCATACGGAGTCAAAAAAAGTTCGCGCATCTGCGCCAATTTCTGGGTTCGAAGTTAAAAGCCCCAAGTCCGTATATTGTCGAGCTGTCGCAGCATTGTAGTTTCCGGTTGAGAGATGAGTATAAAGTCGTGTGCCGCCCGCTTCTTTTCGAGTGACGAGCGCGACCTTGGCATGCAGTTTTAGTTTGCCAAATCCAAACGCGACCTCGACTCCGGCCTGTCTCAATTCCTCCGCGACTTTAAGATTGTTGAGTTCATCAAATCTGGCTCTTAGTTCGATGATGACCCGCACTCTCTTTGTTTTGGCCGCGCTTTTGAGCGCTTCGAGAACGGGAGAGAGCGCGTCGACGCGATAAACAGTTTGCTCGATCATTAAGACTTCGGGGTCCGTACAGGCTGCCTTGATCCAATTGACGAAGCTATCAAACGAGTCATAGGGGTGATGGAGCAGAAAATCTCGGTTGATTAACGCTGAAAAAACCTTGGGCGCTTGCGCTGCTGAGAGAGCTTTTGGAATCATGGGCTGAAGCGCTCGAAATCTCAGCGCCTCGCTTTTTGTTTGAATCTGCGAGAGCGCGGCGGCAATTCCATGCAGACCCATACTCGTGGCCGCAGGAAAAACTTCCTGGCTTGATATTCTCAACCCTTGAATCATTTTTTGTATCAACTGGTCCGTCAAGTCCCCTGACCACTGCAGACGCACGGGCCGCCCTCGCTCTCGACCACTGAGTTTGGATCGAACGTGCTCGGGGATTGATTCGGGATCTTCTTCTTCTAGATCAACGCCCAAATCTCCGTCTCGCGTCATCCGCACCAATCCAGGCAGACCTGAAATGCGAAATGAAGGTGCGAGATGAGTGGCGAGAAGATCATCCAAAAAATAGACAAAAGTTTTTTGAGAAGGTGCGTCGTTGTGGACAAACACCCATGGCAAAGACTTTGGAATTTTAAAGAGCCACTGCTGCCCAAAAATGACAGCCATCTGGAGGTTGTCGAGTGTCGAAACTTGAGAAAGTAAAAATGGCTCGGGAGGTGACAGCCTAGGCAATACTTGCTCCGAAAAAACCGAGCGCCCCAATTCAAACCCTTCGTCGCCTTCTTGGCTGCGCGCGACGAGATACACATCTTCTTTGGCGAGTTCTGTCGCGAGCACTTCGAAGGCTTCGGTCTGATGTCCCATAAATCGACTCACCGACTCCAGGAGGTTGGCACGAATTCGCAATAGTCTTCCGCGTTCTTTGGGATCACTCAATCGACGAATAGACTTGTTGAGCGAAGCAAAACGAATCATAAAAAACTCGTCGAGATTAGAGGACGTGATCCCCAAAAACTTAAGCCGCTCGAGCGGTGGATTTTGAATGTTGCGCGCTTCGGCGAGGACGCGTTCATTAAACTGAACCCAGCTCAAGTCTCTGTGAACGTAGGGCGTTCCTCGTGACACTAAGAGCGACGGAAGTGTTGGTAGGAGGAGCTCACCCACCGCGGCATACTCATTGAAAGTAGCTTTGGTGGCAAGCTCATGATAACCTCCTCGAATTGAGGGGTTATGAGACTTGCCATTATAGATTTGGGAACAAACTCCGTCAGGTTCGATGTCCATGAAGTCGGGCCCGACAATCAGGTGTACCGCCTCCATCGGTCAAAAATGATGATTCAACTGGGCGCGGGCGTGTTTTTGAAGGGCCGTCTTTCGGTCGCCTCAGCCGATCTTTGTGTCGAAGCCTTTAAAAACTTTAAGCGAACGATGACTGATTTTAAGGTCAATCGAATTGTCGCCTTTGGGACGGCGGCTCTGCGAGAAGCCAAGGACTCCGAGCGACTCATTCGCAGAATTCACAAAGAAGCCGGCATAAAAATCAGAATTATCCCTGGAGACGAAGAGGCTCGGTTGATTGCGCGAGGGGTGCTCAAGAATGAAGTCGGTCTGAGAGGGGCATTTGCGATTATTGATATTGGCGGAGGCAGTACCGAAGTGATTGCCTGTCAGAGCAAGAAGGTCGTGGCGCGAGCGAGTTTTGAGCTTGGAACAGCGCGCCTTCAGCAGGTCTTTCTAAAGAGCTCTCCCCCAAAGGCGGAACCAGGAAAGCCCTCGCCGATTGAAGACCTTCGTCGGCATATTCGAGGCTCACTGCTTTATCGTGTGGTTTCGGAAAACTGGCCGAGGAGTCGGCGAATTTTGGGCTCGAGCGGAACAGTCAAAGCAATATTGAAGATCATCAAACGGCGCACATCTCAGTCCTATATTGATCCCAAGAGTCTTAGAGACTTGGTGAATGAAATGAGCACGATGAAAAAATCTCAGCTTTTGAGAATTCCAGGCATGGAATCCAATCGAGTGGATATGATTTTATCAGGAGCGATTTTGCTCGAGGAATGCGTCAATGCGTTTAAGACAGAGCGAGTGGAGCCCACTGAGTTTTCACTACGAGATGGAATATTGGATGAGCAAGTCGAGATTCTTAAGTCAAACCGCCATCTTTTGCAGCAAGATCCCATCGACGATCTCTTTGAGACTGCCAAAGATTTGGGAGGCAAGCCCGATGAGCTAAATCTTGCTCTCAAAGTGAGTGACGATGTTTTTGAACGGCTCAAGCCGATTCATAAACTCAATGGAAACTGGAAAATTTATCTGCATGCCGGCGCTCTACTTCATGACTGCGGAAAGTCCATCAGTGCCATCAACTCATCCGAACACTCTGCCTATGTTGCAAGATTTGCGGATATTCCTCGATTTGAAGATTGGGAATCCGAGTTTATTGCGCAGCTTTGCCTGCGCGCAAAGTCTGGAAAAGTTCAAAAGAAGGATTTGCCCTTTAAGGGCGATCGTTTGAGACAAAGAGCTTTTATCAAAGTCCTTGCACTTCTGAGATTGGTTGCGGCATTGAGTTTTCAGCGCTCTCGCTCGATTCCGATCGAACGGGTTCGAGTGGATGGAGCTCGAGTGATCATTCAGATCCCCAGACGTTCTAAGGCCTCATTGCAAATATTGTTGGCGGATCCAAAAAAGAATTTATTTGAGGATGTCTTTAAGAAGAGCATTCATTTTGAGTTGGTATAATGATAACTTCTCATCCCTTTAAGTTAGTCCCCTTTGCAAAAGGCCCCGAGACGGAAGCCCTCAAAATCTTTGGTACAGCGAGTTATACACAAGAGCAAAAATTGGTTTGCGTAGAGATGAAACTCGAAGGGAGTCTTGGTCGTATTGAAGTTCCAGAACAGTCTCAGGAAACAAATCGAGAAGTCGGGCTTTGGGAAAAGACTTGTTTTGAAGTCTTTTGTGCTGAGACGGGTCGTCCCAATTACGAGGAGTGGAACTTTTCCCCCAGCGGGGCGTGGTGTTCGTTTGAGTTTGATGACTATCGCCGAGCGAAAATGGGCGGCTCTCCCCCTGAGCCAAAAGCCGCTCAGTGGACCAAATCTCAATCCCATTTGAGCTTGAAGCTAGAGGTGCCAACACGATTTGAAGGGGGCCTCAAGGTAGGAATCTCTGCTGTCTTGTTGCATCAGGGGAGCCTGAAGTCTTACTGGGCTCTTTCACATCCAAGACAGAAGCCCGATTTTCATCATTCGGCGGGTTTTATTTTGAGCCTTTCATAGACAAAATCGCTAGAGCCGCTAAAAATCTTCTGCTGTATGAAGGTACTCGTCACCGGGGCAGCAGGTTTTATTGGTTCTCATTTGTCACGCAAGCTTTGCGAAAATGGCCACCATGTTTTGGGAATGGATAATCTAAACCCTTACTATGATGTGAATCTCAAAAAGGCTCGACTCAAGACTCTTGAGGCTCAACCGCATTTTAAGTTTAAGCTGTTGGATCTTGTGGATCGTGCGGGATTAGAGACACTGTTGTCTGAGTTTAAGCCAGAGGTCGTCGTCAATCTGGCCGCTCAAGCGGGCGTGAGATATTCGCTTGAGAATCCTTATGCCTATGTTGATTCCAATTTGATTGGATTTGTGAATTTGGCGGAAGCATCCATCAAAAACGCTGTGAAACATTTTGTGTATGCCTCTACGAGTTCTGTTTACGGAATCAACGAAAAGCTCCCCTTTTCGCCACATGATTTGGCAGACCATCCGATTTCTTTGTATGCAGCGACCAAGAGAGCAAACGAGCTCCTAGCGCATAGTTATTCGGCGATTCATGGTCTACCGACGACGGGATTGAGATTCTTCACAGTCTACGGTCCTTGGGGACGACCGGACATGGCTTTGTTTTTGTTTACAGAGAGAATTTTGGCCGGAAAACCGATTCAGATTTTTAATCACGGAAAGCACGCACGGGATTTTACGTTTGTAGAAGATATAGTTCAGGGGCTCACACGAGTGGTGGAGGATGCAATTCCTTCAGGAAGCCCGCAGTGGAAGGGACTAAGCCCAGATCCAGCGATCTCTAAATTTCCTTATCGAATTTATAACATTGGAAACAATCAGATGGTGCCGTTAATGCGCTATATCGAGGTGTTGGAAGAAGTGCTTGGGCGTAAGGCAGAAAAAGAGCTTTTGCCAATGCAACGCGGAGATATTCCGGAGACACGCGCGGATATTTCTGACCTCGTCGAAGATCATGGGTACAAACCAACGACCTCGGTGGATGTCGGCGTCAGAAAGTTTGTGGAATGGTATAAAAGCTATTATGGAGCGGTTCAATGACTGCAACGAGAGGATATCAGATACGCAAACGCGTTTTGGTAACAGGTGGTGCTGGATTTTTGGGCTCTCATCTTTGTGAAAGACTTCTGGATGCGGGCAACGATGTTTTGTGTGTTGATAATTTTTATACGGGAACTCGAGAAAACGTAACTCACCTTTTGAGCCACACTCATTTTGAACTCATGAGGCATGATGTGACATTCCCGCTCTACGTCGAAGTGGATGAAATTTATAATTTAGCCTGTCCGGCCTCTCCGATTCACTATCAGTTTGATCCTGTTCAGACGACAAAGACGAGTGTCCATGGAGCTATAAATATGTTGGGGCTTGCCAAGCGAGTGAAGGCCAAAATTTTGCAAGCTTCAACGAGCGAAGTTTATGGAGACCCAAACGTGCATCCACAAACGGAGAGTTATTGGGGAAACGTCAATCCGATTGGGCCTCGCTCTTGTTATGATGAAGGAAAGAGATGCGCGGAGACGCTCTTTTTTGATTATCATCGGCAGCACAAACTAAGAATCAAAGTGGCTCGGATATTTAATACCTATGGGCCGCGCATGCATCCCAAAGATGGTCGTGTAGTATCTAACTTTGTTCTTCAGGCGTTAAAGAATGAGCCCATCACGATTTATGGAGAAGGAAATCAAACAAGATCCTTTTGCTATGTCGACGATTTGGTGGAGGGACTCATTCGATTGATGGCCTCACCTGATGATTTTTCGGGACCCGTCAATCTTGGAAATCCCGGCGAATTTACGATGAAGGAACTCGCTGATCTCGTGATCAAAAAGACAGGGTCTTCTTCCAAGTTAACTTATCTGCCTTTGCCTCAAGACGATCCCAAGCAGCGATGTCCGGATATTTCTCTAGCAAAGAAGGTCTTGAATTGGGCCCCACAAGTTGCCTTAGAGCAGGGGCTCGAAAAGACAATTTCTTACTTTAAAACGATGGAAGGCAAAACGGGAGGAGCGCAAATGAGCTCTCACCATCACAGAGCGCACGTATGACGAATGAAAATCTAAAGCAGCTTGAAGTATTGCTAAAGGAGATTGTTTCCACGCCGACGGGGCGACGAAGCTTTTTGGTCGCGGCACCTTTTATGCTGGCGGCCTGTGCTTCGCACGAGAAGTCGCGATATCGTGAAGGTGATAATAGCGGGCAGGAAACAGTCATTACTGTTGATGACGAAAAGCGAATGACTAAAGAGGTCCTTCCTCAGTTTAAGAAAGAGTATCCGGCCTTAAACAATCCCGAAGTGCAAAGCTATGTAGAGAGCATTGGGGAGAGACTCACACGAGCCAATCAACTGGAAAACAATCCGTATCAATATACTTTCACTGTTTGTGCGGCCCCACTCGTCAATGCATTTGCTTTGCCGGCGGGGACTGTTTTTGTCACGGCGCCACTCATTGCAATGGCTGAGTCTGAGGCTGAACTGGCGGGAGTCATTGGACACGAAATTGGGCATGTGAAGGCTCGCCACGCTGCGGAGAGAATGGATAAGGCGAAGCAAGAAAGTCGACGCAGCCTTTTGTATGGATTGGGTGGAGGCTTGCTGGGAGGAGCGGCTGGATTTGGACTCGGAAAGCTTCTTTGTCCTCCCAAAGACACGGAGTGCCTGGCGCGCGCGACAGCAATTGGAGCTGCTGCAGGGGCCGGAGGGGGTCTTTTGATTCAGAAGTTTGCGTTTATGGCAAACTCACAAGAAAACGAAATGGAAGCGGATCGTATTGGATTTCGCACGGCTGTGGTCGCGGGTTACTCACGAGACCATGTAGGAGATTTTTATTCCAAGCTCCAGAAAATGGAAGAGCAGCATCGTAAGGGCCAAGTAGAAATTTTGCAGTCCGTGACAGATGCCATGAGTACCCATCCACCGAGCAAAGAGCGGGTCGCTCAGATGGAGCTAATGAAAACCGAGAACGCTCAACTTCGTCAGGGCGAAGTCTCTTCAAAGAAGTTTGAGAAGATTCGAAAAATGGCAGAAGAGTGGACAGCTTCTCATCCGCCTAAGCGTCGCGGTTAAGTCAGTCAGACGAAGCAGAATGTTAATCAATTCGCATTGAAGCGGCTCGATCGAGTCTGTTCCAAATGCTTTCCCAAACTTCGCCGGAGCGATCATTTGATTTGCGCACAAACATCCATTTGATTCCAGAGGTCGAGAGTCTTCGCATTTCTGAGTAGAGATCTCGAGCTGCGAGGCGTGGATCAGGATTGAGGTTGAGCTCTGAATATCGACTTAAACTTGGAAATGAAAACTTTTTCTCGATTTGAGTCGCCGTCTCCTGAGAAGGAGTGCGGTGAGCGATGATGAGAGGGATCGCCGGTTGATAGTGTGTATCTGTGTGCCCAGGAGCGAGGGGAGAGGCTTCTACATTCGAGACGCGAATCAATTTTTTGAGGTGGGCGTCTTCGAGGGCGCGTTTGAGGTGTGAATGGGCAATCATCCCCGGCCTCAAAATCTTTACTTCCACTGATTGGGCGGTTTCATGGACTGCAACGACGGTGGATTCAATGCCGACTTGGCAATCTCCACCATCCACAACAAAGACAGAGTTGGAAAACTCAGATTTTACGTGTGTTGCTGCTGTAGGGCTCGTTCGACCAAACTTGTTGGCGCTCGGAGCAGCGAGAGGTGTCTTGAGTTCTCGCAGTATTCGCCTAAAGACGGGATGAGCTGGCATTCGAATCCCCACACTCTCAAGGCCAGCAGTGATCAAGGGATTTACCTGTTGAGTTTTAGGTGTGACGATGGTGAGCGGTCCAGGCCAGAAAGCTTTGGCGAGTACTGCCTCTGCTTGGCCCCATTTTTGCGCGAGCTTTGAGACTTCCTCAAAACTTGAGATGTGGACGATGAGTGGATCAAACGAAGGTCGATCTTTGACAGCAAAAATTTTTTTAATCGCAGCTTCGCTAAAGACATTTCCGGCGAGGCCGTAGACGGTTTCGGTGGGTAGAGCGACAACGTCTCCTTGAGAGAGCAGCTGACACGCTTTAGAAATCTCTGACCAAAGACTCATTCCAAGAACTTCATACCGACTTTATAGATCCCGTCATCTAGGCGTTTGACCCAAACGACCTCTGCCACCATCGGGTGCAGGCTTCCGACTTGAATTCTCCAGCGGTCATGGTTGGCGATCGCACGTTCGCTCAGCAAAACGAGGCAACAGCCCCCGTAGGCTTCTTCGTAAACGAGCGCGGTGGCTTCGGCGACAAACGAGCTTGTCACCGCTTCGAGCTGTACTTTGGCGGTGGTAATCTTGTCGGGTCTGTATCGAACGTGTTTGCGCTTTTTAGAAGGATCGTCTTTAGGATCCCAGTTTTTGCTCATGGCTCCCCCAGTATCTTTTATTATGAGGGAGGTTGAAGTTTGCGGCAGAGCAGGAACCCCGTTTGATGCGGGGCTTTATGCTGATTCGCTGCGGTGCACGCCGCGCATATTCTGTGCCAATATCTTTTTGCGCACTCGAATGTTCTCCGGAGTGACTTCGATCCACTCGTCGTTTTCAACCCACTCAATGCAGTCTTCGAGAGAGAGTTTTCGAGCAATATTGAGATGCACCAAGGCCTCTAAGTGAGAGGCTCGCATATTGGTAAGCTTCTTCTCACGGCAGATGTTGGCATTGATGTCGGCGTCTTTATTACATTCGCCAATAATCATGCCCTCGTAAACTTTTGTGCCGGGCTGAACAAAAAACACGCCACGATCTTCTAGGTTTCGAATCGCATACTCTGTTGCGACACCTTCACGATCAGCGATGATGGCTCCATTCACACGCATCTGGATATCGCCTTTGTGCGGCTGGTAGCCCAAAAATTCCGTACTAAACAATCCTTCTCCTCGAGTGATCGTGAGGTATTTGGAACGGATACCTAAAAGTCCTCGTGTGGGGATCTCAAAAGTGAGTCGAACTCGATTTCTTTCGACCGAACCATGATCAAATTTTTCGTAACCATGGAGGATTCCCTTTCGGCCCTGAAACAACGACGTGACATCCCCCACAAAAGCTTCTGGCAAATCTAAGATGGCTTTTTCAAAGGGCTCTAAGCGCTGACCGTTTTCTTCTTGAAAAAGAACGAGAGGCTTACCGATCATAAATTCTGAGCCTTCACGTCTCATTTGTTCGACCAAGATTGCAAACTGAAGTTCACCTCGTCCTAAAACACGAAATTGATCAGGAAGCTCTGTTTCTTCAAACTTTAGAGCCACATTGTGGCGAACTTCTCGCAAGAGTCGTTCGCGCAATTTTCGGCTCTGAAGTGGATCGCCCTCTGCACCAGAAAAGGGAGATGTATTCACAGAAAACAACATTCCAATTGTCGGAAGATCAACTTTGATTCGAGGTAGGGCATCTGTGGCTTCTGACCCCGTCAGAGTGTCTCCAATTTCTACTTCTTCAAAACCAGAGATCAAACCAATATCCCCTGCAACGAGTTCGTCGACTTCGAGTTCTCTAAGTCCGGAGAAGGTGGCGATTCGGCTGACAGAAAACGATTTTGCTCCTGCTTCACTCCTACAAAAAATTCGCTGATTGCGTTTTACCTTTCCGCCCATGACCCGACCTACTGCCAGTCGTCCCACGTAATCAGAATAGGACAAATTGGAAACGAGCATCTGAAAGTCTACGCCCTCATTTGTTTTGGGCGGCGGAATGGTTTTTAAAATTAAATCAAACATGGGCCGTAGGTCGGATTTCTTCTCGCCCGAAATTAACGCAGAGATATCGTCAAAGTTGAGAGTGCACCAGCCGTCTCGCGCGCACGTATAAACAATTGGGAAATCTGCTTGCTCTTCGTTTGCGCCCAACTCAATAAACAAATCAAAAGCTTGATTTACGACTTCTTTGATTCGCTTTCCGTCAGAGCACTCGGGTCGATCGACCTTGTTGATCACCAAAACGAGTTTGAGCCCTTGCTGAAGGGCTTTTTGCAAAACAAATCGAGTTTGAGGGAGAGGTCCTTCCGCAGCGTCGACGAGCAAGAGGGCGCCATCGGCCATTCCTAAAATACGTTCAACTTCACCACCAAAATCCGAGTGCCCTGGCGTATCGACGATATTAATTTTAGTATCTTTGTAAGAAAGCGATGCATTTTTCGCCTTAATGGTAATTCCGCGTTCTCGTTCCAAATCCATTGAGTCCATGACTCGATCATCGACGGATTCGTGGGACTTAAAGGTGCCTCCTTGACGGAGAAGATGGTCAACGAGGGTGGTTTTACCGTGGTCGACGTGAGCAATAATACAGATGTTTCGCAGTTCACTCATGAGGGTCCTATCAAAGCATCTGTTGTGAGATTCTCCTAGCACTTGGCCCCTCGATTTTTTAGAAAGGAGGCGATGGTGGGTTTATTGGGGCTATTGGTGTTTTTGGGGGTGGCCTATCTCCTCAGTGAAAGCCGTGGTCGAATCAAAAAAGAGATTGTTTTATGGGGTTTAGGCCTCCAGGTGATCTTTGCGGTTTTGGTTTTGGGAATTCCCCGTTGGGGCATTCCGGGGGTGCTCAAACCGCTTTTTGAGGGGCTCAACTCTGTTTTTGTGGATCTTTTGGCATTTACGGACAAGGGCAGTGAGTTTGTCTTTGGCTCGCTGGTGAGCAATCAAAGCTTCGGTTTTATTTTTGCATTTAGGGTGCTGCCCACGATTATCTTTTTTTCGACTCTCGTTGCCGTTTTTTATCATTTGGGGATTTTGCAGAGAGTGGTTCGGGGCCTGGCTTGGGTGATGAGAAAGCTCATGCCTGTCGGAGGGGCGGAGAGTCTTTCAACGGCGGCGAATATTTTTTTGGGTCAGACCGAAGCTCCTCTCATGATCAAACCCTATTTGCCCAGAATGAGTCGCTCAGAGCTACTGTGTGTGATGATTGGAGGAATGGCCAATACTGCGGGCGGTGTACTGGCGGCCTATGTCGCTCTTTTGCATACGAGATTTCCTGAAATTGCAGGACACTTACTCACCGTGAGTTTTATGTCTGCTCCGGCAACGCTTTTGATTTCAAAAATCATGCTCCCTGAGACTGAGAAAATTGTTTCGGAAGATCGCGCAACGTTAGACACCAAAAAAATTGACGCCAATCTTTTGGAAGCTGCGACCCGAGGGGCAGCCGAAGGATTATCTCTGGCGCTCAATGTGGCGGCGATGTTGATTGCATTCATTGCGCTTGTCTATATGTGCAACTCACTCTTGGGATGGACGACAGGACTCTTTGGATATCACATCACGCTTCAACAAATTTTGGGTTATGCCTTTGCCCCCGTGGCCTGGCTTTTGAGTGTGCCAGGCGGAGAGATTTTTGAAGTGGGCCGGCTTCTCGGAGAAAAAGTCGTTCTTAATGAGTTTGTCGCCTATGTTTCGCTCTCAGAGATTTCTGGGAGTTTGAGCGATCGCTCGGTTTTGATCGTGTCGTATGCGCTTTGTGGGTTTGCAAATTTCTCATCGATTGGAATCCAAGTCGGTGGAATCGGCGCGATGGTTCCAGAGCGTCGCGGAGATCTTGCGCGCCTTGGCCTAAAAGCTTTGATCGGCGGTAACCTCGCGACCTTTACTTGTGCCGCCCTTGTCAGCTTACTCTACGGCTGACGCGACGCTCCAATCAGTCTTGACGCTTTTTTGCGAACCTTAAGAAGTCTCACTTTATTTGCCGTTTAATAAGGAGAGATCAAAATCTTGGTCTCAGCCGCGCTGCTCTCTCTTGCGTTAGTCGAAATAACTTATCGAAGGAGGTCCTATGGGCCGCAATTGACGCTCAACAGCAACTGCCAAGGGCAGCGTTGACGCGAAAAATTAAATCTCCGCAAATCCGCGTATGGAGCGGACGAGCGAGATAAAAAATAGAATTCTGCTTTAGGCATAGAGCCTAAAGCCGAGAATGTTCGAGATCGCTTGAGTTTTGCGGCACATTGATGCGCCGCAGAACACAAGAGGTTGAGAACTAAAAATTGGAGGAACTAAATATGAACATAGGTACAAGCTCGTCATTGGGCATCAGCATCCAGATGAACAAGACGACAAGCGCCATCAATAGGTCGCTGGAACGCTTGAGTACGGGCCGAAGGGTCAATCGCCCGTCCGACGATCCAGGAGCCTTTAGTGCCAGCGTGACTCTCGATTCCCAGCTTCGAGGTCTTACGCAGGCCAACATTAACATCAATACTTCGCTGGGGCTTTTGCAGACCGCAGACTCGGGAATGGAAAGTCAGCTCGATATTCTGACTCGAATTCGTGAGATTGCGGTTCAGGGAGCGAGCTCTACTCTGACGAGTGCGGATCGATCGAATCTTAATAGCGAGCTTCAGGCTTTGCTCGAAGAATATCGTCGAATCGCATCCGAAACAGACTTCAATGGCATGAATCTCTTGGACGGAAGTTTTGGAACTCTCACCGTTCAGCTCGGAGCAAACGTTGGAGATGATCTTGGAGTCGATATCGAATCCACATTGGCATCGGATATCTTTGAAAAGCTTACAGGCGCGGGGACATTTAAAACCGCAGTGACTTACTCAGGAGGTCTCGCACCCTATGCTGTAGCGACAGGAGATATTGATTCGGATGGGGATATTGATCTCGTCGTCTCAGAAGTCGGCTCAGGATCCGCGACGAACACGGTTGCGATCTATAAAAACTCGGGTTCTGGAGCTTTCACAGCGAGAACCACTGTTCTTGTGGGAACCGATCCACGGGATGTTTCGTTGAGAGACTTAAATGGGGATGGTGTTCTCGATATCGTCACAGCGGATTATGACGATGATACTGTTTCGGTTCTTAAAGGGACCGGCGACGGAACTTTTCAATCGCGAGTCACCTACGCTGTGGGAGATGGACCACTCGAACTAACCGAAGCCGATGTTAATGCTGACGGAAATCTCGATATCATTGTCGCAGATTATGGAGCAGCAGGAGCGGGAAACACGATTTCTATCTTAAATGGAAATGGTGACGGGACCTTTCTGTCTCGAACAACTCTTCTTGTGGGTACGGGTCCTGTGGGAGTGGTTGCTGAGGATCTCAATGGAGATGGCAAGGTGGACTTTGCGGTGGCCAATGTGGGAGGTGGTGCCAACGGTGTCACAACCTATATGAATCAAGGGCTCGGCAGCTTTGTGATCTCCGCCACGCTCACAACCGGCACAACTCCTGGAGGGATTGTCTCGGGTGATTTTGATGGAGATGGAGATCGAGATCTTGCGGTTTCGAATGCAGGCTCTACAACACTCACCCTCTTTAGTAACAGTGGTTCTGGTGTCTTTACCAATGCGACCACTCTGACGGCAGGAACAGCGCCGCAGAGAATGCGCGTGGGAGACATCAACAACGACGGGCGTGATGATATTGTGGCTGCCAATTTGACCACAGCCACTCTCTCGCTATTCACTCAAAACGGTGCGTTTAGCTTTACGACAGGAACAGCCGTGGCGAGCTCGAATGCGACGGGATTCTACGATGTGGGGATGGCAGACTTTAATGGAGACGGAGTACTCGATTTTGCGATTCCAAACACGGGGAGCATTTCATCGACAACGTCTTCTTCGATTGGAATCCATATGGCCAATACTGTCACATCGACCGCTGAGGGAGATGTCACTGTTGTGAGCCAGGCCAAAGCGTCTGCTTTGATTGACATCGTCGACGATGCCATTGCGGCGATCAACAGTCGGCGCGGAGATTTGGCGGCGGTTCACAATCGCTTAGAATCCGCAGCGGCGAGCAATCTTTTGCTTCAGGAGGCCTACTCCGATGCGTTGAGTGCTTTGGTCGATGCTGACATTGCTACGGAGACCGCAGAACTCGTCAAAAATCAGGTTCTGCAACAGGCTCAAGTTGCGGTAGCGGCACAGGCCAACTTACAAACACAGGTGGTGCTAGGACTTCTTCGCAATTAGGAAAGGCTTGAGATAAACTCGAGGGGATAAAAGGAATGAGCGATAACCTCAAAAGTAAAAAGCGTAAGCTCGAACAAAAGACAGTGATGTCTGAGCTTGCGACGGCGATGGACGATACGCGTTCCTCCATTGCTCTTTTGGATGCACTCGCTTTATTTAAGAGCAAGAATACGACCGTACATCATATATCGTCTGCGATTTGTTTTGACCCAACAATATCGGAGACGCTGCTACGCGAGGTCAATTCGCCTCATTTCTCACTCCCCAACCGAGTCAGCAGCATTTCTCATGCCATTTCACTCTTGGGCTTTCAGCGAACACAGGAAGTGATCGCGGCAAGTTCCAAAAATGAAATGTATAAAAACGTGGAGAATTCCTATTTTGAGCTGGTCTCCTTTAAGAGGCACTGTGTGGCGGTGGGATGTTTTGCAGAGCAGATTGCAAGACATCTCAAACTCAATGAGCCCAAAGATTTTTTTAAAGCGGGATCGCTCCATGATATCGGAAAATATTTTTATCTCACGCAAGCACCGGCTCAGTTTGAGGAACTCGTCAAAGCTGCAAAGAAAGAAGGCGTTCCCCTTTATGAAGTCGAGCGGAGTATGCTCGGTACCGACCACGCAGAACTGGGAAACATAATGGGCCATCAATGGGATTTGCCTGAGCCGATTTGTGCGGCGATTCGCTATCACCATGAACTGACTCCTCAGGTTGAGGATCGTCTCACGAGTCGAGAGTCACAAATGGTCAAAGTCGTTTCCTATTCGAATTTGCTTTCGCATGGTCAAACGGACAAACAAGGCAGTACGGGCTTTAGGGTTTCGATCAAAGACCTTCCCCCACCTCCCGGAGTGATTACGGATGAGGATTTAGGAGTCATCATTGGTTTGGCCGAAAACCAATTCAAAGATGAGTGTGAGCTTGCCGGCATCACTCGCTAAGAGTGTATAGTTGGTGCGTGATCTGGGTTTTGGGATTTATTCTGAGTTTCGTGGCCTCCTCTCTTCAGGGAGCCTCATATGTTTGGCCCACACAAGATTGGAAAACTTCTTCACTCCAAGCCGCAGGGGTTGATGCCCAAAGATTTGAAGAGTTTTTGTCTTATACATTTCCTGAGAATCTTGACTGGGAGTCTCGAGAAGGGATCCGAACCGAAGGGCTTGTGGTCATTAAAGAAGGGCTCTTGATCTATGAACGCTACGCTCGAGGCTATGGCGCACAAAAGAGGCATCGAGCTTGGTCAGTGAGCAAGTTTTTACTGAATGCACTTACGGGCGTGGCAATCAAAAGAAAAATTCTGAGTCTCGATGATTCTGTTTCAAAATTTTTGCCCGAATCCGAACAAGAGAAATTTCAAACAGTGAAAGTTCGCGATCTTTTGTCTTGGTCCTCGGGCCTCGAATGGTCCGAGACATATGAATACAATCCTTTAGCCTCTTCGGTGATTGCGATGCTCTATTCGGTAGGGGCTCACAACATGGCTCGATTCGTAATGGATTTGCCGCTTTCTGATTCGCCAGGGAAAGAGTTTCGTTACTCAAGTGGGGACTCCAATCTCTTGATGCACGTTTTGAGGCAGGCGTTGTCCAAAAAAGAATACGAGAATTTTCCGTGGGCAAGTATTTTTGATCCTCTCGGCATGAAGTCGGCCACCTTGGAAAGAGATCCTGAAGGACTTTTTGTGGCATCATCTTATTTACATGTGACAGCGAGGGATCTGGCCAAACTCGGATTGCTTTATCTCAATGATGGGGTCTGGAATAAGAATCGAATTCTTCCAGAGGGCTGGGTATTTAAGAGTTCTCGGATTGTCCCAAGCTACCGACAAACCGAAGCAGATCGTCACTTAAAGCATCTGAGCCCGGGCCTTCAAATTTGGGTGAATCGTGAAGAACCTCAGCGGGGAATCTCAAAACCCTTGGCAGATGTGCCGAGCGATATGATTGCGGGACTCGGACACTGGGGGCAGGCCATTTTTATGATTCCTTCGGAAAGAATCATTGTTGTGAGGTTTGCTGATGATCGAGATTTGAGTTTTGACGCCAATCGGTTTTTAAAGCTTCTCTTGGATTCGCAATGAAGACACTCTTTTACTCTTTTGTATTCATTCTCATTTTGTTTCTCTTGGCGTTTCTGGGTTTAAATTGGAAGCATTTCAAAAATTTTCCACAAGTTCTTCCTACGTTTCAGGCAAAAGAAGTATGCAGTTGCCTTTATGTCAGTGAGCAGGGTGAGAACTATTGTCGCGAATTGGTGAGACAGTGGCTTCCTTCCGCCACGCTGATTATTGAGAGCGAAGCAAGGCGAGTGAAGGCTCGAGCCTTTGGGGTCGAGCGGAGTGCAAGATTCGAGTCATTTAAGTATGGTTGTCAGCTCGAATAGAAGCCTTTAAATCTCCGCAGTTTTTTCATGTCACTATCTTTTGCGGATGCAGCGCCACAACCCGCATGGCATGTGCTTCATCGCTTATAATAAAGGCAGGAGATTGAGTCTATGTCAGGGAAGACGTTGGCCAGAGTCATTCCATTTCGGCCCCCACCCGCGCCCTTTTCATTGGAGGGCTTTTTGCGTCAGGTCGAGAGGCGTAACTTTGATCGTGCGGTCGAAATCCTCAGTGAGATTTTCTCGTTGAGTGAGAACCTTGCTTTAGAAAGCCTGGGAAGATTTCTGGAAAATTCAAGAATGCGACCCAACTTGTCTTTGCGGCTCATCGAACTGAGAGAGGCGCTCGGAGAGAGTCGAATTCACGATGCCATGGAGATTCTCAATGAAGCTTTTAATATTCGAGGGGCCGATGCGCTTTGGGTTCTTCAGGCGTACAAGCAAAATCTCATGAAGAAGACCGAAACTCAGCACTAGAATTTTGGTTGAGTTTTGGAGGCGATTGATAGTGCTCAATGGGGGTTCGCGAAAATCTCAGAGGACTTCTGAGGCAGGGGGTCTTTCCGTCGTTCATTGTTGTAAAGAGCTCTCGCGCAATAGTTTGAGGATGATTCTTCACTTGCTCGAGATTCTGGATAGGGCCAAAGGGAAAGCCCTGATTCTCAAAGATCTTGAGCCAATTCGCAGTGGGGTGTTCTTTGAGAGCCCCTTCAAGAAGTGATTCGAGCGAGAGTCGATTCTTGACCCTCTCTGGATTCTTTGAAAATCGCAAATCGGATGACCATGTTTGGTTCATGGCCTTTGAGAGGGCATCGAATTGATGATCGTTTCCGATAGTGAGCATGATCCAAGAATCTTTCGTGCGATAACTTCCGTAAGGGACGATGCTAGGGTGTCGGTTTCCAAGGAGACTCGGAACTCGATGGTCGGACAAAAATCCCATCGCGATGTTGACCAAGGCGCTGACCTGCACATCAAAAAGTGCGAGGTCAAGGGCTTGTCCAAGGCCTGACTTTTCGCGCTCTCGCACGGCGGCCAAAATTCCGATCGCCGCATAGAGTCCCGTCATGAGATCGGTGACGGCGACACCCACTTTAGTGGGCCCAGACTCAGGTGAGCCGGTGATGCTCATCAATCCAGACATGGCTTGAATAAGAACATCATATCCCGGCGCATGTGCTAGAGGCCCAGTATGTCCAAATCCAGTAATGCTGCAGTAAATGAGTTTGGGATTTTGTGGACGAAGACTCTCATAGTCCAGGCCAAATTTTTTGAGAGAATCTGTTTTAAAATTTTCTACCAGAATGTCCGCAGAGTGAATGAGGTGGAGAAGTTTTTTGTGGTCCTCTGAATTTGCAAAATTAAGTGCGATGGATTTTTTGTTTCGATTGACGGTCAGATAGTAGCTACTTGTTTCCTCGAAGTAAGGAGGCCCCCAACTCCGCGTTTCGTCTCCTTCGGGAGGCTCCACTTTAATCACATCGGCACCCAGATCCGCCAAAATCTGAGTCGCCGAAGGTCCTGCCAGCACACGAGAAAGATCGATCACTTGGAGGCCAGAAAGTGGCAACATGAGGGCGTTTTAGCTTTCTGTTTTAGTTTTGTCGCTGGTAGATTGTGCGCGTGGATGAGATTTCAATTTGGCGTCAGTCCTTTTTTGAGGAGCTAGAGTCCGCATTTTTATACGACTGTATCGCGCGCTGCGAAAATCATTCGGGGAGACAGAATTTATTTTTGCGACTGGGCCAGGAGTCACGGGAACAAGCAAACGTCTGGAAGAAGAAGCTCATCGACTCCGGAATTCGCGCCGAAGATTTGGTTCACCACCCCTCAGTGAGAGCTCGGTTTGTCACCGTGTTGATCAGACGCCTGGGACCTCGTGCCATTTTGCCTGCGCTTGCGGCCATGAAGGTGAGAGGACTTTCGGTGTTTCAGGACGGCGAGGTCTCTCACAGCGACGTTGGCGAGAAACTCAGACATCGAGCGATTCGAACTGGCGGCAACCTTCGCGCCACTGTTTTTGGAATGAACGACGGATTGATTTCAAATATCAGTTTGATTCTCGGGATGGCAGGGGCGACTGAGAACTCGCAAGTTTTAGTGACGGCAGGTGTGGCGGGCCTCTTGGCGGGAGCTTTTTCGATGGCCGCTGGAGAATATATTTCGGTTCGCTCGATGCGAGAGCTTTATGAGCATCAAATGGCGCTCGAGAAAGCCGAGCTCAAAGAGTTTCCGCAGGAAGAAGCCGAAGAATTGGCGATGATCTATGAAGCCAAAGGGATGGAGAAGGAAGAAGCCCGGCGTGTGGCTCAGAGACTGATTGCCGATCCAGTGCGTGCGCTCGACACTTTGGCGCGCGAAGAACTCGGCATCAATCCGCAGGATTTAGGTTCTCCCATGGGGGCTGCGATTTCGAGTTTCTTGGCCTTCGCCGTTGGAGCAATTATTCCTGTGATTCCATTTTTTGTATTTGAACAAGCCATGTTGATCAGCACTATTTTTGCAGGTTTTGGTTTGTTTTGTTTGGGAGTCGGCACCAGTTTGTTTTCGGGACGAAACGCTCTTTGGGGAGGACTCAGAATGCTTCTCATTGGTTCGGCCGCGGGAGCGATCACGTTTGGCGTGGGCAAGCTCTTTGGACTGAGTGTTGGTTGAGCTCTCCAGGCCCAAGCTCCTGAAAAACCTAATAATTACAATAATTTAGAATCATCTATCAGTCACTTCGTACTGGCTTTCTGTCTCATGAGGTGTCGCCATCAGAAGGTGGAGGTTGAATCCAAGATTTGTTAGTCATGTGGACAGTATGTTGAGTGAACAGAGTCCCCAAGGATTGAGCCCGATGGCCCATACAAATCAGAAGCCCGCGAGACGATTCAAAAGTCGAGCGATTCGGATCGGCAATCTTTGGATGGGGGGAGATCATCCAGTTGTTGTTCAGTCGATGACTACTTCTGACACGATGGACATCGCAGCCACCGTTCAGCAAGTGAGAGAATTAGTAAAAGCAGGTTGTCAGGTGGTTCGTATTACGGCGCCTACTGTTCAGGATGCCGAGGCACTCAAGCAGATTCGGGATCAGATTCGGGCAGAAGGGCTAGATGTTCCTCTTGTGGCGGATATTCATTTTTTGCCAGCAGCGGCAATGGTGGCTGCTGATTATGTAGAAAAGGTTCGAATCAATCCGGGAAACTACGCCGATCGAAAAATGTTCAAAGTTCGCGAATACACCGACGCAGAGTATTCGGATGAGCTCGAGCGGATTCACGAAAAATTCAAACCCTTGGTTTTGAAGCTCAAGGATTTAGGCAAAGCCCTTCGCATTGGAACAAATCATGGCTCGCTCTCCGATCGAATCATGAATCGCTTTGGAGATTCTCCAGAAGGAATGGTCGAAAGCGCTTTTGAATTTGCCGAAATCTGTCGTCAGTATGATTTTCATAATTTTTGTTTTTCGATGAAAGCCAGCAATGTGGGCGTAATGGTCACGGCGTACCGTCTTTTGGTTGAGCGCCAGATCCAAAGGGGTTGGGACTATCCTATTCATTTGGGAGTGACAGAGGCCGGCGACGGAGAAGATGGTCGAATGAAATCGGCCATTGGAATTGGAACGCTCCTTGCTGAGGGGATTGGAGACACTATTCGAGTGTCCCTGACAGAAGCCGCCGTCAAAGAAATTCCCGTGGCAAAGGCAATTGCTCAGAGGTTTCCAAGAGATTCAAGTCCTCGGCCAGAAGGCTACCGAGCTTTGTTGTCTCAAGAAAAATCAAAACTTCCTGAGGTCTGGTATGTGGCAAAGGATCTAGAAACATTGAAGGCGGATTTGAGTGCGACCACACTGCGGCCCGATGTCGTCCTTTTTGAAAACATGGAAGACATGATCGATGAAGCTCACTTTTTGAAGCTTCAGCTCAAATCAATTTTTGGCTCAACCCCTTTTTCTGTCGCCTTTTCGGCGGATGATCCGCTGCTCAAGGAGCCGAGGAACTTAAGAAAGCTGGCCACGGTGACAGATGTATTTGTTTCCGAAAACCCCCAATTGACGATCCTCGAAAACAAACCCGTTGTGCGTTTGGTCGAAGGCGTCGATCGTTTGAAGTCCTTGGAAGGCTTTGATCCACAAAACGTTGTTTTGTGGAATGCTCCCCGATCTATTGAAGACTTGGATCGAGTGATTGATTTGAGTCTTTCGTTGGGATCTGCATTTGTGGATCTCAATTTTCGAGGGATTTTGGTGAGACGATTGCCGGCAGGCGAATCCTTGAGGCTTGGATTTGGAATTTTGCAAGGAACCCGCCGACGAATGTCTAAGACAGAGTATATTTCTTGTCCCTCGTGTGGACGGACTCTCTTTGATTTGGAAGAAACCACGGCACGCATTAAGTCTGTGACGTCGCACTTGAAGGGCGTCAAGATTGCGGTCATGGGCTGCATCGTCAATGGTCCTGGTGAAATGGCAGATGCAGACTTCGGGTATGTGGGTGGAGCACCAGGTCGAGTGAATCTCTATGTCGGCAAAGAATGTGTGGATCGCAATATCCCATCAGCCGATGCCCCAGGAAAATTAGTAGAACTCATTAAGACGCATGGACGTTGGGTCGAGCCCGCGACTGTCAATTAGGGAGCGAGCTTGCCTCGCTCCTCAAGGCTGATCCATCCGAAGCGATGAGCCGTATAGGGACCAATCGCAAAATCTTCAAATCGTTTAGGGGCTTCGCTTTTGAGCGAACTCAAAGCAATGTCTCGGCCCATGAGCTCCGCTTTTGATTGAGGAAATCTCGGCTCTCTCAGTGGATCCGGGAGTCCTTCGGGATTCATCGGGATTCCTAAGCCCTTGTCACGATAAGAGAGAGCTCCATACACCAGTGCGACCTCGCGAGCGACGGAGCTCATAATGCTCAATCTATTTTTTTGTGGAAACGAAATGAAGACGATTCCTTCTTGAGAGTCTCTCGAAGGAATAAATTCTTCGGGAAACAGTCGATCGGCGTTTTGACTCACTGTGGGATGAACATAGAGGTAGATGAGAGCGCTAAATTCTTCTTGGACACGCCGTCGAAACGGACTCAGGAATTTGAAAACTTCAGTGGAGTAGGCAAGGTCCTGAAAATTATCTTGAGTTGAAATGCCTTGCATGAGCAACTCGGGATTTCCGAGTTTGAGCGAAAGAACAGACTCTGACTTTCCTGTGTATCGTCGATATTCCGAATTGAAGAGGTTCTCGACATCTTTGAGATTTGGAGAACTGGAGGATTCAAGAGTTTCTCGAATCTGAGTGAGTTGAGAAGCTTCGCCCTCGCCCAAGAGAGCCAGATAAACTTTTTGAGTGGGCAAAAAGGGAACTCGCCGATCCATGAGAGTCTCTATGAAGTGAGGAAGTGATTGCAGACCCCAGAATGCTAAGGCACCAATCGTCAGAGCGATGCCTGCGAGTTGAGCCCAGGTTCTGATGAACATCCAATCACGTGGTTTGGGGACTTCTTGGGCCTTGCTGGTGCGCTCCTGATAGATCGAGCTAGGGAGTGAAGGAGCGTGATTCGCTTTATTGAGCCGCTCAATCTCGGCAAAATCCTTCATGATCGCTTCGCGATCACGATGGTGGGTGATTTGATCTTCGACTTCTTGTGCACCTGAAAACGTTCTCTTTTCAAAGGCATCAAGCGCGTCGTTGGACATGATTTCTTCTGCAGGAATTTGAAGCACCAAAGTCTCGCGATGATCCTTGCCCAAAGATGAAGTGTGGATGCGTTCCTTGACAGAAATTCTATTCATCGAAGTTTGCTTGGGTGAGTATTCGGGGACCGTCGCCGAATTAAAAACCTCGCGAGGAAGTTCATCTCCAAAGGATTTTATCTGAGAGGTCTTTTGGACGACCTCTTTGGGAGGCAGACCTTTCATGATCTTTCGTCGTTCGTCTTCGGTGAGAGGGTAATGCCTTGTGGCTTCATCCGCTTGATCGGGGATAAAAGCGGTATGTTCCAAATCCTCAGGTTCGTGAGTCGCCGCCACTTGACCTTGTGGTGCTGTCTTTTTGAATTCTTCTTGAGATGCTTGCGACGCAGCTTCGCGAAGCGCGCGTTGGACAACTTCGAGCTCTTGAATCATGTCTGCGCTAAAGGCGGAGCGCATGTATTCGGATAGCTTTTTCTTGTAGTACTCTCGTGTGGCTCTCGCCGAAAAATCAATTTCAAGTTCCGTTTTGAAAGCTGACACAATGGCCTGATGAAGTTCGGGGCCGGACTGAAATCTTTTGCGTGCTGATTTGTTGAGACAAGCAGAAATGATTTCCCGAATTCCTTTGGGCACAGATGGTCCGACAATTCGAATATCCGTCACTCGCCCATCGATGACCTTTTTAAGGAGAGAATTGGCATTCTCAGCTTGAAACGGAAGTTGCCCAGTCAGGATTTGGTAGTAGACAACCCCGAGGCTATAGAGATCGCTGGCTCGAGTGACCGGTTCGTTCACGGCTTGTTCGGGGGACATATAGGAAAGTTTTCCCATAGCACTTTCTGAAAATCCCTGCTGCAGGCGGCTCTCCGCTGTCGCGATTCCAAAGTCGACGAGTTTTACTTCGCCTTGGTAGCCCACCAAAATATTTCCGGGACTGATGTCACGATGGACAATATTGAGTTCCCGCCCTTTAGAATCCTTGAGCTGATGGGCAAACGAAAGAGCCTTGATCACCTCAAGAATGATGTATGTAGAGATTTCGAGCGGGAGGCGTGGGATCTCCTTTTGATCAATCTTCTTGATAGGAACATCGAGACTTTTGCCGTGGACGTACTCCATCGCGAGAAAGAATTCGGACTTGTGGCTGCCCAGGTCGTAGACAGCGGCAATACTTGGGTGATTGAGCAGAACGCCCACTTTGGCTTCATGAATGAGGAGGTCGACAAAAGCTTTGTTGGAATTGAGGTGCGGAAGAAGGCGCTTAATCGCCAAAAACTGGCCCTGAAACTCCCGTTTGTCAGAAGTTCCGAGCAGGACTTCGGCCATTCCTCCAAGGGCAATGCGAGCCCAGAGGGAATAAGGTCCAAAGGGGAATGCTTCTTTGAATGCTTCCATAATGCTTCCAAAATGGAGGGCTGAGCCGTCGCATAGAAAGGCACAATCCCCCACCTTTTATTATGCCTCGGCTGCGGGTTTGCTGGAGGGCATCAACCCCAAAAATGGTCATGACAAATGAGAAGACTTGCGCAATGTTGCAGGGCACCGGCTTTGAACACCCTCTTCGGGGTGTTTAACAGATGCCCAGATAGCTCAGTCGGTAGAGCAGAGGACTGAAAATCCTCGTGTCGTTGGTTCGATTCCGACTCTGGGCACATTTTTGAATTGTCCAAAGTTTTTTGGACAAGATGCATTTTAAAAACATCAGAGAAATCCAGCACATCATCTCGAGCACGGCCCTTGCAATTGCCTAGGCTCTATATGCTGAAAGTGCTGTGGATCAAAACTCAATGGTGTGTGCTGGTATGGGTCACGACTCTTTTTTTGGCGGCATGTTCGGGCGGCGCAGGTGGAGGCAGTGGCGCACGTGACAATTCATCCACCGCAAACGGAAATTCGGAAGTCGGTGAAAATTCTAATCCTTCGCAAAATCGCTCTCCGGTGATTGTGCTCAATGGGCAGCAATCATTAGTTGCGGGGGCGTGCCAAAACTTTTCTGATCCGGGAGCGATAGCGAGTGATTTTGAAGACGGAGATTTAAGTGCCAGTGTGACGATAACTGACAGTCCTGCACTCAATCTCTCAACCATAGGAACTTATGTGCGAACGTATCGCGTTTCGGATTCAAGAGGCGAAATTGCCACCGTCACAAGAAATATTGAAGTCAGACATCTGACAAATCCGACGATGATTCCTGCGGTACTGACTAACGAAACTGCCGAAGCCAGTCGAGCAGTCAATGCGACTTATACAATTCAGCAGTCCGTAGAGGTGCGAGACAGTTGTAATCAGCCTCTCGACATAACGAGATTGCCTGCTTCGATTTCTCTCAACGTGATCGCTGACCATCTGGTGACTTTTGCAGCAGTCGATGCATCGGGAAATCTTTCGCAGCGGCAGATGACGGTACTTGTACGAGACACTACGTCTCCGTCAATAGCACTGGCGAATGGAGTTCAGTCACTCATGAATGTCAGTTTTGGAAGTTCAATTGCTCAGCCCCAAGGTTCCGATGTTGTTTATAGTGATACCTTCGATCTCAACCTTGCTCTCCCGGCGATTTCGATTAGCCGGGATGGGACTGCGGTTTCCTCTGTGAATACTTCGATCGCGGGAACTTATTTGGTTCAGTATTTGGTGCGTGATTCTTCCAATAATACTCAACAAGTGGGGCGAACCATTATTGTAGGAGCCGACACGATTGCACCGATGATTTCTCTTAATCTCCCAGCAATCACTCAAATCGAAGCAGGTGCACCAAATGTGTTGCAGCCCACTTTGACCGATGTCACTGCGAGCGATAATTCGGCCATCCCTCCCACGGTATCTTTTGTGATTCTACGAAACGGACTCGAAGTGGGGAGCTTGAGTTCGATGGTCTTAGGGGAAAATGTCATTTCTTATACTGCGAGAGACGCGGCAAATTTGACAGCAACAGTGAGTCGAACTTTGTTCGTTCGAGACACGACTCCGCCCAATATTTCTCTCGCAAATGGAATTCCAGCATCCCTCAATGTTGCTTTTGGCGGCGCTGTGATCCAGCCTTCAGTCACCGATGTCAACTTCAGCGACAGTTTTGACACTAACCTTGCTCCCCCCCAAATATCGCTGACCCTGAATGGAGAGAGTGTCGTGCAAATCAATACGCTTTTGCCGGGAGTGTATATTATTCGATACGTCGTCCGCGACTCTTCTCAAAACACGCGAGAGGTCACACGAAGTATTGTTGTGGGCACAGGAACGTCTGAGCCAATTTGCCCGGATTCGACCACATTTCGCTTTAGGCCTGTTTTGACTCCGCTGCCTCAGACGACTGATCAGAATATATTTGAATCGGTCTCAATGAATAATCGAGGCCAAGTGGTAGCCAATGTGGGGATTTTTGGAGCCGCCGCATCGTATCTTTATGATTCAAGGGCAGATCAGATCGCAGAGATATTCTGGACTTCTGCTCCAGGGCAGACCGGAACATCATTTCGACCTCATTTGATCAATGACCAGGGCGATGTTGCCGGATGGCTCATCGATCATGATCAGCAGGGTGAAACTTATCTGGGATTTCGAGGGTTGGGGCAGAGTCCTCAAGTCGTCGACTTTGGAGGTGCAGGCATGGATTGGCTCATTAATCACTACCTCACCGCTCTGAACAATAGCGGAATGCTCGCGGGAAGTTCTGGCAATCCTACCTATCGAGGTTTTTTTACCTACAACCGGACTCAACTCATCGGACTTCCCGAAACTCCCAATACGAGAACTTATGTCACCTCCATAAATGATGTTGGATCTGTTGTCGGCTTTTTGGAGTCACTGACGGGGGGGACTCAAGCGTTCTTCTATAATCCCCAACAGCCTAATTCTCCTCCTGTTGTTTTGAGTTCTCCCGAACTCGCCGGCTTTCAGTTTTATGAAGCGATTGCGATCAATAATCAAAATCAAATTTTGATTAAAGCCAGAGAGGGAGGACTCAATCGCATTCTTCTCTGGCAGAATGCAACAGCGACTCCGCTGGATCTGTTATCCCTGAGCAATTACGCAGATATCAACAATCTCTCCCATGTGGTTGGAGCGATTATAGATGGAAGGCATCGCGCTGCTGTCATCAAAAACGGACAGACTTTGATTATCGAGGATCATCTTGAATCAACGCCAAATCTACTGGATTTTCAGATTTTTCAGGCCAACGAGATTAATGATGCGGGAGAGATTTTGATCAAATATGGATACAAACCTAGTCCTTCGCAGTCCTTCAATTGGCGATATGGTGTTGTGCAACCAGTTTGTAGCAGTTTATCCGGTGCCGCAAGTTCAGCGAACTTAGACTGATTTAGCGAGCTCGGCTCTTTAATTCGGAGTCGTGGCAATGTAATCCGGGCTTGCCGATTCAATGAAGGGACTGGCGACTAAGTTGTCGAGAACTTCGCCAAAGCGTGTCGGATTTTCTGCGTCGGCAAATGAGACAATCAAAATATTAGAGTCTAATTCTACACTTCGAATCTCACCCTTATTTTCGTGAATGAGTTTTTCAAACTCTTCTGGGGGAGCATCATCCTTTGTTTTAACTAGGACGTGATCCGCGACCATCGCAGATCGTCCTACAAGCTGGTCGGGAGTCTCTGACCCCGCAGGCGCATCTGACTCTTTCATCTTTTCCGCGACACGAATGAGCGGGTATTTAAAATCGCTGACTTCAAAAATAGAAACCGTTCGATAGTATCCTTTTTGATCCGTGGGAGTTCGGGCGACTCGAATGAGTTTTCGTTTGGGAAAGTACTCATAGAATCCCTTCAATGCGCCCTGAACCTCCAGTTGATCGGGGTTGGGATCTGTGACTTCATTTTCTACTTTGAGATTGGGGATGACTTCGGCTTTTCCTGCTTCGACAATGGCTTGATTCTCAGGGTTTAAATTTTGGGAGTCTGTTGCTTCCTCGCTTATCGGAGTATTCACAGCGTTTTGGGGTAGCAGAGCGCTATCCTCGGAAGTAGCGGCGTTGTGATAGAGCCAAACACAACCAGCGATTGAAAGCAAAATACATACAGCGAGAAGGAGGGGCGAATTCTTCTTGGCGCTCTCGTCAGGATTCTTAGATGAGCCCTCTCCACTCTTTCTTTTCATCTCTCAGTCCCCCATCCCTTTTGATACAGTGCAACTCCTTCATTACGGAGTTGCCATGAGTTTACTCAGATCTAGAACTCTAATCGAGCCCAATCTAGGATCGTTTCTGATGCTAGAGCTTGAGATCACTGCATCTCGAACTTGAGTCGCTGTTTTAGAGGGATAGGCATTGGAGTACAAGGCAACTGCGCCTGCCACCATGGGGCCCGAAAAGGAAGTTCCGTCTACGAGTTTGTAAGAAGTTCCCAGGCCAGGAGCTGCAATTTTCTCACCCGGTGCGTAGACATGCGTAGGTCCTGCGTAGTTCGTGAACTGAGAAGCGACACCAGTTCCGTTGACCGATCCTACCACCAGAAGATTCGTTGGGACCTGACTTTGGAGTTCGGCCCCGCCCATATGTTGACCAGAGTTTCCCGCAGAAAACACGACAACCGTATTCTTAGCCTTAGCATCATTGATCAAATCACGAATACCAACAGCGGAGACCTTGGCGTTGTTTTTAATTTCCCAATTCAATCCATCCACAATACTCAATGAGAAGTTAAAGACGGCCCGCTTACTCAGAGTGTTTCTTTGAGAGTTGGCCTTGCTGAATCCGGCGAGAATGCTTGAATAGGTTCCTCTGCCTTGGGAGTCCATCACCTTGTACGGGATGATTTTTGTACTCCAACAGATTCCGGCAATTCCCTGTCCGTTGTTTGCTTCTGCCGCAATGACACCGGAAGCCCAAGATCCATGATTATTATCATCTGCAGAGTTTGAGTTGTTGTTCACAAAGTTGTATCCCGATGCAGAATTGACATTTTTTTTGAGGTCGGGGTGTGTCGCATTGACTCCAGTGTCAAAAACGTAAACCTCGATATCCGAGCAGTCCCTACTTGTTTTCCAGGCATTCATTGTATTGGTGAGATTGAAGCCGTTGGGGAGTTGGTAAGAACTGAAGTAAGAATCATTTGGTCCATTTGCGGCGAGTGCGCCAAACAGTCGAGCAGATTTGGCAGCAGGAGTTTCGACGGGCGTTGCAGGAACTTTAGGAGAGGTTGGTGCATTCGGGACAGTGGGACTTACCTTTGCATTCCGAGCAGCCTGTTCAGCTGCGGCTTTGTTCTTTACCCACGTATCGTAGGTGGCCTGAATAGCTCGATAGTTGTTGGCTACATCGCAGTATCCTTTAAAAATTTTATAGGAGTTTGTGAGCACCAAAACATAAAGCGTGTTCTTCTGCTTTTGGTACATTGCTATATAGCTTTGGTAGGTGCTGAGAACTCCATCGCAGTATTGCTTCGAATAGGTTCGAGCATAGGCTTCTTCCCAAGACTGAAGCCTTCGAGGTTCCTGAGATTGAGCATGAGCCACACTCAATGTGAAGCCAACAACTGCCGCAAAGAACACAGACAACAAACCCAACTTTGACATCTGAACCTCGCTTTTCTTTAAACAGGGGACCAACCAAATGAACGTGGACACATCCCATTGCAAGAAAGAGGGCGGCGAGGGTGAACGAAAGTTACTAGGATATACTGAAGCTTAGACCACGTGTCTGGACCTTGACGGAGCAATGAGCGCTACAATTTGGGACGGTTCTGGCAAACTGCGTTCAAAAAGGAAAAACTTGGTCGTCTCTTAGCGAGTACTCTTAACGTCCTTTGTCCGAAAGTAAGTCGGAGCCAGATCTCTGATCTCTCCATTGATGCGTCTACCGAGGATGACCATATAGTTTTGATTGGCCTCAAGGGCAGATTTTGGTCGGACGATGACATTCATCTTTTTTCCACTCGGACTGATCAGAGCGCTAGGCTTTTCGATATCGATTTGTTGGTAAACTATTTTTTCAACACCATCCGGGCCAGATTCAGATTTTATCAGGTAGAGGACCACTGGAATTGACGATTCAGAAATCTCAAGGACATCTTTGGAATCCGTGGTTTCGAGTGAAAACGAGCCCGCACTGAGCGATGCATTTGTAGAAATTGTAAGGAGCTGCTTTTCTGTAAATTGCTTTTGCTCGTCAGTGAGTAAGGCGACAAGGTCTAGCTTTGGCAGTGTAGCGCTGGATGGACTTGCTGAATCAAGTGTGAAGAGACCAGATCTCTCACGATTTAGACCTCTAGAAGAATCTGTCTGGTCGCTCAGGGATTCTTTCATAAAGTCTCTTAAGTTTTGGTAGCTCTTGAGTGCAGCGCTCAGCTCTGGATGAGCCTGAGGATTCACTTTATTAAGGATCAATTCAAGTTTGGCGGGAGAATCTTCGGTCGCTTGATTGGCTTGGAAAATGCAGACTTGCTGAGAGCTCTCGTCGTCGAGGGCCATTCTTTTTGAAAAATCTTTCATAGGTTGGGGCATCAATCTGCCAATGAGGGACCCCTCCATGGAATATGTTTTGGATTCACCCAGCGGGCTTTTGAATTCAATCTGTAGCGGTTCCTTAGGCGAGATGGCTTCGCTCACACTTTTTGGAGCCGGTGAAAACTTATGAGACTCTGCTCTGCAAACTCCAAAAGTAGCAGGTTCTAAAAGATGGAGTGCCGGGAGCTCTTCCTTCTCAGATTTGATTTGTACTGGCTGAAACAAATGAAAAGCTGAACGGAGCGCTTCGGCCACTCTTGTGTCTCCATGCGGATGAGGGTTCTCTGTAATCCCCGATTGCAGTCTCCGTTCCTCAATGAACTGAACTTGCCCGGTTTCTCCGACATGGATTTTAAAGCTTATTTCTCGCGAATACCCGTCATTGGGAAGCCTCAAGGTCACAGTCCAGTCTTTGTATTCTGCAAGTGCAGAGTTACTCGCCGCCTTCAGACTTGGAGCCAAGGTAATGGAGGGGGCCTGACACGCCAGTGCGGGATGAATAAATGAGGCCCGAACACTTCGCTGTTCCAAAGGAACAGAACTGTCTTGCGCGTGTGTGGGACGAGAGAGAAAGGCGAGAATCAAAAGTGTGACAGGAACGTACGAGAGGAGGGTCTTCATAAGCCGCACCCTCCTTGATACTCCATTCGGTATTTTGCGCTCTCCGCGGTTTCAAAATAAATCGACATGAGCTGAGGCGGATTGGTCGGAAGCGCGACAGAATGCAAAACACTTCGAGCAAAACTCATGTACCCGAGTTTTACGTCTGACCCATATCCAAAAAGAGGATCAGGAGTTTCGAGTTGTGAGAGTTCTGCCGTTGAAAAATAAGACTGAAACACTGCGAGAGGAAGGAGCCACTCAGCGACATCGGCCACATCAGTAAACGAGGATCGAAGTTCTAGATTTTCGTTGTAGAAAAAAAATCTCATGAGTCGTGAGGAACTGCCAGACCATTCCACTGTATCCGGCAAAGAGGTGTTTGCAGCACAATTGCTCAGCGTGCGATTTGCAAGTGGCGGAAAGGTCGTGGTGGCATAGTCCGCAAGACCAAGGGGGGCATCTTTGGGCTGAGAGAGAACCATATTATCTTGGTTCAGGATCTGAATCGTTCTGGCTGCCAAAGGCTTGGAGTGGAGTTGATCAAACTGAGACGAACTCAACGAGGGGAAGGGTGAATCGGGAATATAAAACCCTGCATCTACACCTTCCGTCTGAAGCGTCATAGAAATGAGAGTGTCAGAGATGCGAACTTTAAAGCGCGGGCCGAGGAGAGTGGTGAGCGACCACTTGAGTTGTGATTGAGGAGTGAGATCCTTCATCTTTAGACTGATCGAATGAGACTTAACTCCCTGATCGTCCACTTGAGTTGAAGTGATAATCTGAAGCGAGTTAGAAGCATCCGGGGCGGTAGGATTTTGAATCCCAATATTGGGAATAGGGTTTCCAAAACCCCTGACTTCTCCCGCACCGCAATTCGTCAAACTAAGAACGCTCAAAATTAAGAGAGGTGCCCTCCAGGTTCTGACCAAGCTCTTTATGATTCTCCCCCAGTTCATAAACCCTTAAGAACGCAAGCTTTGTGCCGAGCCAGATCAGCCCATACACCTCATTAGAGGGCCTCTAGAAGCGATCTAGAGGAAGCCCTGTCGCAGGTCTCGCTTGTGGAGCTTCAGGGGGATGGATAGCCTCTATCCTATGGAAATTGCCGTTTTTGGGGCGGGTTATGTTGGGCTTGTAACGGGCGCGGGACTTTCAACTTCTGGAAACCACATCACCGTTTTGGATACGGTGGATTCGCGGATTCAAGGATTACGAAAAGGGCAGCTGCCGTTTTTTGAACCCCAGCTTCAGGAGCTCATCAAACAGGGAATGGCAAAGGGCCATCTTCATTTTGCAACGATTGGAACTCCCGAAGCCCGCTCTGCGCTCAAGTCTGTTGAAGCATTTTTTGTAGCGGTAGGCACTCCAGAATCTCCTGGAGGAAAGACAGATCTTCAGTATGTGGAGTCCGTCGTCAAAATTCTCTGTGAAGTGGAAGGAGATTTGCGAGGACGACTCGTCGTGACAAAGTCTACCGTTCCCGTAGGCACAGGGGATTGGATTGAGGGCTTGCTCGCAAAAAAATCTAAATACCCCACTGTGGTTTCAAATCCGGAGTTTTTAAAACAAGGAAATGCTGTTCAGGATTTTCTGAAGCCCGAGCGCGTGATTGTAGGAACAGATAGTCACGATGCGATCGAGAGCCTGCGATTTTTGTATAAGCCTTATATGATGAAGCGGGATCGTTTTATCGCTATGAGTCGGCGTTCAGCGGAGCTGGTCAAGTATGCGTGTAACACGTTCTTGGCGACAAAAATCTCTTTTATTAATGAGATAGCTCAATTGGCCGAAAGGGTGGGCGCGGATATTCGAGAGATTCGAGAGGGAATGATTACGGATTCTCGAATTGGAGATCAGTTTTTGTTTCCAGGGATTGGTTACGGCGGCAGTTGCTTTCCTAAGGATGTTTATTCATTGATTCATCAGGCCTCAGAATCGGGATTAGAGCTGAAACTTTCTCGGGCAGCTCGAGATGTGAATGTTATTCAAAAGCAGTGGCCGTTTGAAAAACTCAAAACGGTCTTTA
>JACCDT011701143.1_pt1 | contig 37995 bp, 31 predicted proteins | sample 7446291 | NCBI WGS metagenome assembly JACCDT01 (sample SAMN15323446, study PRJNA562643) | freshwater metagenome | isolation source: river surface water | place: USA:Blue River Watershed | collected 2017-08-17
TGTATTAAAGCCTGTGGATTTTATAACATGGCCAGCATAATCATATTCTTGTGATTGAACTTGTTTATTATTCACACTTAATGATGTACGTAGACCTAATATATTTTTTTCTGTAATATTTAAAAATCTTTGGCTAATATTTCTGCTGCCTTGAGGACCTGTTTGAACAATCTGTCGTGGATTGTCATATTCATCGTGGTCATTATACTGAGTGGTGTAGGTGTCGCCATCTCTATATAACACACTCTTAGTTAACAGTGATCTATTAGTCTGACGATCTTGTTTTAAACCAAAATTATGAGGTTCGGTTACTTCATTACGATGAAACAATATCAACCGAAAAGGATCTGAATTATGAAAAATAGGCTTGTATGTGTAACTGACCCTTTGAGCAATGTTATTTTCACTTATGTTATTATCTTTGTAATCAGTTGATTCAAACAGTGATCCAGCCAGCCACAAGTTATTATTTTCTTGCAAGAAATATCTGTTTACTTTGATAAAATGGTTATTTTCCACAGTAACAGTTTTAGCTTTGATACCATTATAAGTACCAAGTTTCGTAGATATATTCCACGTACCACCTGAAAACCCTGTGCTGCCAGAATTAGAAATCTTTATTAATCTTAACGCTTGCAGTTTTTTTGATAACATCAAATCAGGATCAACGCCATATTTATATGTCGATGTGCCATTATTATCAATGGCTGTAGACAATTTTAATTTGCTTTGTTTATTAAAATTAATACTAGAATATTGAAATGTTGAAACTGCTTTATTCACTGTAGCATACTTTAAAGCTAGAAATTCACCTAATGCTGAAAACTGGTAACGGGCCATTTCTCTACCATTAAATCTAAGTATACTTGGGGTATATTGATAGTATTTTAATTTTGAGAATTTATTAGGAGACGCATGTTCTCTCTTGATATACTCAAGCTCCAGCAATTGATTACCATTACTGCTGCGGATTTTTTTTAATAAAGTTTGGTCGTACTCATAAATTATATACTGACCATGTGCGTTTTCTATTTTTGTTAAATAATACCTATCTGAGTATGCAAAGCCCATATGATGCTCAAAGTAATATTTTAGCCCTGTTGGAGAATTTAATATATATTTGTCGTTTATGAAGTTTCCTTTCCAGTGATTAAGTGTTTCATATCCGTTGGGATTATTTCTATCCGTCAGTAAAACTATTTTTTCTTGTTTGGACGAATAATAAGTGGGCTTACAACGATTATCATCAAGGCGACAATTTTTTTCTACTCTGATATAGTCGCTTTGAAAATTCCAATCTTGCATGACATATGCTTGGTAAAAATTTTGATCATTTCTGAAAAGATCATCAAAATAACTACCTGAACTATAACTACGGTTAAATTCCATATTTAAACCTGGAGCGACCGGGACAGAAAAGTCTGTATAAACTAATTTTAAAGTCCCTGAAAATAAATCAATATATTCATTAGGATTCGGAGTTATCTTATGGTCAGTTTGAACAGGAGTTAATATTTCATTTATTAAAATATTATCGTTTGGATCAGGGATTACCGTATCACTACCAAAATTCATATTGGCAGTATTTTTATCATCTTCTCTATACTCAATTTGTTCTAAATTTTTATATTCCTGAGGTCTATCCTGAAGAAAACTAGCGTTTTGAGCACAAACATCAACAGAATTTAATTGAGTGAATGTGGCGAGTAAAATGCCAACAAAGATTTTAAGCATGATTTCTTACTATTTATTATAGTTCTTATATTATTTTTTCGCCGCTATTATCTCCTATAAGTTCTTATTTTCAAAGTTTATCTATATTAAAATTCAAATGAATAAATACATCCAATCTATATAAGTTATTTTTGTTACTACCACGGGACGAAACGCAACGTATCGTCACACTCTGAGCCTGGCACCAAAATATGACGTTATGGTGCTATCATTTCTTGATTTTCTATATTCTAAGCTATAGTTAATTTATAAGCATTATTAATAATTATAATAAATAAGAATAACTAATAATAAATATAAAGATTACTCTCATGACTACTTTACTCTCACTGTTCAAAAATTGTTTCATCGGCTTCGTTGCTTTCTTAAGTTTAGCTTTGATAACTTACAATGATCCATTTGTTGCAACTGCAAGTTTCTTAGCTCTAGTGGTTATAGCAAGCTCTACCATAATTAAAGTCATAAAAATTTTTGCTGCTAGCAAACACCAAGCAAAGACAAAGAACAACACTATAGCAATAGAAAATGCATGCTCTTTGAACTCAAAAAATACTATTAGCGAACGCTTAGATCCAGAATATTTACTTAATGAAGCATCTTCTAATTATTTGGATATTGACCCTAGTATGCAACAATTTAATCTTGAGTTGATCAATCATAAGATAAAAAATTGCAAGCTGAATCAAATTATTCACGACAAAAAGCGCGCGTATCTAACTAAAGAAATAAATCTAATTTAAGTTAAGTTAGCCAGGCTCTTATAAAGATTAGTAATTAACTTGGTCGTCTGGTCCCAGCCAAGGCAAGCATCAGTGATACTTAAACCATATTTTAAATTTTTAAAATCAAGATCCTGGCGACCAGGCTGTAAAAAGCTTTCCAGCATTATTCCCTTAATGTACTTACCGTGATCTTGTTTTAATTGTCCGACCACATTATTAAATACAATTGTTTGATTTTCGAAATTGCCCTGACTATTGCCATGACTGCAATCAATCATTATTGATTTATTGATATTATATTTCTGGCACGCTTGCATCTGCGCTAAAGTTCTTACAATATTTTGCTCTTCGTAATTTGGCCCAGTGATATGACCGCCTCGCAAAATAATATGAGTATTCACATTACCAGAGGTATTACTGATCACGACTTTTGCTTGATCATCAATGGTCATGTTCAAATTACATTGCGCTGCCGTAATTAAAGCATCTAATGCTGAATTAACTGTACCACTTGTTGCATTTTTAAATCCAACTGGGATAGTTAATCCTGAAACAAAATTTCGTAATGTTTGACTTTCTACACTTCTTGCGCCAATTGCCGCCCAACTAATCAAATCTAAAATATATTGCGGTATAATATTGTCTAAGAATTCCGTACCAATAGGAATACCTAATTGGTTAATCTTAATTAATAATTCACGCGCTTGCGCTAGACCTGTATTAATTTTATTACTACCGTCTAAAAAAGGATCATTAATAAAACCCTGCCAACCTACAGAAGTTCTTGGTTTCGAAAAATATAGGCGCATCACGATGAAAATTTTATCGCTCACCATATTACTTAATTTTTTTAATTTCTTAGCATATTCCATTGCTGCAAGCGGATCATGAATAGAACAAGGTCCAACAACTAATAATAATTTTTTATCTTGGTTATTGATAATATCAGAAATTGTCTTACGGCTTTGAACGATAAAATTTATTGTTGCTGAATCTATAAAGTGCAATTGCTTTAAAGCATACGGCGTGATCAAATCAGCCGTATCATAATCGTGGTTTACTGAATAATCAATTTCTTGTTCTGTACTCATCATAGCTTTAACAAACACAATTTTTGCAGTAATTATATCAGTAGTTATCAAAATAAAATTGTATTTTTTGGTAAATATATATATTATTGTTGGCTTATGTTAATTAACATATCTAATCTTTAAAAACTACATATTATTTAGCTATTTGGCTAATATTTATAACTAACACTATAGGTGAATTATGCATCCCATGGTTAATACGGCTGTTAATGCCGCTAGACAAGCCGGTAGGTTAATTTTACGTGCTTATGACGATAAGAACCGTTTAAATATTGACGCTAAAGGCTTAAATGATTATGTAACGCAGGTTGATAAGGCTGCGGAATTCACGATTATAAAGATTTTAAGCGAAGCCTACCCCGATCATAGTATTCTTGCCGAAGAATCTGGCGCAATTCATAGAAAAAATAGCAATTATCAATGGATTATTGACCCATTAGATGGCACCTTGAATTTTATCAATAACTTTGGTCATTTTTGCATATCTATCGCCCTCAAAGTTAACAATACTATAGAGCATGGTGTTATCTACGATCCTATTCGTAATGAAATGTTTACCGCCACTCGTGGCAGTGGCGCTAATGTTGATAGCAAAAGGATGCGTGTAAACAAAAAAACTGAGCTTACAGGTAGCTTCCTAGCAACTGGTTTCCCTGTGCGCGAAAGTGATTTACTTGATAATTATTTACCGACTTTTAATCATATTCTTAAACAAGCGAGTGATATCAGAATTGCTGGTTCAGCCGCTTTAAATCTAGCCTACGTCGCTGCTGGACGTCTTGATGGTTATTTTGAACCTAATCTTCATTCATGGGACATTGCTGCAGGCAGTCTCATGGTGCTTGAAGCTGGTGGCTACGTCGGTGACTACAATGGCAGTGAAGATTATTTAAACTCAGGGAATGTTATCGCAGGCAATATGAAGATTTATAAAAGTCTTTTACAAGAGCTCAAAGCTACAAAGGCGAAATCGTCGGAGTAATCTCAACAAAGGGCATGGGTTCTGCTGCTTGCACATCTGCTATTGGCTGTGCAGTGAGAACTGGCCCATAATTACTTTTAATAACATTTTCCATCCGTTTACTCAAATCTTTATGATAAGCAGGATAGTCTTTTATAAAAGTAGCTTTTTTAAACGACTCCCAAACTAATTTTAAATTTGTTGTTTCAGTTAACATAAGCAGCGCGCGCCCAACGCGAGTTGGTAAACTGTACATTTCCACCATGACTAAAGGCATCTTGGCAGGTTTGAGCAGCAAAATTAACCCCATAATAACAGCGAAAATTACCGCTAAATTTACAAAGATTTCTATATAAAAATATTGCAAAGTTCCTCGCCGACAATTTGTATCTTTTAAAAGATTAAATAATAAGATATCAACTATATAGTAATTAAAAACACTCAAAGTTTGCATCATAAGTAATGATAATAAAACATTAAAATCTCCAAAACCAATATCCATCTTGCCTGTCTGCGCTCCAACTGAGACTTGCTGTATTCTCTCAGCTAAATCTTGTGGATGACTCGCACCATTTTGCAACAATCGTTCTATATACTGCTGACTAATCGGAGCAAGACCCAAAATATAACGATGAACATACAAATACTCTAAGTATTTTTTTTCAACACTTGCAGGCGCTCGTCTCTCTAATAATTGTTTTTTGATGATAGTACCTATACTAGGCCCAATAAAAACAACTACGACCCAACTAGCAATAGCTACAATCATTTTGGCAAGTTTACTTTCTACAGCTAGTTCAAGATTAATAAACCCTCGCAAAAAATAATTACTGAATATAATCATCCAAATAATTTCTGCTTGTAAAGCTTTTAGACTTTGATTACGCTCTAAGCTGATACTGGGAGTAAATCTTATTTTCGACAGCAACATGTCTTTCTCTGCAGATTTGGCATAGCGTGCGACAGAAAGATAATAATAGGAAAAATAAGCTATTTGCGTAAGAATTGCTATTCCTAACTGCAAGCAAAAAAAAGGCCAAAAATTGTCATAGATATCATAACCGCAATATCTAATAATCCCACCCACCATGAACACATAAGCAGGCAAATGGAATACGCCTAATAACCTGCCAGATCCGGATAGATTTCTTTTTATATCACTACCATCATATTCACGAGGGTAATAGTAACTATCTTTACAATATAACCTTTCAATTGTTTTATAGAATGGCGGTATATGCATTATCAAAAAATGTAACAACGGCAAACCAAAATAAAAACCAAACTCTATCGCTATTCTTCTTCCTAAATGCCCTTCCTGCAAAATTACAAATGTTGCAAAAATTAAAGCTCCTACACCGGCACTGGTAAACATACTATTAGCGCTATGCTTTTTTGATGTTGGGATTGAACTAATCATTTTAGATAAAGCATCACCCCAGAAACAAATAGCAAATATATAAAATATTAGCTCTAGAGGCACTTGCGGGTTGTTTTGTTCATAATAAACAAAAGTTACTGCAGTAGCTCTTATAAAGAAATTCACACTAGCTATCGCACCTATAAAGCGAGGATCAAACTCTCGGTGATTTTCTCGAGCACATGCATGCAGAAGAGAATTCATTTTTTGTTGAATTTTTTTTATCAACTTTTGCTTATTACATCTTAGCTGTGCAAAATTAGCTTTTTTTGAAATCTCATCGAGGGCTTTGTTAAACAATAAATCTAAAAGTTTTCGTCGAGCTAAAGCCGGACTAACTGGTATTTGTGAATAAGCCAGAAGATTGGTGTTTTGTATTTGACTAATACTTAATGTAGCCAAATCTCTACTAGCCAAATTATCAAAATGCTCTTCAACAAAGTAATTGATTTCAAGAAACAATAATATTATTCCTAGACCTAGGTGTATCTGTGGCTGAGATTGATCATCGAAAAGATTATAGACAATATCTAGTATTTCTAATTGAGTCGGAATATAGCTTGTTCTATCACTAGTGCCGTTAAGTTTATTAGCTATGGCAATCAGATAAGTACCATATTTAACCAAATCTTTATGACTAGCTTTAACCGCTCTCGGCTGAGCTAAAGCCGTTATATATCTAGACCGAAGTAATACTTCGACACGAGCCAGAAGCTCTGTTTCAGTTGTCGCCATACATCAATTTAACTTGCTGGAATGAATATCAAGTTTACCATGATATTCATTACTACCAAGCAATTTAAAATTTTAGCTAAATTTACTAAGAATATTATTATCTAATTTTGATAACAATTTTACCTTTACTATGACCAGACTCTAATAATTTATGAGCTGTCTGAATGTCTTGTAAATCAAAATTTATAATGCTCTGAACCTGTGGCTTAACTTTACCTTCATCGACTAATTTTGCTATATAATCTAGATCATTTTTACTACTAGTAACTAAAACAAAATCCGTTTTAATATTTTTAAGTTGGCTTAAAGCTAATACATCGCTATCTGGCGGATTAACAATACAAGACACAACCCCACTAGTTTTAGCAGCTAAAATACTTCTCGTATAATTTAACTGGCCAAGTGTTTCAAAAACCACATCCATTTTACCTTCGTCTTCACAAATTTTGAGAAAATCTTCTGTGTTATAATCAATGCAATGATCAGCTCCAAGTGATAATAAATACTGATGGTTTTTTCTGCTTGCTGTTGTATAGACTTTCGCACCAAGCGATTTAGCATATTGAATAGCAAAAGATCCAACACCACCTGCACCTGCATGAATTAATATTTTATGCGCAGCTTGTAAATCAGCGAAATCTCTTAAAGCTTGTATAGTTGTTAACGCAACAATTGGCAGTGACGACGCTTGAACATGATTAATACTCTTAGGCTTTAGTGCAACTATTTTTGCATCTACAGCACAAAACTGAGCATAGCCACCACCTAAGGTTAATTGATTAGCAAAATAAACTTCATCACCAATTTTAAAATCAACTACTTCATTGCCCAAATCAACTATAACACCAGATACATCGCAACCTGGGGTAAACGGGAAAATAAGCGGCATAATCTCTTTTTTTGAACCGCTACGCAGTTTGAAATCGATAGGATTTAATCCGCAAGCGTGTACCTCAACTAACACTTCTTGTGATTTAAGCGTTGGAATGGGTAAATCTGAATCTTCTAAAACTGCTGGACTTCCATATTGATTAATGACAATTGCTTTCATAATATTAATTCCCTTACTAAAATTAATATTTGTAGCACACTTTAATCAAAAACAACATATCAACCTTACGGCTAATATGTTGATTGTTTTATAAACTACCCTTTCTACCTCTTGGCCCAGGAAGCACTGGCTGCGTTGGTTCTGGCTGCAATGATTCAGAGCCGCGCAAAACTGCTATAGCACCATTACAACTATACAATTGATGTATCGGTCGCACAGTATAATCACATGTTGCTTGATGATACTGTTTTGCTTTTGAAGGTGGGTGGGTTGGTTGTACTGAATTTGAATCTGGCAACATATTATGACTCCTTGTTGAAATATGTTTATCTACAGATCTTATTGATATAGGAAAGGCAAAATATTGTCAATATACAGACCTGATAAATTAAGCTTGTTTTTGTAAAACAATAATACGATCATGATCAGAGTAATCTTTAATATTATAAAAGCCAACCCAATCACCTGGGGAAGTCTGTACAAGACTTTCAATCTTGGCTAATTGATTATAACCATGTTCAAATATTAATATACCACCTGGTTTCAGATATATATAAGCTTGATTAATGATAGTCTCGATATCTGCGATACCATCTTTTTCGGCGATCAAGGCAGCTCTAGGTTCATGCACCACATCACCACAGGTAATATTTACATCATCGTGAGCTATATATGGCGGATTAGAAACTATGCAATCGAATAGTTGATTATTTATTTCAGCAAACCAATCTGATAAAACAAAAGTAATATTATTTATATTATGTAAGACGGCATTACTCTTAGCTACTTCTAAGGCTTCGATAGATTTATCTACTGAGGTTATGCGCCAATTAGGCTTACACTTTGCTAGAGCAATACTGATTACACCTGAGCCTGTGCCTAATTCTAAGATATCCAAACTATCGTAATCTTTATACTTTTCTAAAATTGTTTCTACTAATATTTCAGTTTCAAAACGTGGGATTAAAACAGAATTATTAACTTTAAAAATTAATGAAAAAAATTCTTTTTGATTGGTCAAGTAAGCGATTGGCTCTCCATGAGCTCGACGTTCTATTAGAGCAAAATACATCGCCAACTGCCCGATCGATAAAATTTGCTCAGGCCAAGTGAATAAAAATGAACGCGGTTTAGATAAAATATAAGCCAATAAAATACTCGCATCTAATTTAGCATCGCGATTAACATCACTGATATATATATCAGATTCTAATAATTGCTGTTCAGCGAGCTGTAAAGTATTTAATATATTATTCATCACTGCTAAATACGGCTAATTGATCAGCCTGATCTTCCTGGCCTAGTGGTATTACTACTTGATCTAAATCCCCTTCCATGATTTGTTCAAGCTTATACAAAGTTAAGTTGATCCTATGGTCCGTCATACGCCCCTGCGGATAATTATAAGTTCTAATGCGTTCAGAACGATCGCCACTGCCTACTAGGCTTTTTCTGGTTGCAGCTTGCTCCTTGCGTTGTGCAGTTTGCGCTTGTTCTAATAAACGAGAATTTAATAAACTCATCGCTCGCGCTCTGTTTTTATGCTGGGAGCGCTCGTCTTGACACTCTACAACTAAGCCAGTCGGTAAATGAGTAATTCTGATTGCAGAGTCTGTTTTATTAACGTGCTGACCGCCGGCACCAGATGCACGATAAGTATCAATTTTTAAGTCTGCAGGATTGATATCTATTGATTCAATATCCTCTACTTCTGGCAATATTGCTACTGTACAAGCAGACGTGTGAATACGCCCTTGTGTTTCAGTCACTGGGACACGTTGAACTCGATGAGCACCGGATTCATATTTTAATTTAGAATATACTGACTTGCCAGATAAACGCATAATGATTTCTTTATAGCCGCCATGCTCACCGTGACTTGTGCTGATAATCTCAACACCCCAGCCTTGTTTTTCAGCATACTTAGAATACATACGAAATAAATCTCCGGCAAATATAGAAGCTTCATCACCGCCTGTTCCAGCTCTTATTTCAACGAAAACATTGCATTCATCATTAGGATCTTTAGGTAAAAGTAAAATTTGTAATTTGTCTTCAAGCTCTGTTATTTGAGCAGCGCGTTCTTTTAATTCATCTTCGATTAAGGCTTTGAGATCAGGATCTTGTGAACCTTCATCGTTTAATAACTCTTGGGCTTGCGCTTGCTGATCAACCGCTTTTTGCCAATTATTGAAACAAGTTACGAGCTCTTCGAGCTGAGCATATTCTTTAGAATATTCACGAAACTTTTCTTGATTGTTAATAACACTTGATTCGCTTAATAAAGCTGAGAGCTCATCAAAACGATCAACTAAAGACCTCAATTTAGTCTCTATAGACTTTTTCATATGACTATTTTAATTATATTTATTTATGTATTAAGAAAATCTTTTAGCAAATCAACCTCTACTTCAGGATTTACGCTTGATTTTAAACTCATTGTAGGATGGTGTAATAATTTATTTCGTAGCAGTAGTAAAGAATTGATTAATACCTCTTCTGGATCTTGACCAGCATGTAGCTTACGTTTAGCCTTTGCTATCACTTCTGTACAGATTTCTTCTGCTTTTTGCCGATAGGTACAAATTGAAGCTAACGCGAATAGTGACTGCTCCCAAGAATAAAATTCATTGGTGTATTGTTCAATAATATGTTCAGCATAACTTGCCGCTTTTTGGCGTTCCGCATTATTATTTATTAAGATTTCTTTAAGATGATCAACAGTAAATAAATCAGCGTTTTCTAATTCGCCTACTTTAGGATCTATATCTCTAGGCACAGCAAGATCTATTAATAATAATTTATTTAAGCCTTGGCATTTTGTTTTTTTAATATTTTTTATGACTTCGTAAGATAAAACAAATACTGGACTTCTAGTTGCAGAAAATACAACATCATATTCAGCTAGCGCTTGAGGATCATTGATAATTTGAAAACTTTTAGTAGTAATGTTACTCGTAGAAAGATCATTTTGATGATCTATCAACTGCATTGCCAAATCATTGGCGTGTAGGCTATTTCTACTGGTAATAGTAATATTTTTGAATTTTTTATTAATCAAATTCTTGCCAATTATTTTAATCGTATCACCTGATCCGATTAATAATATTTTAAGTCGCGCTAAATCTTCTAAACTAGAAACATTATCGTTTTTCAATTGCTGAATCAACAAAGCTACGCTTGTAGAAGCAACTGAAACTGGGTGTAGACCAATATCAGTATGAGTTCTTACCGTCTTAGCCGCACTTATTGCTTGCGTAAATAATTTATCAAATTTTTTACCAATCGTATTAGCTTTTTTCGCTAATCTATAAGCCTGTTTGAACTGACCTAAAATTTGTGGCTCACCAACTACTAATGAATCCAAGCCAGAAGCAACACGCATAACATGGGTCACCGCAGCTTTATCTTGATAGATATAACCATGCTGATTTATATCTATTTCCGTGCTTGGGCTTATTTCTTGGTTAAACCAATCAATAAGGTTTTGTGGTTCATCTAGATCGCAATAAATTTCTGTACGATTACAAGTAGATAATAAAGCAACATCTCTTGCCTTCAGCCTAATTTTAAGTTTTTCCAAAGTTATAGGAATTTCAGCAATACTATAAGACCACCGCTCACGCAGATCTAGTCCTACTGAATTGTGATTTGTACCTAGCACGACTAAAGGCATATTAGCTTAATTGTACGCATTAAAAAATTTTATGGTTAATATAGTCAACTATACGATATTACAGCAACTAACTATGGGTATTGTCTCAGTGAATTAATGAGTTTGAAAGCTAATATTATATTTGTAACTTAAAATTACAGCTGGTAACAAATAATGGCTTTTAAAATCATGTCACACTTAAAAAGTAAGAATTCTGCACTCATTACTAAACTAGTATATTTTATAGCTAATATAAAGATAATCAATAGCTTTAATGCATCTCCATGGATATTAATGCTTTTGACTATCACTCTGTCTGCTTCAAACTATGCTATTAGCTCGATAACCCCACTTCCTCCAGACACAACTAGCGATCTGCTTTTAGCTGAGTTTGCAGCCAATAACAATAACCCCAGCAAAGCATTAGAAATTTATCAAAAATTATCGAAACAATCAAAAGACCCTAAGATTTTGAAACGCGCAGCTGAACTAGCCATAGCACTAACCGATCGTGAAAAAACGATTGAGACTGTTACGCTGTGGGCAGATAACGACAAACAAGCAATCAAAGCCCAATTAGCTGCAAGTCTTTTATACACCCAGCTAGGCGAAATAAATAAAACTCACAATTATTTAAAGCAATTATTTCTGCTTTCTGATGAAGCATCTTTTCATAACATTGAATTATTATTCACTCAACAATTTGAGCCAGCAAAATTAGAAGAATTTGGTCAATTATTAGAACAGATCAATACAGAACTAAAAGATAGCCCTAAATTATTTATATCTACTATGGCGTTAGCTCTATACTATGAAAAAACTGACCAAAAAACTGACCAAAAAATTAATGCTAGCAACAAAAGCATAGAGCATATTAACAAAGTCCTAAGCATGAAACCTGATTGGACACACGCACATATGCAAAAAACTAAGCTACTTAGCATGTATGAATCAGCCGACAAGGCCATCAAATACCTCGATAATATTATTGCTCTTCATCCTAACCAGCATGAATTAAGAAAGCTATATGCTGATATCTTATATGATATGGAGCAATTCGAAAAAGCTGAAGAACATTATGTAATCTTGAGTAAGCAATCGTTGTTTGAATCCGAAGCTTTACTGCAATTAGCTCATATAAATTTAGCTAAAAATGACTTAAAAACTGCGGAAAAATACTTACTAAAATTAACGACACAACCGACTTACAATTCTTTAGCTAAGTACTATCTTGGTATTGTTGCAGAACAACTTGGTAACCAAGCTAAGGCCTTAGAGTATTTTAGCCATATAGAGTCTGAGGATTATGCGATTCGCGGCCAAGTTCGCGGCGTAGCAATCTTAACCTTACAAAAAAAGTCAACTGAAGCAGCAAAAATGATGCAAGATATTTACAATTCTGAATCTGCTGATATAAAAACCAACGTACTTGCTGAAGCGCAGCTGTTATATGAACAAGGTCTGCATCAAAATGCTCTTATTGTATTAAAAAATCTTGAAGCTAAATACCCTGAAGATATTGATATTAAATATTCCCTTGGCATCTTAGCAAAAAAAATGAACGATAATGATTTATTTGAAAAAAATATGGGGTTTGTACTTAAAAAAAACCCTGACAATGCCAGTGCACTCAGCGCGTTGGGTTGGCATTATTTTAGCCAAAAGAAAACTGACCAAGCGCTTACTTTATTAAAACAAGCTTTCGCTCATGACGATAGCAATACTACCAGTGTCGGAGCTAGGCTCGGTGCAGTTTTGTGGTCTACAGGACAATATGATCAAGCTAATGTCATCTGGAAGAAAATGTTAGAATTAGATCCATATAATGAAGCTTTGCGTGATATTATTAAAAAATATAAAAAATAATATCGACCCAATAATATCAGCAAAATTAGCCTAAAACATATGTGGTTATCTTATCTATGAACTATTTTAACAAATCCTTGTATTTACTAGGCCTATTGTTTGTCGCTTTATGTCTAGGGCAATGTTCTTCTATTAATTTAGATCCTACGGCTGAAAAACCTAAAGTTGTCCCGTCACCACAACGGTCTATAGTCTGGCAGAAAAATAAAGCAGAGCTTAACGCTCTAAAAAACAATCAATCTTGGGGCATGACTGCTCGGCTTGGGGTGATCACAAAAGAACAAAGCGCCAGTTCACAATTAGATTGGTCAAATCAAGACAGTCAATACAATATTAAATTAAATAATGCACTGACTTTTGGTGAGGTTAAAATTAGTCATGATGGCCACATTACTAAATTATTCTATGACAACAAAGAATACGTTGCTAACAACCCTGAAGAACTGTTATTAAAACTAACGCAGATTAACTTGCCTATTTCTGAACTACATTATTGGATTTTAGGTTTACCCTCACCAAACTATAAATCAGTTGAGTTAAACTTAAACGAGTATGCTACTTTAAGTAATCTCAAACAAGCAGGCTTTATTATTAAATATGATAACTTTGGTCTGTTCAAAAACAGATACATTCTACCGCATAAAATTATAATTAAATCGAAAAATCTATACTTAAAGATATCGGTTGAGCATTGGGATTTATAATTCACACTTAAAGATAATTCTTCTTGACAAAAACCTTATAAATTAGCAAAATAAGCTCCATTGCACTGCTAATGGGGTATAGCCAAGCGGTAAGGCAGCGGGTTTTGATCCCGCCATCCCCAGGTTCGAATCCTGGTACCCCAGCCATTATTTAGGTTCATACTTAAATATTTTCCTCGTAATTTTTCGTTGATTCTTATATAATCTGTCCATATAGATCTTTCCAGGTCATACTCGTAATGCATAGAAAGTTACAATTATTCACTGGCAACGCCAACCCCGCCTTAGCTAATGCTATTGCCGAAAAATTAAATATTCCGATCAGTAAAGCTACTGTCGGTAAATTTAGCGATGGCGAAATCATGGTTGAAATCAAAGAAAACGTTCGCGGAGCGGATGTATTCATCGTCCAGTCTACTTCTAACCCTGGTAACGAAAACTTGATGGAATTAGTCCTATTAGCTGATGCTTTACGCCGAGCTTCAGCCAAAACTATTACTGCAGTAGTCCCCTATTTTGGCTATGCACGCCAGGACAGACGGGTACGATCATCCAGAGTGCCTATTTCAGCAAAAGTAGTTGCTGACATGCTAACTGCTGTTGGCGTCAATAGAGTATTGACAGTTGACTTACATGCCGACCAAATTCAGGGTTTTTTCTATATTCCGGTAGATAATGTCTTCTCTTCGCCAGTTTTGTTAGATGATATGTTGAAAAAAAGTTATAAAAATATTAAAGTAGTCTCTCCAGATGTGGGGGGCGTAGTTAGAGCTAGAGCTTTCGCTAAGCGCCTAAATGACTCTGAGTTAGCTATCATTGATAAAAGACGGCCTGGTCCAAATGAATCCCAAGTTATGAATATAATTGGTGACGTCAATGGCCGTGATTGTATTATTGTCGATGATATTGTAGATACTGCTGGGACCTTATATAATGCCGCCAAAGCATTAAAAGATAAGGGTGCCAACTGCGTCTTAGCTTACTGTACACATCCGGTGTTGTCTGGCCCAGCGATTGATAAGATTGCAGAGTCAGAGCTAGATGAAGTAGTGGTAACTGATACAATCTTACTTAATGATCAAGCTAAGAAATGTAAAAAAATTAGATCAGTGTCAATGGCCAATATTCTCGCTGAAGCTATACATAGAATCAGTGAGGCTGAGTCACTAAGTTTAATGTTCCCGGATTAGTTTGATATTATATATTAGTTTTAAAGAGGTTTGTTATGTCACAAAAAACTGTATTAACTGCAACACAACGCGATGATCATGGTAAGGCTGCAAGCCGCCGTTTACGTCGTACTGGCATGGTTCCTGCTGTAGTTTATGGCAGCAAAGAAGCTCCAATGTCTATTACTTTAGAACAGCGCGAGCTACAAAAAGAAATGAAACAAGAAAGTTTCTATTCTAAAATTTTGACGCTTAAAATTGGTGATAAACAACAACAAGTTATTATTAAAGACTTGCACCGTCACCCATACAAGCCTTATGTTATGCACATGGATTTAGCTAGAGTTAGCGCTGACAAAGCAATTCATGTACACGTACCTATTCACTTTTTAAATGAAACTACTGCTAAAGGCGTAAAAGCTGGCGGTATTATTTCTCATAACTTAATCGATATCGAAGTAAGCTGCTTACCGGCAAACTTACCAGAATTTATTGAAGTAGATTTAGCCGACGTAGAATTAGATCAAATAATACATTTATCTGATCTTAAGCTACCAAAAGGTGTAACAGCTGTTGCTCTAAATCATAAAGATCATGTAGATGATAAAGTTGTTGCAGCCATTCATTTACCTAAAGCTCCTAGCGAAGATGAAGAAGTTGCTGCTGCTCCTGAAGCTGCTGCCTCTGAAGCTGAAGCTGAAACTAAAACTGAAAAAGGCGAGTAATTACCTTGCCGCAGACAGCAATTAAATTAATTGTTGGCCTGGGTAATCCAGGTAGCGAATACGAACAAACCCGGCATAACGCTGGGTTTTGGTTTATCGATAAAATCATTTCTCTCAAAAACCTTTCTCTCAAACCTGAAAAAAAATTCTCTGCTTTAGTAGGTTCTTATAGTGAAAACAATCAAATTGTTTATATATTGATGCCTCAAAAATACATGAATTTAAGCGGTCAATCAGTACAAAGTTTTTGTCAATTTTATAAAATAAATCCTAATGAAATCTTAGTAGCGCATGATGAACTTGATTTACCTGTTGGTTGTGTAAGATTAAAAGATGCCGGCGGATCAGGAGGTCACAATGGCCTTAAAGATATTATTAATAAACTAGGTACACAAAGTTTTTATCGTTTACGAATTGGTATTGGTCATCCTCGTGATGTAAATAACCAACAGCAGGTACATGACTATGTATTAAATAGACCTAATGTCAGTGACAAAGCTAAAATTTTAGATGCCATCGATGATGCTTATGCGCATTTATCTACTATTTTATCTGGCGACTTACAAAAAGCTATGAAAAACCTGCATACTTGATTTATACATAATCAATCCTAAAATTATATTACTACAATAATTATAAATTCACGGATTGATTTATGGCTTTACGCAAAAAACTTAAACATTTCATTGAACATCCTAAGTTCTTACAATTAGTCGTGATCTTAATCACTCTGAATTCTATTATTTTAGCTATGCAAGTGTATCCAGAGATGATACTAAGATTTGGCGCTGCACTTTCATTTGCTGATGATGTACTGCTATCTATATTCGTCTGTGAATTATTACTCTATTTATTTGTTTATGGCCTAACAAAATGTTTAACCGATCCTTGGTATGTCTTTGATGCCGCTGTAATCATAGTAGCCATTTTCTCTGTCAACCCTGCTTTTTCATCTTTACGGGCACTACGGGTACTGAGAATACTACGTTTGATATCTGCATTCCCTAATTTGCGCCGTGTTGTCGAGGGACTATTAAAAGCTATCCCTGATATAACTTCAATTTTTGCTTTACTAGGTATTGTGCTTTTCGTAGGGGCATTAATGGCAACTAACTTATATAGCGCTGAATTCCCAGAATATTTTGGTAGCTTACACGCCTCCGTATTCAGTATGTTCCAGATGTTAACTACAGAAGGCTGGCCAGATATAGTCAGAAAGGTAATGGCGGTCTACCCTTATTCCTGGACATTCTTTATTCTGTATATATTTGCAGCTACTTTTATTGTCTTAAACTTATTTATAGCTGTAATTGTTGATGCTATGCAACGTAGCTCAGAACAACTGGCTAAAGAAAAAGAAGAAGCCGAAGAAATTGATAGTATTCAAGAAAAACTTGATCTAATCTATGCACGGTTAGAAAAACTTGATAAATCAAAATAATCAAAGCCGCTCAAAACAAAGCTACGAGAGGCTTTTTCTCAAAAAAATATATTTGCAGCAAAAATATATCAGGTGTACAATCGCTATAGCTTAATATTCCACAATATTGGCTCGGATGACTGGCTTATCAAAATAAGGTAGTCAATTAGTTTAATTTATTTATAATATGAGTGTGTTATGGACCAAAGAAAATTGTTTGTTGGTAATTTACCGTTTAAGATTTCTAGTGAAGAATTACAAGATTTATTCGAAGAATTTGGTGAAGTTGAAGATCTAGTAATCATCACTGATCGCGAAACAGGTAGATCCAAAGGTTTTGGTTTTGTTACTTTCGGAAATGAAGAAAGTGCAAAAAAAGCTTTAGCATTAGATGGTAAAGAAGTTCAAGGCCGTCAAATTCGCGTCAATATTGCGAAAGAAAAAGAAAAAGACGAAGGTCGTGGCGGTCGCGGTGGCGATAGCCGTAGAAGCTCATACCAAAACTAATGGGTTTCAAATGTGGTATTGTTGGCTTACCTAACGTAGGTAAGTCAACCTTGTTTAACGCTCTCACCAAAGCTAAGATTGCAGCTGAAAATTATCCTTTCTGTACTATAGATCCTAACGTTGGTATCGTACCCGTTCCTGATCTAAGGCTAAACAAATTAGCAGAAATCGTTAAACCACAAAAAGTGTTACCGACAACCATTGAGTTTGTCGATATAGCCGGCTTAGTTGCAGGCGCTTCTAAAGGTGAAGGTCTAGGTAACAAGTTTTTGGCGCACATTCGTGAAACAGATGCTATTGCGCATGTTGTGCGTTGTTTCGAGAATGACGACATTACTCATGTTAGCGGTAAAGTTAATCCAATCAGAGACGCTGAAGTCATCAATTTAGAATTAATTTTAGCTGATTTAGCCAGTCTAGAAAAATCTTTACTAAAAATTAGCAAAAATGCTAAAACTGGTAACAAAGATGATCTGCGAGCTAAGACTACTATTGAGAATTTAATCAAACATCTAGAACAAGAATTACCAGCAAGAAGTTTTTTATTGCAATGTAATCAAGATGATCAAGCAATGATAAATTCACTGCATCTTATTACCACTAAACCAATGTTATATATTGCTAACATCCATGAAGATGATGCTGGTGATTTTTCTAAAAATACTGTTTTAGCAGAATTCACAAACTATGCATCTAATTTAGGCTACAGTGTTGTCCCTATTAGCGCGGCTATAGAAGCTGAATTATCTGAACTTAGTGAAGAAGAAAAAAGTGAATTCTTAAAAGATCTAGGTATAGATGAACCTGGTTTAAATCGTGTTATTCGCGCTGGTTATGGATTACTAAATTTACAGACCTATTTTACTGCCGGTGTTAAAGAAGTAAGAGCTTGGACTGTGGCTGTCAACAGTACAGCACCACAAGCAGCTGGTGTTATTCATAGTGATTTCGAAAAAGGTTTTATTCGCGCTGAAATCACCGCATATGATGATTTTATTAAATATAATGGTGAGCAAGGCGCCAAAGAAGCTGGCCGCTGGCGCTTAGAAGGCAAAGAATACATCATGAAAGACGGTGATGTTGTGCATTTTAGGTTTAATGTATAATTAATTTTCATATCGCGACTGACATTTCAGGCAAACATCTGTACTGACCGGGATCATAAGTTACAATAATCCTAATATTACGTAGCCTGGTCAAAATTATTCATTCTATCTTCTAAAATAGCACTTTGATTTTGGACTCGTTTTGGACAGAAGCCCTTCAGGTTATTGACACTTGTTACCTATTTTGTTATCTTTTTAAATTATAGGGGTAATTAAGGCTGGAACTAAGTAAAATGCCTCCAAAGCAAAATGATAAGGCAAATCAAGAATTCAACGAAAAACAACAATTTAACTGCGTAAGTTTAAATATTGATTATGCGGTTACTTATGATAGTCGTTCATTTTTTTCAACTTTATACTCCATCAATGATGAAAATGATTTAGCGATGTTGTTAAGTGATACAACAACTTTTGTACCGGCTCCAGTTGTTAAAGCTTATATATCTTATGTGCAAAAGGCTATTGGTAGTAACGCATTAATTGTCTTTAATAGTAACTCTAAATCGTCGTGCCCACTACAAGTTGTAAGTACAGTAAAGCCACTAAATGATGAAGAGAGTGTCTTTATTTCTGCTTATCCACATTTAACTCGTCCTAATACAGAGGTATCAGCTGATTTGGCTGGGCGTCAATGGCATATTACAGATATATTCAATCATGTTGATGCTTTATCTGAGGATCAGATGGAATATCAGTTAACCCATGACCTGAGCAACAGTAATTATAAAGTCTTAGTGAAAGACAGAGCACGAGTAACTATCGATAGTAAAACTGGAGCAATAGGCAAGCCAACTCGAGAAGATTTAGCAGCAATTATTATGCAAGATAATGAAACTGCTTTCTCAAATCAACCATATCAAACATATTCTGTTAGTCTGGGGCATGGCAAAATATCAAGAAATGAGAATTTAGATAGTAAAGATGAACATAAAAAATTTAAGCAAACCCGATTGTTGCATATCAATAATTTGCAACCTGAAAGAGATAAAGAAAAAATCGCAGTATTAAGTCCGAGTCGAAGTGCACACCGTAACCGCTGTATATAATTGGTACGCGTTCACATTATGTAGACTCTATTAAATCTTATTTAAAAATAAAATACACCGCTCCCAATAAACAAATCCCTGCCCACAGAAAATTTATTGTGGGCTTAATCCCCATATAAAATAATGAAAATAAAACAAAAACAAAGAGAGTTATGACTTCTTGGATGATTTTTAACTGCGCCAAACTAAAGTAACTAATTCCTATTCTATTAGCGGGTACTTGAAAACAATATTCAAAAAAGGCTATAAACCAGCTAATCAATACTGCGTAAATTAAAGTTTTTTGATGCATGTTGTGCAAATGGCCATACCATGCAAAAGTCATAAATACATTAGAAATAATAAGCAGAACTAATGTAGCTAAGGGAATCATTTCATTCGTCCAAATAAATTGAAATTTATTAAATGATAAGGTAGTTTAAAAGAATAAATGCAGCAAACCACTTAAAGCACCACTGGTACTCAATCCAACCACAACCTCTATGCCAATCAGAAGAATAATAATTACTTCAAGTCTGGTCGAGTGTTTATAATTTAATTCGTTAGATAAAATTTGATACAACTCATGAATAGTATCTAAGCGATGATTAAGAATATTTTGGCGAATTTGGATATCTTGAAACTCCGCCGTCATAAGATATAATGGCTCAAAGCTTGGACGGCGCCAGAAGAATTCTGGAGTATCTAATATATCGCTGTGCAAATTTACTGAATAGCGTTCATTAAATAAAATTCCTACTTGTTTAGAAATTTGTTTTTTGGATAACGAGACTCCGCCGGTTCTAGCTAATTCCTTTTGAATTGGTGAGGTTTGCTCTAGCAATGTTGCAATTGATAACTCCAACGAGTTTAATTTTACTGATTGCGCCAAAGCATGTGAAATAGACAGCTTAATAAATACTGAATCTTCATTTAAGATAATTTCATTTTTTTCTTCGTTAATATAAGTACGAGGAGCACCGACATCTGGTTTGTAATAAATAAAATCACTCGTTGGATTGAGTAATTTCTCAACCGTATCTATTTCAAATTGTTTTAAGATGTCTCGCTCTTGAGTTTCATCTGCTCCCCATATGGTAACGCAGCCAAAAGGAAAGAAAAATATATCAACTAAGTGATCTCTGTTTTTATTCTCTTTTTGGGCGTGAACCACATCATCAAAATATTTAGGTTCTAGACCAGCATCATTTAAGTGATCAACTAACTGACTGATATTATATTCTGCTGCCGTGCAGTACGATGCGCATCTCATATTGAAATTATACTTATTTTTATTACTAGTAGCTTATGTAGATTTATAATCTATGAATACTTATAAAACCAACCACGAGGGCTATGGCTTTACTGAATTTAATTATACCTAGTACTATAATAGCACACTTGTTAGCATAACTGGGTAAAATCTGGGTAGAATAATCGCAATATTTGATATCAAATAACCAAAAGTTTGGCTTGGCTAAAAAGACAAGATATACAGTTAACCGGCTAATTTTAGCCTTATTACTCCCACTCTATAGTTGAAGGCGGTTTACTTGAAACATCATAAACAACTCGTGATATACCTGGTACTTCATTAGTAATTCGATTAGAAGCTTTTGCTAATAACTCATATGGCAACTGTGACCAGTTGGCAGACATAAAATCTTCTGTACTAACTGAACGTAAAGCTACTACATATTCATAACTTCTTGCATCACCTAAAACTGCAACTGATTTAACAGGCATAAAGACAACAAAAGCCTGACTAGTTTTATCATACCAGTCATATTCTTTTAATGTTTCTATAAATATTTGATCAGCTTTTTTTAGAATTTCTAAATATTGTTCTTTAACCTCGCCCAGAATTCTTACAGCAAGTCCTGGACCTGGAAACGGATGACGATAAATAACATCATGACTCAAACCTAATTTAGCACCTATTTTTCTAATTTCATCTTTAAATAATTCTTTAAATGGTTCTAATAATTTAAACGGAAGTTTTTCTGGTAAACCGCCAACATTATGGTGAGATTTTATAACACTAGCTTTACCTGTTTTGCTACCTGCTGATTCAATGACATCAGGATAGATAGTACCTTGTGCAAGCCATTTTATATTATTATTTATACTAATTTTATTTGCAGCTTCAACAAACACATCAATAAATACTTTACCAATAACTTTACGTTTTTGTTCAGGATCATTAATATTTTTCAATGCTTGTAAAAATTGTTGTTTTGCATCAATAACGGTTAAATTAAGATTACATATATTTTTCAAATTCTTTGTGACCTGCTCTACTTCATTTAAACGCAATAAGCCATTATCAACTAAGACACAGAATAAATTTTTACCGATAGCTTTTTGAAGTAATACGGCGAGCACTGTGGAATCAACCCCGCCAGATAAACCTAGCAAGACATGCTCATCTCCTACTTGCTTTCTTATTGCTACGACAGCATCTTCTATAATATTACTAGCCGTCCATACACTTGCGCAGCCACAAATCTTAGTAATAAAATTGCTGAGCATCATAGTACCCTTTTTAGTATGGGTAACCTCAGGGTGAAACTGTAAACCATAATACGGCTTACTTTTATGCGCCATCGCAGCAATCGGTGCATTTTGACTGACACCAATAATCACAAAATCTGACGGGAGTTTAGTTACTTTATCGCCATGGCTCATCCAAACATTAGTATTATTCTCTATAGATTCAAATAGAGCCGAGTGGCCAGTAAACTCTACAGGCGAGTCACCAAACTCACGATGACCAGAGCTTTCTACATGACCACCTAATTGCATCGCCATAGTTTGCATGCCATAACAAATACCTAAGACCGGACAATTAAGCTTAAAGACGATATCAGGAGCCGTGTCTACTTTTTCGTTACTTTTATTATGGTAAGTTGTCACACTAGCAGGGCCGCCAGATAAAATAATGCCCTTCGGATTAAAGTCTACGATTTGCTGATCAGAAACATCAGGGTTATAGATTTCGCAATAAACACCCAACTCACGGACTCTGCGGGCAATTAATTGAGTCGTCTGCGAGCCGAAGTCTAAAATTAGTATTTTATCAGCATGAATGTTGTTGCTAGTCATAATAGGTTGATTAGTGTTGAACTATAATATAGAGATATATGTAGATATGATATTGTGAAATGGTTTTTAAAACAAGTTTTTTGTCAGATATCTATGTTAATTATACATGCTTAACAGGAAGCACGCTTGATACAGCACAAAATTACCTTAAACAAATTATTAAACTCACCTAACCTAGCTTTAATCTTTTTTTTTATAGCATTTAGCATACGTTTATTTGTAAATATTTTTGTTAACCCTATTGAGTCATTGCTAATCGCCGACATGCAATTTTATGATCTGATTGCCAATAGCTTAAGTGTTAATCCGTTCGAACAAAATGATTTTTTAGCATTTTACCCACCAGGGACTAGTATACTGCTAGCTCTAATCAAAATAACATTTGGTCCACTTGCCTATTTAGCCATAGAAATCATTTATGCTCTTCTAGAATCAATCAGTGTAGTTTTTTTTTACAATATAGCAAAACTGGTTAGCCATTCTAAAATTGTTCCACCATCAGTTTTATTCATAGCAACATTTAATGTCAACGCCATACTATTCGGCAGTTGCTTGCTAAGCCAAACTTTCCATGTTTTTTTTATGAGCTTAGGGCTACTTTGTATTTTAGTTTTTTTTCAATCGGGTAAAAAAAAATACCATATACTAGCTGGCTCTGCTTTTGGTATCGCTATCTTAGTAAGACCAGAGATTATTTTATTTATTTTTTTATTATGTATTTTTTTTCTTGTTAAATATTTTAAACAAAAAAATAAAAGCTCGAATATAAGCTTAATACCGCTTCTGAGTTTTTTAGCACCAATTATATTATGTATCTCTTTTGGTGTAGCAAAATTTTATATACACACTGGACATTTAGGCTTTGCACACAATGGTATTTTTAATCTAATTCTTGCTCGTTGCCATAATACAGCCTTACAGGCCACGGGTAATAACTTAAGTATTTTCTTCCCACATGACAGTTTTGCTGAACTACACTCTAGAAAACCAGAACATATAAATAAAAAACTACAATTCAGCTATGCTGTTGGTTCAAATCAAGGAACAACATTAATTATTGATTGCTTAAAAGAAACTGGTGTACTCAAACAAATAATATATAGTCTAGATAACCTAATGTTTTTATGGAAGGCTCCATTATGGCCGCTCTATAAACATCCTTCCGAATCTATTAGAAATATTAGTAATCTTTGGTATAAATTTTTTGATTTTTACTTTGCCCCACTGTCTTTGATCAGCTTAGTCTATTTTTTATTAATCAACAGAACAAACGACGGCTTAATAATTATTTCATTATCATATTTGAGCTTACTATTATCTGCTTTAATAGTTTTTGGTGATCCGCGGTTTAACATACCCTATCACTCTATAATAGTTCTTTTATCATTAGAATTTTTAGCGCAGATCAAATCAAGATGGCGTAAAACATAAATATCTAATTATAATTGCCTCACGATTGCCGGTAATTAGGCGGTTCTTTAGTAATTGTTACATTATGCACATGACTTTCAGCCATGCCAGCGCTAGTAATTTTCACAAACTCAGCGTTCCTATGTAATGTCTCTATATCTTTACTACCCGTATACCCCATTCCTGATCGCAGACCACCTACTAATTGATTTATAATGGCAACAGCGGTACCTTTATAGGGCACTCGGCCTTCTATACCTTCTGGTACTAATTTTTCTGTTCCCAGATCAGTATCTTGAAAATAACGATCGCTAGAACCATGAGTTTTCAACATAGCACCTAAAGATCCCATTCCACGGTAAGATTTGTAGGATCTACCTTGATATAATTCAACCTCACCTGGAGCTTCTTCTGTTCCTGCAAAAATACTACCCATCATGACTGTGTTGGCGCCAGCAGCTATGGCTTTTACAAGATCTCCTGAATGTCTGATACCACCATCAGCTATTACCGCTACGCCTGTATTTTTTAAAGCGGTACTAACGTTATGGATAGCTGTAATTTGCGGAATACCTACGCCAGCAATAATTCTTGTAGTGCATATAGAACCGGGGCCTATACCTACTTTTACTGCATCACATCCAGCTTTATATAAAGCCTTGGCAGCGTCACTAGTAGCAATATTACCACCAACTACCTGAACATTTGGATAATGCTTCTTAATCCAGCTTACGCGATCCAACACACCTTGCGAATGACCGTGGGCAGTATCAACAACAATAACATCAACGCCCGCTTGCACGAGAGCAGTAATACGTTCTTCTGTATCACCACCAACCCCAACTGCAGCCCCTACAATTAATCGCCCCTGCTCATCTTTAGAAGCAAAAGGTTTTTCTTTGGCTTTTAAGATATCTCGAACAGTAATTAACCCAGCTAATTCAAAATGATTATTAACCATCAAAATTTTTTCTATACGATGATGATGCAGCAAACCTAAAACTTTTTCTCGACTAGCATCGCCTTCTAAAACTGTTACTAATTTTTCTTTAGGGGTCATGATATTAGAAACAGGTTGATCCAAATTAGTTTCAAAACGCATATCACGATTAGTAACTATACCAACGACTTTTTTATTATCTATAACTGGTACCCCTGAAAAATTATATTTTTTAGTCAATGCAAGTAATTCTGCGACTGTGCATTCAGGCGAAATAGTAATAGCATCTTTTACTACTCCACTTTCGTATTTTTTTACGCGTAGCACTTCTGCAGCTTGTTGCTCCAGTGGCATGCTTTTGTGGATAATACCTATGCCTCCTTCTTGTGCGAGGGCAATTGCTAATCGAGATTCAGTTACAGTATCCATTGCAGCAGATAATATAGGAATATTTAAAATAATATCTCTTGTCAAATTAGATGAAACACTAACATCTTTAGGTAAGACTGCTGAATGCTGAGGAGTTAATGATACATCATCAAAGGTCAACGCTTCTTCTACTATCTTCATAATATCTTCATAATATCTTCATAATATTTTTAAAATAAACTCGAAATAATAGTTCATTATAAATTAATATCGCTGCATTTAGCAAAGGTTAGAGAAATATTTACTAATTGTCTGGGATAACCAACCTGTTTATATTATAATTCATTCAATTTAATTAGCTGCATAAATGGTTTTTAATAGGGGTTTAATAATTGAAAAGCACTTCTGAACTTAAAAAGTTAACATACACCAATCAAATTGTTATCATTGGCTTTGGTTGTTTAGGTCAAGGAATCCTCCCTTTATTATTTCGTCACTTAGATATTTCACCCTCACAAGTTACTATAGTCACTAATCAATTACGTCATGATCAACAAGAGCAAGATGCTATCAAAGCATATAATCTAAAGCTTATAATTGAACCTTTAACTATAGATAACTATAAAGATATTTTAACACCTTTATTAAATCCTGGTGATTTCTTACTTAATCTTTCAGTAGAAGTAGCTACCACGGCGTTACTAACCCTAGCCCAACAAAATGGTGCTTTATATCTAGATACTTGTATTGAACCTTGGCCCGGAGGTTACAGTGCAATTGGTAAAGAACTTTATGAATGTACAAATCATGCTTTACGACACAAAGCTATCTTAGAAAACTCGCGCCATAAAAAAGCTCTTTCGCCTACAGCAATCTTGTGCCAAGGTGCAAATCCTGGATTGATCTCTCAATTTGTAAAACAGGCGTTATTAAATATTGCCAAAGATAATAACTTAGATATAACCCCACCAACAACTCAAATAGAGTGGGCTAAATTAGCGCAAAGATTAAATATTAAAACAATTCATATTGCTGAGCGTGACACTCAACAGTCTTCTTTACCTAAAGACAACGATGAGTTTAGAAACACTTGGTCAGTAGATGGTTTTGTTTCTGAAGGTGTGCAACCAGCAGAATTAAGTTTTGGCACTCATGAAAAAAAATTACCCGATGATGCATATAACACACCTACAGATAAAAATATTATTTATTTAAATCGTCCAGGGCTAAGTACTAAAGTCAGAACATGGACACCTATTTTAGGCGCTTTTCATGGCTATCTTATAACTCACAATGAAGCCATCACGCTTTCTGAATTCTTACGAATAACTGAAAACAATCAGACCGTCTACTGCCCTACTGTACATTATAGTTATCGCCCTTGCGATGAGGCTGTAGCATCAATCGAACAAGTAACCTTTCGTGAATATAAACAACCTAAAACAACTCGTGTTCTAAAAGACGAAATCACTGAAGGCGTCGATGAACTTGGTGTATTGCTGATGGGTAATCAAAAAGGTGCTTATTGGTATGGTTCACGGTTATCTACTAAAGAAGCCCGTGAATTAATATCTTATAATACGGCAACTTCACTCCAAGTTGTCGCAGGTGTTTTAGCTGGTGTTATTTGGGCAATAAAAAACCCACAGCGGGGTATTATGGAGCCAGAGTATTTAGATCTTGATGAGATAATGAATGTTGCAAGTCCTTATCTAGGCAAGATGTTTGGTGAATATACCACTTGGACACCGCTAAGTGGCCGCAATGAGACATTCCCAGAAAAAGATTTAGATTGGAATGATCCGTGGCAGTTTAGTAACATCAGGGTGTAGAATCCGACTTTTCGGTAATCCACTGCCGAAAAGTCAGGATTTTATCAACTATCAATATGTTACAGAAAAAGAAACGTATGCGTTCACTGTATCCCCTGTCATCCCGAGCTTTTGCGAGGGATCTCATTAGCTGAAGATTAATTGAGATCCTTCGACTAGGCTCAGGATGACAAAATTCGAACAGCTAAACGTTTACAAAGAAACAAGCTCTAAAACCTAAAAGCCAAAACCTCTTCAATATTACTAAAGCTCATCTGCTGCATCAATAACCTATCAAGTCCTAATGCCACCCCTGAGCATTCTGGCAAACCATGTTTTAAACCAGCTAAAAAATTGTGGTCAATATTAACCATGGGTAAACCTAGTTTTTTTCTGTGCTCTAAATCTTTCTGAAATCTTGCTTCCTGTTCTGCGGGATCAGACAATTCTTGAAAGCCATTAGCTAACTCTACCCCATTGAAATAAACTTCAAATCTCTTTGCAATACGATAGCCATCAACTAATTCTAATTTAGCTAAAGCAGCTTGCGAAGCAGGATAATTATATAAAAATAAAATTTTATTTTTTGCGACTTCTGCCATCTTAGGTTCTATATAATTTGATAACAAAATCATCAGTAAATCATCTTTATCGTAAAGATTATCAAAATCATGATGATCAATAATACTATCGAAACTATCGTCAAATATTTTTTTAATTAATTTTTTTAAAAAAGTAATATCTACTAAATTATAATCAAAATTTAAATACTCAAGAAACAGCTGCTGATAACTTATGAATATAATATTACTAGCATTATTTTCTAAATTTAGCACTAAACATAATAATTCTGCCATTTCATTCATCAAATCTTGTAAATCAAAGTTTATTCTATACCACTCTAAAATACTAAACTCAACATGATGCATTGCACCAATCTCTTCGCAGCGAAAAGCTTTACAGATTTGAAAAATAGAACCAACACCAGAACACAACATGCGTTTCATGGCATATTCAGGAGAGGTCTGTAGATAGTATTTGTTTTGATGAGTCGTATCATTAGGCTCATAAACCTCGAAGCTATTAATAAACGGATCGGTTACACCTGCATAAGATAACAAGGGTGTTTCAACCTCTAAAACTTGCTTATTTTCAAAAAATTTTCGAATGGTTTTATACAAATCTGATCTTTTCAATAAAGCATCATGCGATGCTAGTAATTGCCAGGACATCTTAACTCCAACATCTTATTGTTGCGAACTACTGAATATATCATTCAATAATTCTTCTGTGTTTTTTTGTTGTTCTTTTAACCAACTTACTTCAATCAAAGGACCTCTTTTCTTATTAAGCTTAGTAATCACTGGATTAGTCCATGGGCCTGTAACTGAATATGATCTCTCTGATAATTGGTCAACCGGTGACTCGAGAATTTTATCAACTAAAAATACTACAGCACCTGCAACTGGCGTACCCACAACTGCAGCTGCAACTGGTAAACTACTTGTCATATGAGGGGTAACATCTGCATTAATATTATACTGTTTGTTAATCACATCGATATCACCATATAATTCGGTATCAGCAGAACCAGCAGTAATAAAAATTTTATCCGTATTTAATATCCCATTATTTATATGGAATTTACCTTTGACATTATCGAATTTAAAACCAGGCTCAAAAACATCCGAGAAATCAAAACGCAATCTTTTTTCGAGTGATTGCAGATTAAAAAAACTAAACACTCGTCCAACGCCAACCTTAACATCCTGTATTCTACCATGTCCAGCATCAACACTAACATCGCCAGTCAAGCTTTTCAAATTTATTGCCATAAGTTTACCAGGCCATGATAAATCATAGGACCCATTAAATTTTATCTGATCTTTAAAATCAAAATCATCTACTAGTTTGACAAGCCTTGGTAAATCTAAAACTTTATACAGCCCTTTAATATATGACTCATTATTTTTGTATGTCGCATTAAAATTTATATCCAAAGCACCGCCATGGACCTCTGCCTCTGTAATTTTAAATATTTTTGTCTGTGAATCAGACATTGTTGAAAAATTAACATCACCAATTAATTCTTGGTTGTAGGTAAAATTTTTGATATTAATGCTTATTTTAGGTAGATTGAAGAAATCAAAATTTGTAGTTTGCGTATCTATGAAATCCTGATCTGAATACAGCGCCAACTTATTGAATGCTGCATTTATTTTATTATCGTTTATGTTTTTCTCACTAATAAAGTTTATATTGCCTACCATGTCATCTGTGACAACCGCGAGCGCAGAGTATTTATTATTTCTTATATAATCAAAATTACTCATAGATTGATTTATAACCTTGCTGTCTTTTTGCACGTTTTTGATCTCTAGATTATAACGCACCGTATCAGTATTAAGATTGCTGGTAATGGTCAATCTAGTTTCTAACTTTTCTCCAGCTTGTTTATTAAATCTATTATTAAATAATATTTTAGGGAAATTACTTTGTATACCTTCTAGTGAACTCGTCACATTAACTGCTAAATAATCCTTTTTGTCTATATTGAGCGCTAAGTCAAATTTAGAATTGCCATAAATGGCATTATTATAGTCAAGCTTATAGTAATCTAACAAATATTTAGAGTCAAACTCACTGTTTAATAATATGTTTAAATTAGATTCTTTATAATCTATTTTGATTGGTGCTGGCTTGTTATTAAAATCTGCTAATAAATCTACTGATTTCACCGTGTGATCAGTAAAATCTAATGCCCCCTGTAAGTTAGTAAATAGCAGCGGTGTATCAAGAACATTGAGATTACATTTATTGAAAAATAGCTTACCATTTACTGCTACTTCATTTTTACCGCGGTGGGCGATCGGGATAATTAAGTTCAAATCTAAACCTATAGATCCATTTATGTTAGTGCTTTTGTTAATACCTGCAAGACTTTTCTTAAGAGGAGTAGTATCAATTAAATTTGCTAGATTTTCACCCTTTGAAGAAGTTTGTGCATGGATATAAAGATTATCCGATTCATCTTTACCCAAACCTTTTATCTGTGCAGCTAAAGACGAAATTTTGTTATTTTGTATCATTGCTCGATTGGAAACAATGCTGATATCGCGCCCCCTTAGAGTCAATATACCATCAAGATTTTCAAGTTTTGGCCATTCTGGGTGATATAATAAACGAGTATTTAAAATTTCTGCACGCAGAATAAATATACCTTCAGGTTTATCGTATTTAGGATCATAAGGGAAGCTATCATCGAAATACCCTCGGGTTAATATTCGACTACTACCTAATTTACCTGTTTGAATATTTTTTGTTAACCAAGTTCGAGTTTCTTCCCCAATAATAAAAGTGGGCAAGTTGCCGATAAAAGATTTTAGATCCGCATGACCAAAACTCAGGTCACTTTTTATATAAGTCCGCTCGTCTTTACCTGCTTTAATTATATGAGAATTAATAATAAATGCTGTGTCAGCAAATCGAGTTTTAAAATTAATAAGATCTAATTTAAATTTATCTTGATTAGAGAAATCATCGCCCTGATAAACTATTAGACCATCTATTTTCTCTAAGTTTATTTTATTATTTTGATCAAATTCAAAATAGATACTTGGTGAAGTAATGTGAGCCTCTATGGTTTTACCAAGATCAAAATGCTCAAAATCATCATTATTAATCTCACCCCATAATTTAATCTCTGTATTTGGGTCTATAGTTAATTTTTTCAAATTTTTTACTTTACTAGCAATAGCATCATGAATTACCAACAGTAACTCATGGTCATTAGCAGCAAGGTAAAATTTATGTGGTATCAGTTTGTTATTTTTATCTTTGCTATCTTTATTATATCTAATCGCTAATTCAATTTTTTCTCTTACCCTATTTTTAGCTTTATCATTATTTACTTTATAAGCTATACCGTAGAGATAATCACTATCACGTCTTTGAATTAATTTGGCTTCAGCGACTATAAAATCACTAATTAGAATATTTTTATTTTTGTTTTTATTAGTAGAAATAATAACTTCTATGTTTTTGAGCGTAACATTATCAACGTTAATCCAACCAAGATATTGATGATTTAATATATTGCTTAAATATTTCTTAATATTAAATTTATTAATATCTAAATCAACTAAATCCTTTTCTACAATTTGATTATTGATATAGATCTTACCGCCATTGATAAGTATTTTATCGAACCTAATTTTTAGGCTGAACAGGCTTTTTACAGGCTGAATTAATATTTCAAAATAACCAATATCTTTCATAGAAACTGTGGCTGGCGAACTATTACTTCGCGCGTGATTAGCTTGAATTTGAAAGGGTTGTTCAACCTGTTGACCTATGTTAACTCCGTATACCTTTGCGTATAATCTAAACCCACGCCAGTTAAATTTTATCTTAGAAAAAGCAATAGGCTTATCTATTGCTTTACTCAATTCAGAAGCAATTTCTTGTTTGTAATACGGTATAACCGTGATGGCAACAGCGCATGCCAGGTAAAATAAACCTATAGATATAAAGAATAAACATAGCGATCTATAAAGATGCTTTCTAATTTGAATATAAACGTTTCTAGTATTAAACATAACCTCTATCCTAGCATCATTTTTTTTTGCTGCCCAGAATATAATAGGTGTTTTACATAGAATGAGCTAAAGTTTAACGTTTATTTCTGAAAAAGTCTTTCAAGATAACTGAACAAGACTCTGTTAGAATCCCACCTTGGGTTAAAATTTGGTGATTAACAATATACAACTTAGATAAGTCTACTAAACCACCTAAAGCTCCTGTTTTAGGATCACTTGCACCATAATATAGCTTATTAATTCTACTATGAAGCAAAGCACCCAAACACATAATACAGGGCTCAAGGGTCACATAGAGATCACAATCAATCAGACGATAGTTTGCTAATTTTTGTGCAGCGTTACGGATAGCTACTATTTCTGCATGCGCACTTGGATCTTGAGAAGTGATACTGCAATTATAGCCAACTGCTACAAGCTCATTGTCTTTGACTATAACCGCTCCGACAGGAACTTCTCCTATGGACTGAGCGTATCGTGCTTGCTCTAAAGCAAGATTCATCCAATACTCAGGAGATTGATTCTGCATAGGAGAAAGTATTATTAAGGTAAGTCATCGACTTGTTTTTTACTCGGTAGTAAATCTGCTTTATTTAAGCCTAAAACTAGAGCAAATGCGCCTGCAACATAAATTGACGAGTAAGTACCAACGACAATACCTATAAATAAAGACAACGAGAAACCATGTAAAGTTGGTCCGCCAAAGATTAAAAGAGCAATCACAACCAGCATGGTCAAACCAGAGGTCATGATAGTTCTTGATAAGGTTTGATTTAAAGATAAATTTACTACTTCGTAAGGTGTTATTTTACGCAATCTTACAAAATTTTCTTTAACACGATCAAACACTACGATAGTATCATTCAAAGAATAGCCAATAACTGCTAACATCCCTGCTAAAGTCGTTAAATCAAATTCTACTTGGAAAAAAGAAAACAAACCTAAAATTACTATAGGATCATGCGCTAAAGCTACAGCAGCAGATATCGCAAAACGCATCTCAAAGCGCATAGCAATATATAACATAGTAGCAACTAAAGCTACTATAACTGCTAGGCTACCCTGCTCAGCTAATTCTCTACCGACTTGTGAACCCATAGCATCAACACGTCGTAACTGCACATTGGTTCCGTCTTTGGTTAATTCTTGAATAATATTAGCGGCAACAACTTTTTCATCAACACCTTCTCTTGAAGCCAATCTGATAATCACTTCTTTCGGTGAACCAAAGCTTTGAACAACAGCATCGTGATACCCAGCTGTTTTTAGGTTTTCACGTATTTTTGGTAAGGGCGCATCTTGAGTGTAACCAAGCTCAACGACTATTCCACCCGTAAAATCTAAACTCCAGTTGATCCCTTTAAAATATAAGCTAGCAAAAGAGACTGTAATCATCAGTAAAGATAAAATAGCTGTAATATTTTTTATCTTCAAGAAATCAATATTTGTTTTTTTTCTAAAAAATTCCATGATTAAATCCTAATATTAAATTCCAATAGATAGTTTCTTAAGTCTTTTTTCACCATAAAGCGCATTGACCACAGCTCGCGACCCTGTCACTGCTGTAAACATAGATGTCAGCAGCCCTAAGCTTAAAACTAATGCAAAGCCTTTTACCGCACCAGATCCTATGCTAAATAACACAATTGCAGCAATAAGCGTAGTCACATTTGAGTCAATAATAGTAGCAAATGCTTTTTCGTAGCCTGCTTTAATACTAGCTTGAATAGTTGTACCAGCTCTCATCTCTTCACGAATACGTTCGAAAATAAGAACGTTGGCATCGACTGCCATACCAAGGGTTAAAACTATACCAGCAATACCTGGCAAGGTCATCGTGACCCCAATAAGACTACAGATTGCCACCAAAATTACAAGGTTCATAAACAATGCTAAATCAGCGATTAAACCAAACACCCTATAATAAGCAGCCATAAAGACTAAAACAAACAACATACCATAGATTACTGAATTTATACCCATGGCAATATTTTCTTTACCTAAGCTAGGCCCAATTGTCCGCTCAGATATAATATGAACTGGTGCGGGTAATGCACCTGCTCTTAATAATAGCGCTAAATTTTTTGCTTCATTTATTGACTGCAAGCCTGTTATTTGGAAACGTTTACCTAACGCACTGTTGATTGTCGCAACGGATATTATTTCTTTTACTAATTCTTTGGTCACTTTTACCGTGCCATCAGCTTGTTGCTGCTCTTTAATACGAGTTTCAACATAAATAGTTGCCATTGGTTTACCTTGGTTTTCAAGAGTCACCTGGCTAAACTTTCTAATAAGAGTTGAGCTACCTCCTAAGGTTATCGACACCGAAGGACGACCGTTTTGCTGATCAAAATCTGCGTAAGCACCGATGATTGACTCACCAGTAATGATTACCTCATTCTTAACGGCTTCTTTAATGTTATTACCAGAATGCATAGCCATCAATGTATACCCAGCTGGAGCATAGTCACCATAATCTCTACCTGGATACGCTAAACGAAATTCAATGGTAGCTGTTTTACCAATGATTTCTTTAGCGCGTGCCGTATCTTGTATCCCAGGCAATTCGATAACAACTCGATTACTGCCCTGCCTTTGTACTATAGCTTCTGCTACGCCTAGTTCGTTCACCCTTTTACGTAGAGTTGCAATGCTTTGTTCCATTGCATAGCCCTTGATTCGAGCAAGCTCGATATCAGAAAACTTTGCTAATATTGCACCACCATCAGCGTCTTGTGTTTTGTTAATAATATAATTGGCAAATTGTTTTTTTAGGAAATCATAAGCTCTATCTAAATCTTCAACCGATTTAAAGCGTAAATAAATCTCACTATTATCTGAATTCGGACTGTTTTTAATTGAAATACCTCGGTAACGAATTTTTTCTTCACGTAATTGCTTACGGATTTCCTCGATATCACTATTTAAGTAATTTGATAATGCTGCCTGCGTATCCACTTCCATTAAAAAGTGGACGCCTCCTCTTAAGTCCAAACCTAGCTTCATCGGCGATGCGCCCAAGGCTGTAAGCCAACGAGGCGTTGATGGTGCTAAATTTAAAGCAACAATATAATCATCACCTAGTTTCTTTTTGATCAGAGTTTTAGCAGCTAATTGATCATCTGAATCGTTTAACCTAATCAATAAACCATTAGTTTGGTTAGAAATAGCTTTAAACGGAATTTTCCGGGATGTTAGAACTTCTTTTACTTGACTATGAATATTAGCCGAATCTTCTTGCGTTAACTCTTTGCCACCACTAGTAATAACCTGTATAGCATAATCTTCACCAAACAAATTGGGTAAAGAATAAATAACCCCAAACATTACTACAGCTAAAACTAGTAAATTCTTCCATAATGGGTATTTGTTCATATCATAATCCAATAATATATTTTATTTTTACTAAATGTTTTTTAAAGTACCTTTTGGAAGGATACTTTTAATATAAGATCTTTGCATTTTAATTTCGACATTATCAGCAATGCTTAAAACAATAAAGTCATCTTTGATTCTAATAATTTTACCCATCAAGCCTGAATAAGTAATAACCTCATCATTTTTATCAAGCTTGCTAAGAAGATTGGTTTGTTCTTTCTCTTTTTGCTGCTTAGGTCGAATAATTAAAAAATAAAATATTAAGAGAAACCCTCCCATCAAAAACAGCATAGAAAAGTTATTGGCTTGTTGAGCCGCACTATTGTCGACAGCAGCGTATACATTTTGAAACATTTACAACCTCGAAATTACTTCTTTGAATTCTAATCGGACCTTAATGAACTATTATATACAACTATATAAAAAAAATAATTATTATTTTTATCGATCATTATTATCACAGCGGATCAGCAACATTGCATCCCCATAAGAATAAAACTTATACTGATGCTCAATCGCCTGAGCATAACTGTTCTTGATATTCTCCATGCCTGCAAACGCGCTAACTAGCATCATTAATGTTGAACCTGGCAAATGAAAATTAGTAATTAATTTATCAACTAATTTAAATTTAAAACCCGGATAAATAAATATATCCGTTTCACCAATAAGACTAGCCTCTCTTAATTGCTCTGTATCAACTTCCAGGTCTTCTAAATCTTTAGCCAAGCTTTCCAAACATCTTAAGCTCGTAGTTCCAACAGCAATTATTTTATTATTTTTATTAAATAGTTTGTTATTTTTTTTAAGATTGATAATACTCTCTACAGTCTCTGGTTCAATACTATAGCTTTCACTATGCATTTTATGCTCAAGAATATTATCAACACGTACTGGCGCAAAAGTTCCAGAACCCACATGCAGAGTAATATATTTGATCTCGACGCCTTTGTTTTTGAGCTTAGTTAATAAATCTTGATCAAAATGTAGACCTGCGGTAGGTGCGGCTACCGCCCCATCATGCTTAGCAAAAACAGTCTGATAACGCATCGCATCCTCAGGCTTTAATGTTCTATCTATATAGGGCGGTAAAGGTAACTTGCCTATCTTTTGCATCAAGTCTAACCAGGTTATACTGCAGTCATTCAACTGGACTAAATAAATATTATTCCGCTTTTCTAAGACGGTAATGCTAGCAATACTAGTTTTACTATAAATATTCTCACCAGACTCTAGAGCATCAGCCTCTATTAGATTTATTACTAAATCTCTTTTCGGTGGTTTATTAGCTTTTATATAAACCAAAGCCTGGCGTTCGTTTACCACCCTTTCTAATAAAAACTCTATTTTAGCGCCGGTAGTCTTTACACCATAAAACCTAGCAGGAATAACTTTGGTGTTATTTAGAATAAGTAAATCACCAGGGTTTAAGAGTTTTTCTATATCTTTAAACGCCAAATGTTCGATATCTGTATTTTCAACAACCATTAAGCGACTATCAGTACGGTTTTTGGCCGGGAATTTGGCGATGAGCTCTGGGGGTAAATTATAAGTAAAGTCTGCTAATTGCATATTATTCAATATTTAGTAAGATAAGTACATTATAGAAATTATTTGCCTCGTAGTTTAACACACCAACTTCTCAAAGCAAGACTTAAGACATTTATCTAACCATTTAAGTTACTGTTTTCTTAAAACTTAAGTGGCTATTTACAAAAAAATTCTATGTTATAATCTAATGAGAATTAGCCACTTAAGTTGTAAAGAATAATCATGCAGCACCAATCCGAATTATATAATCACAAAGTTATAGAGCAATCTGTCCAAAAATATTGGGACGACAATAAATCATTTGAAGTTACTGAAGACCCAAGCAAAGAGAAATTTTATTGCCTATCCATGCTACCCTATCCGAGTGGTAACTTGCACATGGGACATGTTCGTAATTATAGCTTGAGTGATGTAATTGCTAGATTTTGGCGTATGAATAACAAAAATGTCCTTCACCCTATGGGCTGGGACGCTTTTGGTCTACCAGCTGAAAATGCAGCTATCCAAAAACAAGTACCCCCGCGCGATTGGACCTATCAAAATATTGCACAAATGCGTGAGCAATTAAAATCTATAGGCTTTGGTTTTGATTGGAGTCGAGAATTTGCTACCTGTGCACCGGAATACTATCACTGGGAACAATGGCTATTCACTAAATTATTTAAAAAGGGCCTAGCTTACCAGAAAAAAAGCGTGGTTAACTGGGATCCAGTAGACAATACCGTTTTAGCTAACGAGCAAGTAGTAGCAGGGCTCTGCGAGCGATGCGATACAGCTGTTACCAAGAAGAAGCTCAACCAGTGGTATTTCAAGATTACAGATTATGCCGATCGCCTACTTGATGACATGGCACAACTCGAGGGTCAGTGGCCAGATAAAGTCTTAACGATGCAGCGCAACTGGATCGGACGTTCACAAGGAGCAAACGTTGTCTTTGAA
>JACCDT010874939.1_pt1 | contig 37911 bp, 30 predicted proteins | sample 7446291 | NCBI WGS metagenome assembly JACCDT01 (sample SAMN15323446, study PRJNA562643) | freshwater metagenome | isolation source: river surface water | place: USA:Blue River Watershed | collected 2017-08-17
CTGTATTTTTTCTTGTAGTCGTACATTTACAGATGCTAGCCTATTTCTCTCTCTTCTTTCTTCTTCCTTTTCTTTCTCAGAAAGCCAAGGATCAATTGGCCTTTTTTTCTGTTTTGGTCTCTCACTATGAGTATTGCCTTTTTGCCCACAAAACAAATTCAAACTAAATATCAAAATAGAAAATAAAAATATCTTCTTCATATGATTTCTCCTTATATTGCCTAACCATTTTCTTACAAATTAATATACAAATAGAAACAATAAAAATCAAATTAGACTGAATCAGGCGTGAGCCGTTAGGCAAGGTGACGAATTGTCCATCTTCGTTTCACTACACCGTGACATCTCGTCATAGCGCATGTGCGCGACGACGGATGGATCCTTGCGTCACTTCGTTCCTGAGGATGACGAGAATTCGAAATTTTTTCTAAAAATTATTAATTTTTTGTTTCTAAGTTAACGGTATTAGGCTCTATAATTTATCGTGGCGGCAACAGGCAAACAGAATCATGACTTATTCCAATAAAGCCTTCATAAAACAAATCATTCAAAATTTTTCTTATATCTTTTTGTTCATCTAACGCTAATAAATCTTTTATTGGTATTTTTGTTGTTTGCGTCAAAAGCTGAATAATCATCCCTCTGATTTGCCTATCAGAACCTTCAAATCGAGATTGCTTTATGTAATGTTTACTTTTTTGATTTGGATTCTTATAACTTTTTTTCACAAAAACACCGTAATCCATTAACGCATAATACCATTCACGGGGATTAGCGCGATCCAATGTGCACGCAATCAATGGCAGCAACAAAGTATCGGCAACAGCCATTTGTTCATGAAAAAAAATGTGCAAAAAGACTGATCGTATATTTGTTTCGATAAAAACTTCTGGTCTATTAAACGCAAAAACTGTTATCGAAGCCGCTGTCGCAGGGCCTATTCCCTTGCATGTTTTTAAAAAGTTTGGATCATCAGGCAAAGAACCATTCCAATCATTAACAACTTTTTTTGCAAGTGCATGAACTGCAAGAGCTCGCCTGTTATAACCAAGACCATTCCAGAGCAGAATAACCTGATGCTGTGATGCTTGTGCTAATGTTTCAAAATCTGGAAACATTTTTATAAAAAAATCAAACTTTTCAACAACTCGTGCTGTTTGTGTCTGCTGGAGCATGATTTCAGAAATTGCAATACGATACGGCGTAATATTTTCTCGCCATAAAAAATGTCTTTTATTCTTTTTATAAAAAGCTTGTATACTTTTTTGGAATGCATCAATCACGACTGAGTCAATTTCTTGCACATCAATTGCTTTTTTATGCGTATCAAAAAAAGTATGTAAAGGATCATCCAGCTTGATCATCTAACGCTCTTCCTATTTTTAACATAATCATTTTTTCGAGAATCAAAATTTTTGCTGCAGCTTGCTGCACTTCTTCTAAACTAATTGCAGCTATTCGATCTTTAAATGTTTTAAAATAATCAAGTGGAAGGCCAAATCTTTGAACACCAAGATACGATCCTGCTATTTTTTTATTAGAACTAAAATTATCAATCAATCCATTAATAATCGTATGCTTTGCCTGAGTAAGTTCTTCTTCTGTCAATGAATTAATCACCGTTACAATCGTATGCTGAATAACGTCTTTTGCTTCTTCCAGTCGATCTAAAGAAACTGTTGTGCGTACAACAACCATCCCTGGCTGCTCATTGCAACCAACAATTAATGAGCCACCAATTCCATAAAACAGACCGGTTTGCTCTCTAATACGCATTAATCGTGATGACATCGATCCTGAAGAACCACCTGAAAATATATGATCGAAGAGTAAAAGTTTTTCGTAATCAGGATCAAGGCGCGTAATCGATATTCCTGCAAATGCCAAAACAACTTGATCCCTATTAATCGTATAGGCTATCTCTAAAGAATCAACAGGAGCAAGAACTGGATACAATGTTGCGGATTTCCAAGGTCTGCGCCATGTTTTAAAAGCAGCTTCCACTTCTTTAACAACATCATAATTTTCTATATCACCAACAATAGCTAAAGAAGCATGTTCAGAAGCGAATGCGTATTCATAAAATCTTGTTATATCATCTTTTGTAATCGCATTAACACCTGACATCGTTCCCTGTGGATCTTTAGCATAAGGATGATTTTTATAAACAGACTGGCGTATTAATTGATGACAAAATTCTTGTGGCTCATCCCAATAGACTTTTAAATCGGACAGAATATGATGACGAATTTTTTTGATACTCGCATCACTTAGTTCAGCATTCACCAAAAGATCTGCTAAAAACATTAATCCATCTTTAAAATCTTCTTTTAAACAGGTTAACGTTATTGATCCTGGCTGACACGAAAGCGTCATTCCATACTCTTCTACTTTTTGCGCAAACAGATTACCTGGATAGGTCTTTGTTCCTTCTAAAACAACTTCGCATAAAAATCTGTACAATCCCTGCTTATCGCAAGGATCTTCGTATTCGCGTGCTGCAAATGATAGGATGATATCGATTTTTTGCACAACAGCATTATGGATATAGAGTACTGTCGCGCCATTTGAAAGAACTCTTTTTTCTGGAACTTTAAAAACAAAATCCATATCTTCAGGAACAGAAACTTGCAAAGCGTACGAAGGACTTTCTACAGGAGTCGTTCGCATCCTGTGCTCCAAAAGAGCATGATCTTCTTCGTCAGATAATTTTTGTAATGTTTTCCATTCTTTGATCATTGGCTTAGTCATTGGCACAATTTTGCCTTGATGCATCCTAAAATCTAAACAATAATCTTTTAAAAGTTGCTGCACAATCACAACAAAATCTTCTGGCGGATTTGTAAAAGCAAGTTCTTCAAAAATAAGATTTTCGTTACCCGTCAATAAAAAAGATTCACCAATCAATGCTGCTTGATCTGCATAACTTTCTAAAACAGAAAGCAGGCTGACTTTTACCTGTTTATATGCTCGCTTAACTTCTTCTTTTGTAATACCATGATCGATAATATTCTGTATTTCTTCCTGAATCAGGTTATTAATAGTTTCTATAGATTCTTTTTTGTAAGGCTGAAAAGTTATATCAAGCATGGTTATATCTTGCCGCTGATCGATTGCGCAATGCATTTCGCACGCAAGTTCAAGATTATCAACTATGTTAGCATACAATCGAGAAGTCTTTCCCTTTGCAAGCACACAAGCAAGCATTTCATAGATATAACGACCTTGAGGATATTCCTGTGACCCGGGAAGTAAAAAAGTTACGGCTGCTTGCGGTTGCTGAATATCTTGATACAGCGTTATTGAATGCTTTGTTAAATTTTTACCAATATAAAATGATTCTTTTTGATACGATAGATCTTTTGGAATATGACCAAATTGCTTTTCTGCTTCCTGCACAACTTCATCAATCTCAACGTTTCCAACGACTACTAAAACAGCGTTATTAGGAACATAATGTTTTTTATAAAATGCATATAATGCCTCTGAATCGGCATTCCAAAGATCATGCTTAAATCCAATAATAGGATAATGATAGGGATGATCCTTAAAAATTGCAGCATTCATACGACTTAACAACGTGTCAAAAAAATCATCTTTATAAAGTTTTAATTCTTGAATCACCGCGCTCAATTCTGAATTAAGCATTTGACTTTCGAATCGACAGTGCTGCATACAATCAGCTAACAAAAAAAATGATTCCTTCCACGCATTTGCAGGAAAATCAAACACATAACAGGTGTAATCATAGCTCGTAAAAGCATTTGTATGGCCCGACAATTTTGTCGTAACTGTATCAATGTCAACTTCGGAAAGCGTGTTCGTTCCTTTAAAAATCATATGCTCAATAAGATGCGCATAACCGCGCTGGTTGCTCTTTTCGTGCTTGGAACCAACACCATACCACAGATTAATCGACACCTGCGGCAGATCAGTTAATGGTTTAATGAGCACCGTAAGGCCATTAGAAAGTACTTTTTTAAAAACAGGTGTTATTGCAGATTTCATAAATGTTTACACTCGCCCAATTTCTAACAATGCTATGTGCTGTAAATTTAAAATTTTTCGCGCAGCTTCTTTAACCTCTGCAAGTGTAATGTTATTGATTAAAGCAACTCGTTGTTCTAAATAGTCATCTGGCAAATTAAATTTATCTAATTCTAGAAAAACATATCCTGTTCCTCTATTTTTTTCAAACAAATTAACTTGTTCTTCTAACACTGCTTTTTTTGCATGAATTAATTCTTCTTCTGTTAATGAATCAACGATGGTTTTTAATAATTCTACAATTATTTTTTTTGCTTCCTCTTTTTTATCTAAACTCACCATAGTTGAAATAAAAAACGCACCTGGCTGCTTATCTGCCCAATGTGTTGTGCTTCCGTAAATCGAATAGAATAAACCTGTTTTTTCGCGTATTTTAAACAAGCGAGAGGCCATCTGACTATCGCTAAAAATTTGATCAAAAAGAAGTAATTTTTGATAGTCTGGATCTATTCTTGAAATTGATTTTCCAACATAAATTAGCGAAACCTGATCTCTATTTATGACATGTTTAAACGTTTCAGATGTAAGATTTTTAATTTCTGGATAATCAATATCTTTAACTACTTTTGCAGACCATGATCCTAAGGCGCGTTCTAGCTCTTTTTTAATATCATAGTCTCCAAAATCACCAACCAACGCAATGCGAGCCTGGTAAGCACTTATATAATCTTGATAGCATTCGTAAATTTGATCGCGAGTTATTTTAGAAAGACTTTCTTCTGTACCGTAAAAACAAATCGAATAAGGATGATTTTTATAAAGAATCTTGGCAGCAAGATGTTTGCCGTATAAAGATGGCTTATCCCAATACATTTTAAGATTCATAAGAAGCTGATCTCTGACTTTTTCTAGAGCCACGGCTTCAAAAGTTGCATGCATCAAAAGCTCTTGCAGCAACTCTAATGCCTTTGAAAAATCTTCTTTTAAACAACTTACTTCGATAAAGCCAGGCTTTATATCAATTCCAATCCCATTTTTCTCAACTTCTTGAGCAAATAAATGTCCTGGATATTTTTTTGTTCCTTCTGCCATTACCGAAACCATAAAAAGATATAGCCCTGGATATTCTTCTGTACGATAATCACTCGTTGCTTTTAAAGAAAGAATCATTTCTATTTTTGGAATATTAGTATTGTTAAAAGCAAAAACACGCACACCATTTGATAAACTGAATTTTTCAGGCTTTGGATAGTTAAATTTTTTCTTTTCTTTAACCTGCAAAGTAGTTGTATAGCGCTGCTCTTCAACAGGAATCGTTCGCGTACGACCATCTAAAATGCGAGCATCTTCTTGATCAGAAAGCTCCTGCATTTTTTTCCATTCAACTTTTGCTTGATCGGTTAAAGGCAGCACCCTGCCTTTATGCATGACTGAACCATTAAAATATTTTTTTAAAATAAATTGTATCTCTTTTTCTAAGTCCTTAGAATCTTGATTAAGCATTTTAAAAGTGTGCGAAGGATCTTTTGTAAAAAGATAATCTTGCCCAATCGTCATTGCTTGATCAGAAAATGTTTCTAGTGAACTTAATAAGTTTATTTTATACATCTTTTCTGCATACAAAAGATCTTCTTTAGAAATACCATTTTTAATCATATCGTTAATATAATCTTGTATGAGAGAACCGATCTGATCAATGGTTGCAGCATCTTTTGGATAAAAATTTAAAAAAAGCAATCCTGATTCTTCAAAAAAATGTGCTTGCGCTGAAAAATTAGCAACTAATTTAAGATCATCTACTAATGTTTTATACAATAATGATGACTTTCCACCAGCCAACAGATTAGCCAAAACTTCAATCGGATAATTATATTTTTCCCGCGCTCCTGGAAGCTCGAATACAACACAAGAATAGGGTTGTTGAATGTCGCGATAGATCGTCACATTTTGAGAAATTAAACTTTTACTATGATAAAATTCTTGGTGTTTGTAATTTGGATCAGCTGGAATTGAACCAAAAACTTTTTCAACTTCTGCAAAAACTTCTTCTGGATTAACATCACCAACAACAACTAACGTTGCATTATTAGGAACATAATGTTTTTTATAAAACGCAAAAAGATCGTCGCGTTTTAAAGACCATAAATCTTGCTTGAATCCAATCGTTGGATAATGATACGGATGATCAAAATAAATCGATGCCATCATCACTTCCATTAACGATCGAGCATCATTATCCCGATTTCTTTTTAATTCTTGAATGACTACTTTTAATTCAGAATTAAGCATTTCTGTTTCAAACCTACAATTACGCATACAGTTTGCCAAAATAGGTAATGGCTCTCTCCAGCTTTGCGAAGGGAAATCAAAAATATAAGTTGTCCAATCAAGATAAGTAAATGCATTTGCATACCCTGAAAATTTATGCGTAAAATCTTTAATATCAGTTTCAGAAAGTATATCAGTACCTTTAAAAATCATATGCTCAATTAAATGCGCATTACCCTTTTCGCCAGTCATTTCATTCTTAGATCCTACGTGATACCACAGCTGAATCGAGACTTTAGGAATAGTATCAACAGGTCTAACGAGAATAGTAAGACCATTTAATAAAACTTTTGTAACAATATTTCCACACAACATAATCAAAATCCTTAACACTCAAAATATACATTTTATTAAGACTACTATCATTCTATTAATTGGCAATTACTACAGATTTTGGCACATTTAAACAAAATAGTATAAATAAGCTTAAGGAGATATTTTTGAAGGCTCAAAACATTCGTATCGCATATATATTTTTTCTTATATTTTTTGTTCAAAATAGCACGACTATTTCTTACAAAGATCTTACAGAATTAAAAGAAAATTTTGCTAAAACAAAGGCTGGAATTACTGCATCGCTCGATCAACAAATAGCAAACACAATGACCAAAGCGCTCCAGCTGATTGAACAAAACAAAGAACAAGCATCCTTTAAAACAGTAAAAATTAACTGGGAAAAAGCAAAAAATAGTTCTGCCGGTCAAAATTATTTTCTTGCAACCGAACTTATTATGTTTTTGCTGCAACTTTCTGAAAAAAATACAAGCTGCCTCGATCAACATATTTTGAACAGAATAAGCTCTATTTTAGAACAAATAAAAAACAAAGAAATTTTTGTCGCTCTTAATCAAACATTAAAAAAAGAAAAAACTGCATTGCTCGAAATAGCGGAAGAAAAAAAATTCATAGAAACAATCCAAAGTCTTATAAATTTTCATCTGAAAGATCTTATGTCGCAAGAAATGGCTTTGCAACAAACATTTTTTAGCTCAGAATTATTTTTAAACTGCAAAACATTGCAGGAACAATATCTCGCAACAACATTTGCCAAAAAACTGATAGAATTGCTAGATACACTACAAACATTAAATAATAAAAAAATAGCACTCGTGCAAAAAAACAAACAATGTCAACTTCTTAAAAATACAATTTTGATGTTCGATGCTTCTTTTAATTCGACAACAACAGAAGAATTGAAATTACAAAATGAACTTGCAATTATCAGACAAACTTATTTTTTAATTCCCTTGAATACGCTATAATCAAAAACGCTCAACTTAAAAATAATGCTTCATCTTCTTCGATCGTCATCCTGAGGCGCGATCCAAGCGCCGTGAGGATCCAGGATTTACTGAAATTAAAAAGTTAATGATTATAGAAAATTTCAAATTCTCAAACTCTTATTTTTATGAAACAATATAATCGAATTGATTTTAAAAGTACTATAACGCGATATGATGATACGGCAAACCAAAAAATATGCTTTATAAATTCTGGATCCTCACGGCGCTTGGATCGCGCCTCAGGATGACGAGAGTTCGAGAATTTTTTTAAAAATTATTAACTTTTTTATTTCTAAGCTAACGACTATCTATTTTTGCCAAAAACGCCTCCAGATGATACAATTCTTATTTCTATAAAGTACTATTAAAGTAAGGAAATAAGAATTGTCTTTTTTGAATTATAGTAAAGATTTTTTTCTTTTAACTCCTATTCCGCCACTTTTTTTTGGACTTATCGGATCTATTTTTGGCATTGTAAGCACTAAAATGCCTGCACCGTGGCTTGGATTCAGTGCACTTGTTTTAATATTTGTTTTTGTACAATTTTTTAATACTCGAAAAAAAGACATCCTCTTTTTTTCTATTTTTTTTATCGTAAGTGCTTTTAAAACTAGCTATCTTTGTTATTATAAACCAGCGCTTTTTCCTCTTTATCATGTAACGGTAGAGGCTTCTGTTGATGCAATTACGTACGCTGATAAAGATTTTTGGAAATACCAAACAACATTAAAAGTTTCTCGTATTTTTGTTAACAATACTTGGCAAAAAAAATCATGCACCTTACAACTTTACACAAAAAATAATCCTGAATGTTTTGTTGATGACACGATTCATTGTTCATTTGAAAAAATAGCACAGCCTGAAAAAGATTTTGCGCTGTATCTTTTAAAAGAAAGCGTAGACGCAACAATTTTTCAGGAACATGTTGTTCTAAAAATTTTTAAAAGGCCTACCTACTCACTCAAAAGATGGTTTTCTCAAAAAAAGAAAATTTTACATCAAAAAATCCAAAAACTCATGAGTAGAGAAAATTTTGCTCTTTTTTCTTCGTTATACTTAGGCAATAAAATAAGCGTCAAAAAGAGTCTTGAATCTGATGCACCTTTTTTTAAATTTTGGGGAATTTCTCATATTCTTGCTCGATCTGGCTTACATTTATTGCTCTTTATTATTTTATGGTCTCGATTTTTATCACTCATTCCTGCATCATTTTTACGAAAGCAATTATTTTTATCAGCCATCACGATTCTTTATTTTTTACTTTCGTGGCCGAGCATTTCTTTTAATCGAGCATTTTATACTTTTTTATTGTATAAATTTTTTGCACTTTTAAATCAGATTAATCATGAATTACATATTTTTAGTTTTATCTGTTTGCTTATTTTACTTGAAAATCCTGTGCAACTTTTTTTTCTTGATTTTCAATTAACATTTCTTCTTACTTTTTTTCTTTTATGGATACGCCTTACAGATCATGCAAAAAAAATATATATTTCATAAATGCTTGATCTAGAAAATAAAAGGACTATAAAATAAATTAAATTTTTCAAAAAAAAGGAGTCATTTTATGAAAAATAAATCAAAAATTACGTATATTTTTTTAACCACTTTTTTTTCATTCTTACAAAGCCAGCCTATGAAAGAATGGACTTTTGCTGTCTATATCGCTGCTGACAATGATCTCAATTATTTTGCTGGAAAAAATTTAGATGATATGGCAAAAGTAGGATCAAACCATATTTTAAACATTGTTGCACATCTTGATCGGCAGGGGGCTTATGAACGCACTAAACGAGTATACGTTGAAAAAAATAAAATTACTCAAGTAAGCTATGCGTCTCAAAAAATTGACAGCGGCAGCGCTTCTGCCTTAATCGATTTTTATGATTGGGTCGTAAAAAATTATCCTGCAAAACATTATGCTCTTATTTTATGGAATCATGGAAGCGGTATTTGCGACAGTGTTGGCGGAAGAACAATTAACCCTTCAGAACTTTTTATTTTTAATCCGCAAACAAACATGCTTGAATTAGATCGTTCAATAAGTTATCTCACTTACTTGCAACAAAAAGCAGAAGAATTACGAGGCATATGCTTTAGCGACACGTTTAATTCATTTTTAACAAATCAGAAACTTGATTATGCTTTGCGCATGATCGTCGAAACTAATTTACATAAAAAAATCGACATCATTGGCTATGATGCCTGTTTAATGGGAATGCTCGAAGTTGCAAATCTTATTGAACCATACGCCGATATTGCAGTCTTTTCAGAAGAAATAGAAATGGGCGCTGGATGGAAATATGACGAAGTTCTTAAACCATTCTTGACACAAACATTATCACCAGAAGAATTTGCACGTCACATCGTTACCGCATACAGCGCAGCTTATACGCCTATCACCAATGACTTCACGCTCTCTGCGATTGCTTTAGAAAAAACAAAAATGCTAGAAAAATCATTGCATGAATTTAGTAATTTAATGATCGAAGCATTACAATATCAGCAAGGAAATTCTCTGTTTTATGCAATTAGAGCAAGTCGTTCAAAAAAATTATGTACACATTTTTCAGAACCTTCATATATCGATCTTGACCATTTTTTAACGAATATTTTTGACACCATGGATTATGTAAATCTCGCTCCAGAAGGTGCTCACCTTAAAAACAACATCAAACAAACGATAACGCAGGCACGTAAACATCTTGAAAATTGCGTGATTAGTCACGTTGAAGGGAAAAATTTAAAACGCGCTCGAGGACTTTCTATTTATTTTCCACTTGGACAACTTGATCCAACGTATCCTATAACTCCATTTGCGCTTTCTAATGCTTGGATTAATTTTATTAATCTTCTTTTATAAAAAAATGTAATGATGAGCAAAAGTTATAAAAATAAACTCTTATATCTTTTGCTCATTTTTATTTTTAAAAATTTTAATGCACAAATTGATCAAGCTATTCAAGAAAAAAAATCATGGACTTTTATGGTTTATATGGCTGCGGCAAATGATCTTGGAATATTTGCTCCTCGCAACATTAAACAAATGCAAAAAGTTGGATCCAATCAGCATATTAATATTATTGTGCAACATAATTTTAACGAAAAAAAACATACTGTTGCAGAAACTTTTTATATAGAAAAAAATGCAAAAAAACTACTTTCTGAAAAAACTATAAAGTCTCATTCCGAGCGCGTATCGCAAGGCTTGTTGCAATTTTGTTGCGATACAATTACACACTATCCAGCAGATCATTATGCGCTTATTTTATGGAATCATGGAACGGGCGCATTAGAGCCCCTTCAAAGATCATTTTTATTAGCTGAAGAATTTTTTTTAATTTCACGATCATATGATTTTTTTAAAAATAGAGAAACTTCATTATTAACATTTCCACATTTTGCAGTAACAAAAAAAATAACTGGTTACAAAGGCATTTGCTTTAATGACGTGAGTGGCACGTTTATTACCGAAGAAGAATTAACTGAAGTTTTGCGTCATATTTGCACCTTATGTCCACAAAACAGACTTGATATTATTGGATTTGATGCATGTTTTATGGCAATGATCGAAACTGCTATTTCTGTTAAAAAATATGCACATTTTATGGTTGCATCTCAAGATGTTGAACCTGGAACTGGCTGGGATTATTCACTTGCGCTTTTCCCTTTTTCTTACACTTGCGTAAAACCTCACGAACTCAGCGCGCACCTTGTTCATGCATACGCAAAAAAATATAAACATGTAAAAGATTTCACGCAATCATGCATTGATTTGCAACGCATTGAATCGCTAGAAAATTCAATTAATAGAATCTCTAAATTATTAGTCGAACTACTCAAAAGTGCCAGTTCTAAAAAAATGTTGCTTTTGATAAAAACATGTCGCAACAAACATTCATGTATTCATTTTGATGAGACTGATTATATCGATCTGCACAACTTTTACACAAATCTTTTACAACATATACAATCTGTTGCTTTTGATAACGAAAACGCAACAAAACAATGCGAAATTTTGCAAAAAGAATTAACAGTTGCATTAAGCGCATTGAACGAAACAGTGTATGAAAACATGACAGGACAAAACTTTTTAAACGCAAAAGGCATCTCTATTTATTTTCCAGAACATGCAATGCACAGCTCTTACAAAAAAACAATGTTTGCACAATCAAACGATTGGTTTATTTTTTTAAAAACGTATCTATCTCTTTTAAAAAAATAAAACCCTACTTATTATTATGACTAAAAAAGAAATTAAAACTGAACTTTTGAATGCTTTATACGCTCCCTTTGCACAGTGCAGATTATGCCCTTTGTCAGAGCAAAGAACGAATGTTGTTTTTGGAAAAGGCAATCCAGATACGGATATTCTTTTTATTGGCGAAGCTCCTGGCAAAGAAGAAGATGCACTAGGACTGCCTTTTGTTGGCAGATCTGGAAAGCTATTAACGAATATTTTTGCTTCTTTGAACATTGACTCAGAAAAAATATATATCACGAATGTTGTAAAATGCCGCCCGCCACAGAACAGATTGCCCGAAGTTATCGAAGCTGAAATATGCAAAAAAACATTACTAGATCAACAAATAAGCATTATAGGCCCTAAAATTATTTGTGTGTTAGGCTCTTTTGCTGCACACACTTTATTAAAAACAGCAACAGCAATATCAAAGTTGCGAGGCAAAGCGCATTTATATCGATCTAGTGTTGTTATTGCCACCTATCATCCTGCATACATTTTGCGAAGCCCTAGAAAGCTTCCTTTGCTCGCCGAGGACATTCGCTATGCATTTTCCCTGTTAAACACAAATGGCCAATAAAAAAATTCTATAAAAACATTTACAGAAAAGCATTCCTGACTATTTGGAATGTGGATAACCTGTGGATAACCTGTGGATAACTTGTGGATAACTTCTGTTTTTTAAAAAAATCACTCTTTTTTAGGGGCTTCGAAAGTGCTATCTAATGAGCACAATCAAAAAAATATGCTTGAAAAAGCTTTTTAGGAGGCCGAAATGGAAGTTATCCACAAGTTATCCACAGGTTATCCACAGGTTATCCACATTTTTTTTGAAAGCGAATATGATTTCTAGGTCGATATATCGATAGTAAAAAGGGGCAAGTTATCCACATTTTTGGCCGAGACTATTACTATCAAATTAATATAATATTATATATAATAATAAGCGAAGCAAAAATGCACTTTCTTAAAACTGAACATTTCTATTTTCTTTTCTTGTGTTACACTTAAGAAATCTAAAAATTATTGTTTCTGTTTATAGTAACCCACAAAGTTTAGGATTAGTTGGTGAAACTTTTTGATGTAATCGAAGCCCTTGTCGAAGAAAGAGGTCTTGAAAAAGATGTTTTAACGAGCATTGTTTGTGAGGGCATGTTAGCTGCCTACCAAAAGCGTTATCCGTTGGTTAATGTACGTGTTCAGGTTGATAAAAAATCAGGCGAACTTCTTGTTGAAGCAGAAAAAAAAGTTGTTGTTTCTGTTGAAAATGATGATACCGAAATAAGCTTAAGAAAAGCTCGCAACATAGAAAAAAACACGGAGCTGGATGAACTTTTATGGGTTCCCTTCGAAGGAAGCATAGGGCGCATTGAAATTTTAAGAGCTAAACAAGTTATTGCTCAAAAAATAAAAGAAATCGAAGCGCTTGAAGTGTACAATGAATTCAAAGACAAGGAAGGCATGATTTTGCAAGGTGTTGTTCATAAAGTTGAGCAGAATGGTGTTTTGGTAAAAATTCAAGATTATTTAGCTTTTTTACCAAGATCTTTAAGTGTTCCTGGCGAAAAATATTCTCCGAACTTTCCAATCAAAGCTTTGCTCAAAGAAGTTTTAGAACAACCAAGAAACGAAAACCAGCTTATTTTAGATCGATCATCTGCGGAATTTGTTAAGAAACTTTTTGAAATAGAAATTCCTGAAGTCTTTGAGCAGCTTGTTGAAATTAAAAAAATTGTAAGAGTTGCTGGTTACAAAACAAAAGTAGCGGTTACTTCTTACGATGCGAATATCGATCCAGTTGGAACATGCGTTGGTGTTAATGGCGTCAGAATAAAGCCAATTTTAAAAGATTTAGGTTCTGAAAAAATTGATATTGTTGCATGGACTGACGTTAAAGAGCAATTTATAAAGAGCTCATTAAAGCCTGCTGAAATTAACAGAATTGATATTTCTGATGATGAAAAGAGTGCACTTGTTTGGCTCGACGATGATCAAAGGTCGTTGGCTATTGGAAAAATGGGTCAAAATATTAACCTTGCTTCTGAGCTTTCCGGTGTTCAAATAGAGCTTGCTCAGGGCAAAAAAGAAGACTTAGATAAGAAATTGCGTGCGGAGTTTTAAAAAATTAATAATTGAGTAGGTAGCAAAATGAGTATGAGAGTATATGAATTTGCAAAATTACATGATCTTGTTTCTAAGGATGTTTTAATCTTTTTGCAAAAACAAGGGTTTGAGTGTAAAAGTCATATGTCTATTATTGCTCCAGAAGCGCTTATTTTGCTTGAAAAAAAGTATGTTAAGAATAATTTAGTAGAAAAAAAAATAGAAAAAAAAGTTACTTCTTCCGTTGAGCTTGTTGCGCAGGAACCAAAAGAACTTTTTGTTTCCACCGCTGCCAAGGAAGGGTCATCAGTGCATTCATCAGACATAAAAAAAACAGTTCAAAATAAAAAGCAACAGGTTTTTGTTGAAAAAACAATCCCTAAAAAAGAAGAATATGCTCAAAATACAACTTCTGTTGCTGCAGAACCTCTTGTTTTGGAATCGATAACTGTTGGCGATTTTGCTTTAAAAACAGGCAAACCTGTAAGCGAAGTCATCGTCACACTTTTACGATTAGGCTTTGTGTGTGCAAAAAATTATGCTCTATCGACAGATCAAGTAACTTTGCTTGCGCAAACGTATGGAATTCCAACAGTAAAGCCAACATTGGTAAAGCATAAAGATTCTTCTGCAAGCTTGCGTGTAGCAGGTTCTGGTAAAGAGCGCTTGCCTATTGTTGTGGTGATGGGCCATGTTGATCATGGAAAAACAACCTTGCTTGATTACATCAGAAAAACGAGAGTAGTTGCTCGTGAAAAAGGTGGCATCACGCAACATTTAGGTGCTTATGAAGCGCAAACACCGCAAGGGAATATTGTCTTTCTTGATACTCCTGGACACGCGGCTTTTTCTAAAGTTCGTTATCGCGGAGCTTATATTGCAGATTTAGCAATTCTTGTTGTTGCTGCAGATGATGGAATTATGCCTCAAACCGTTGAATGCATCAAAACATTAAAAGCCCTAGAAATACCTATTATTGTTGCGATGAATAAGGTCGATAAAGTCGATAAGACAAAATTAGAAGTTGTTAAAAGACAGCTGTCGCAATATGAGCTTTTGCCAGAAGAATGGGGTGGAAGCGTTATTTGCGTTCCGATTTCTGCAAAAGAAGGGACTGGCGTTGATAATCTTTTAGAGATGGTTATTTTGCAATCTCATATGATGGAGTTGCAAGGTGCATTAGATCAGCCAGGACAAGGATATATCTTAGAATCAAAAGTTGAAAAAGGGCGCGGATTTACCGCAACCGTTATTTGTCGTCACGGAACTATTGCGGTAGGCAATTATTTTTCAGCAGGAAGCACGCATGGGAAAATTGTTGCGCTTAAAGATTCTTATGGCGCTTTGCAACAAAAAATAGGCCCATCGGTACCGGTTGTTGTTGCAGGATTTGATGAATTGCCAGAAGTAGGAAGTCTTTTTCAGGTGATTACTGATAAAGAATATAAAGCTTTAAAATCAGCTGATTCTTCTGCGCATGCTACTCATAGACCCTTAGCTTCGCATGGATCGTCAAATCAAAAGGTTACAAATTTGATTATTAAGGCTGAAGGGAATGCGTCTTTAGAAGCTCTAGTTGATGGTATTGATAAAGTTTCTAAAGAAGTGAAACATGTCTTTTCTGTAATTCATACAGGAATCGGTAATATCATGGAAAGTGATGTTATTCTTGCTGAAACAACAGGCGCAATCATTATTGGATTTGGCATTAAAGCTGATCACGCCGCATTATTGTATGCAAAAAAATCAGGTTCATCTATAAAAACATTTGATATTATTTATCGTATTTTTGAATTTTTAGAAGATTTTGCAAAAAAGAATGAAGAAGTTAAAAAAGTTGTTACCAAAATAGGCGAAGCAACTGTTTTAAAAGTTTTTGATATTAAGAAATTTGGCATTGTTGCAGGTTCTTATATTCGAGATGGTAGATTTTCTGACAAAGGCACCGTTACCATTTGGCGAGGCAAAAAAGTTGTTGGCCAAGGTAAAATTAAAAGTCTTCAAAGAGATAAAAAGAGCGTTAAAGAAGTTCATACAGGCTTTGAGTGCGCATTTATGGTCGATGGATTTGTCGATTGGCAGCAAGATGATAGAGTCGAATGCTTTTTAGAAATATAAATTATTAAAAAAGGGCTAGGGGAAAATAAAAAAGCGAGCTTTTTATGTTTCTTTTTACGCACGTCATAATAACGATAGCTTCGTTTTTAAGTCTTTTAATCATAATTCCGTATGTTCGATTAATAGCGTTACAATATGATATTATTGATGTTCCTCGTGGGCCTTTAAAAACACATGCATTGCCAACTCCGTACTTAGGTGGACTTGCAATTTATTTAGGTTTTTTGCCTGCTTTTGTCGCAACTGTTTATTGTGATATTAATTTAATTTTTTTTGTAGCAGGTCTTACTGTTCTTTTTTTAACGGGCTTAATAGACGATAAATATGTTATTTCACCTTTACAAAAAATTATAGGGCAGCTGTTTGCCTGTTTTTTGTTTTTAAAAGCAAAATTATGCTTTACGGCTTTTACTTTTATACCATTGTTTCCATCTTTGTCTTTTTACTTTTCGCTTAAACAATTAGATTTTTTTGCGGCTATGATCAGTCTGTTTTGGATATTGGTGATCGTGAATGCTGCAAATCTTGTTGATATTATGGATGGATTATTAACGGTTATGAGCTTTGGCATAACGTTATTTTTAATTATTCTTTGTTTTTTAAAGCAAGATTTTGCCTATTTATTTTTATTATTTAATTTTTTAGGAATGTTGGTTGCATTTTTTTTATACAATAAACCTAAAGCAACGATTTTTTTAGGCGATGCAGGGTCGCTTTTAATAGGAGGGGTTTTAAGCACCTTCCCCTTTTTAGGCTCTGGTTGGCAAAACGCTGAACATCTTATTGATTTTTTTGTACCATTTTTTTTCTACGCACTGTTTTTAAACGAAATTGTTTCTCTGATTATTATTAGAACCAGTAAAAGAATTCCTTTTTATCATGGAAGTCCGCATCATTTTATCTGTTATTTTAAAAAAGCTGGATGGAGTTTAAAAAAAATATTAACAGTAACCTTTTGCGCGATCAATATTTTAGGGGTTACTGGACTATTTGTTGCTTTTTTGGTTAAAAATAACATATTGTTGCTTTTTTCCTTAGCAACAGAATTGCTTTTTTGGAATCTCATCATATTTCTTTAAAAAAAGACTAAAAGTAAGCTCTTTTTTTTAAAAAATCGCAAAAAAAAAACAAGGTTTTTTCGAAAATATAAAAACTGCAACGATTGTTGCTTTTGTTTTGTTGCGGTAAATTTCTGTTGCTTTTTGTATGTATTGCAACAAAATGGGTTATGTTTTACAAGTAATTCTCCTTTAGTATAAGAAAATTAAGACTAAAGTGGTTTAGGTAAAAACACTGCACGTAAAAATGGGAAAGTAAAAGCTAAGTTTTCGAAAAATCTTTTTCTTTCTCATTTTTCTTTTTTACGTAGCAATTAGTCTAATAAGATTTTGCATATTTTTATAGTCATCATCATTATTTTTTTTAGGCGTTTCTAAAATCTTTGGTATATCAAAAAATCTTTCATCATTCATTAAAAGTTCAAATGCAGTTATTCCTACGTTTCCAAAACCTATGTGTTCGTGTCGGTCGACGTAAGATTTCAAAGGCTTTAAAGAGTCATTAAGATGAATGACTTTTAATAAAGAAAGGCCAAGCGTCGCGTCAAATTCTTGCCAGAGAGCATCGTAAAGTTTTTTCGTGTTAAATTCGTATCCTGCTGCAAAGATATGGCAGGTATCAAGGCAAATTCCTACTCGACTACGATCGTGTATTTTAGCGTAAATTTGGTGTAATTCTGAAAAATTTTTACCAACAACCGTTCCTTGTCCAGCCATAGTTTCGAGCAAAATCATGCAAGAGCCAGGAACGGCTGTTAATGCTTTTTGAATGCCTTGCGAAATGCTTGCAAGAGCTTGTTCTGGCGTTCCATTAGTATATGATCCTGGATGCAAAACAAGATAAGGAATATTCATTTTTTCACAAAAAGAAAGTTCTTGGATAAGTCCGTTAATTGATTTTTTATAAAGCTCTGGGTCAGGAGATCCAAGATTAATAAGATAGCTTGCATGAGCAACGACAGGATCGATACCCGTAGATTTTTGGGTTTTTTTAAAAGCATCAATAACTTCTGGCGATGGTTCTTTTGCATTCCAGCGGCGATTATTTTTTGTAAATATTTGAATGGTCGTGCAACCAATTGAGGAACCTTCTATAAGAGCTTCAGAAAGTCCTTTTGCAATAGACATATGTGCGCCCAAAAGGGGTCTTTTTTTTAATGACATGTTCAGCCTTTTTTATAGTAAGAAAATGGAAATATCGATTCATTGCCGGTATTCGCAGGCAAAAAACATTTTTTAATTTTGACATTTTTTTTTAAGTCTTTAAAATTCTATTCATTTTAGATGCATCAATAACATGACTCAGAAGCGTTTTTTAAACTTTTAATTTCTTAAAGAAGATATCATGAAATTATATCAAAAATTATTTTTATTTTTTGCCATCTGCGCAATAGTACCTTTAGAAGTACAATCTAAGCCTAAAATTTTCTATAAGACCGATGAAATCGAGTTTGCTATCACAGGAAAAATAGAGAATGAAATAGCTGGTGATTTTAATGCGACTTTATTTAATAGTAAAATTCATGATAGTTTGATGGCAAATCAAACAGTTATCAACCTTTCGTTTGTGACAAAAATTAGTGATTTTGTTGATTCTAAGGCTACTTTCAGAAATAAAATTGTATGGGGTAATCATAAAGTTATTAAAACTGATGCTGCATGGCTTAAGAATCTTGATTCAATTCCAGATGATCATTTTCACAAAATTGGTCCGAACATGCTTTGGGTTAGAGAACTTTGGACTAAACTTGATCTTACCAATATTTTTAAAATGACGAATATCTTGCCACAGCATATTACGATTGGTTCATTTTCTTTCCAACTTGGTCGCGGTATTGCTTTAGGTGATGCGTATGCTGTTAATCCTGCTTCCCTTGGGTTTTTCCAAGATAACGCCGTTGACCAATATGCTTGGGGCGTTAAATTGAGTGGCGGATTAATAAAAGATCTTATGAAGTATGATCTTTATTGTTCTGTATTAGACAATAAGAGCACGAGCCTTACAGATACAAATTTTCCAACGCAAGCAAAAGCGTTTGGAACAGCAGAACCTAAAGTTCGAGGTGCGGGAAAAATTACTTTCGTGACAGCAGGGCATTTTGTCATAACGCCGGTAGCCGATAAGGTAACAGGAACGGAATTAAGTTTTGAACCATATTTTATGTCGTATCATGATGCAGAGCAAAAAGTTGAATATTTTTGTGACTCAAAAGCGCATTTAAGTACCATCGGTTTTGCAGTTGAATTTAGTTCAAATAGATTTGAATTTGGTGTTGATTGTGCAACAAATATTGGTTATCAATATGTTAGAGGTTGGGATAGAAATCGTACTGAAAATATTAATAGGTCAGGTGTTTCGACATTTGTTTATACAGATATTTACGATGTAGATCCTAAAGTTGTTGTACCAACTTCTGCAAATAAAGTGGTATACGATCCATCGAATACCACTCAGACAAAGGCTATTAATGCAGTTACTCCTGGCGCTTTATCAAATGGTCAACAAATTGCGGGAACTAATTTATATAATAGTGTAACGAGATATCGTCTTCCTTACACGACCAAATTTGGTGGGTTTATGGTGTTAGCGGATATGAGTTTCTGGATGATTCCAAAAGAATTAGCTTTTAACGTTACTGGTGGCATAGCAACTGGTGATCAAAATCCTAATGCTAACTTGGCTGATCCATTAGATCCTTCGGTTGATGGAAATTATAATGCGTTTATTCCGTTCCAAGAAATTTATAGCGGTAAAAGAGTGCAAAGCTTTTTTAATATGTTGAGTGGATTCGTTCGACCACTTTCGCTTGTTAACACAGGCAATCAGTATGCTGGTGTTGTTGATAACTTTAGCAACTTGCGTTTTTGGGGTGCTGGTATTAGTTATGCTCCACAACATGTTGTGCGTGAATGGAATATCAATCCAAATATAATTTGTTACTGGCAAGATATCGCAAGCAATATGTTCGATAGGGCGACTGGTAAAAGTATAGAAGGATTAGCGGATAGATTTTTAGGAACTGAAGCGAACATATATTTTAAAGCAGATTTAGCAGACGATGTGTTTGTTTCAGCTGGCGCAGCGCTCTTTGTTCCTGGACAACATTTTATTGATATCGAAGGCAAACCAACAAATGGTGATCAAAGAAAAGCTTTAGATTCAGCGCTAGCTGCAGGTTCTTCGACCGACACTTTACCTTTAATTGGTAGTGATACTGCTTACAGTGTCAGTATGGCTGTAGGATATCTCTTTTAATAATAAGTAGTAAATTTTTACTACTTTATTTTTTGTTAAATTAAAAAATTATTTGTAAAGTACGATTGTTAGCTTTTGTTATAAAAAATAATCGAATAAAAATTTTTAAGGATCGTAAAAATGGCTCTATTAATTCGCACTCATACTTGTGGCGAAGTTCAAGAAAAACTTATTGGCGAAGTAATTATTATTAATGGATGGGTTGCAAACAGAAGGGATCATGGCGGACTTATTTTTGTAGATGTTCGTGATCGCACAGGAGTTGTGCAAGTTGTTTTTGATTCAAAAAATGGCAAAGAAATTCATGAACGTGCCGAATCTTTACGATCAGAATTTGTTATAGCGGTTGAAGGAATTGTGCTTGCAAGGCCAGAAGGTCGTATTAATGATGCCATGCAAACAGGAACAATAGAGATACAAGCTAATGTTCTTGAAATTTTTAATACTTCAAAAACATTACCATTTTCTTTAGATGAAGATGATATTGATGAAGAATTAAGGCTTAAATATCGTTATTTAGATTTGCGAAGAAATGTTATGCAACAAAATGTAGCGATGAGATCGATGATATTTTTCATGATGCGTAAATTTTTAATAGAACATGCTTTTTTAGAAATCGAAACTCCTTTGCTTACCAAAAACACTCCTGGCGGTGCGCGTGAATTTTTGGTTCCTAGCAGAATTTATCCGGGGAATTTTTATGCGTTACCGCAATCGCCACAAATTTATAAACAGCTTTTAATGGCAGCAGGCTTGGATCGTTATTTTCAGATAGCGCGTTGTTTTAGAGATGAAGATTTGCGTGCAGATCGTCAGCCAGAATTTACACAATTAGATTTAGAAATGTCTTTTGTTGAAGCGGATAATATTTGTGATGTTATTGAACAAATGTTGGAATTTCTTTTTAAAGAATTATTTAAGATTGAACTTAAGTTGCCATTTTTAATGATTTCTTATGCTGAAGCTTTTGATAAATTTGGGTCGGATAAACCGGATCTGCGTTATGGAATGACCATTTTTGATGTTAGTTCTCTTTTTAAAGAAACAAAATTAACATTTTTAGAATCAGTACTTGTGCAAGGTGGTAAAATTGGTGCTTTGCGTGTTGAAAAAAGATTTACAAGATCAGAGCTAGAATCTTGGGTTCAAAAAGCTCAGCAATTAGGTTCTAAAGGACTTTTGTATATTCATTTTTCTCATGATGGAAAAATAGATTCTCCTGCCGCTAAGTTTTTACCGAGTGATATTTTTGAACAATGCAAAAAAATTATGCCAGATCTTACGCTTGGCGATACCATATTTATTGTTGCTGGAGCATACGAAGAGGCATGGACTATTCTTGGAAAATTAAGAAATATATTTGCTGCTCATCTTGATTTGATTCCAATTAATACGTTAAGTTTTGCATGGATTGTCGATTTTCCGCTTTTTGAAAAAGGAGAAAAAGAGGGAGAATGGAAATCTGCACATCATCCATTTACAGCTCCACAAGAAGGTTGGGAAAATTTGGAGCCAGGGCAGATGAAGGCTCAGGCATATGATTTGGTTTGTAATGGATCTGAAATTGGTGGTGGATCTATACGTATTTATGATAAAAAAATGCAGCATAAAATTTTTGAAATATTAGGTCTTTCTCAGGAAGAAATTCAAGCAAAATTTGGTTTTTTCTTAGAAGCACAGGAATATGGGTTTCCGCCTTCTGGAGGCATAGCGCTTGGATTAGATAGGCTTTTGATGATTTTGTGTGGTGCTCCTTCTATTCGTGAAGTCATAGCGTTTCCAAAAACACAAAAAGGATATGATGCAATGATGCAATCACCGACTCCAATAACGCCTTCAGTTTTAAAAGAATATGGTATTTCTATTGCTGCTTTATCTAAAGAAGGTCACAATAAAGATAAAAAATAAAAAAAAGGAGCAGTAGTGAAGATTAATCGTATAGTAGGGCGCGAAGTTTTTACAGCGTCTGGAGAACCGACTCTTTGTTGCGATATTGTTTTAGAAAATGAAAAACAAGTGTCGGCTATATTGCCCATAGATGAGACAATGGAGCAAGAAGGTTATTTTGTTTGTTACGATGGTGGGTCTCGTTATAATGGCAAAGGTATGCAAAAAGCAGTCATGCATATTGATACGTTAATAGCGCCAGCGTTGCTAGGAAAAGAGCCAGATCTTTTTGTAATTGATGCTGTTCTTTCTGAACTTGATGGAACAACGGAACGCACAACCTTAGGCGCCAATGTTACCCTTGCAGTCAGTATGGCCGTTTGCAAAGCTCAAGCAGTAGCGCAAGATATAGAGTTATTCGAGGTGATTGCACAATTGCAGGATTCACATTCAGTTTCTTTACCTTTTCCTTTGATGACGATCGTGAATGAAGGGCTTGCATCAAGTGCAGAATTTCCATGCAGTTCAATTTTTGTCGTTCCTGTCGGTGCTCAAAATTTTAAAACGGCTTTAGAATATGGATTAACGATTTTTGATGACTATAAAAAACAACTGATAGCATTGCAAAAAAAGTTTACTATTACAGCTGATGGCGCGATTTCGTTTGTGTATGATTCTTTTTTTGAGCCTCTAGATATTTTAAAAAAAACGCTGCAAGAGGCAGAATTAGAAAATTTTTTTGTGATTGGTTTTGATATCAAAGCGCATTCTTTTTATGATCAAAAAAAAGAATTATATCTTTGGCGTAATAAAGAATTTTCAAGTGATGCGTTAATTAATTTTTATCAAATGTTGGTTGAAAAATATCCTGTTTATTCATTCGAAAATGCTTTATCTTGGCATGATATTCAAGGGAATAAAAAACTTTTTGAAAGTTTAGGAAGCTCTGTTCAAATTGCAAGCAATGATGGTTTTATTCATAATGCGACCTTATTGCAAGGTTTGCATGCAGAGCGATTAGTGAATGCATCGATTATTAATAGCATGGAGTACTCAACAATCTCTGAACTTTTAGAAGCGATTTTGTTTGCTCAATCATCTGGACTTAACACCATTATCAAAGGAAGTCAGTCAGAAACAGAAGATACGTTTCTTGCGGATTTAACGGTAGGAACGAGTTCTGGTCAAATACAAATTGGAGGAGGAGCTCACAGTCAGTATATGGCAAAATATAATAGATTGTTGTTGATCGAAGACTTTCTTGCAACGCAGTTATTGCAGCGTTAAAATAGAATTTTAATTTTTTATAAAAATAAATTAGTAAAGGAAAAAAAATATGAATTGTAAAACTATGTTTTTCATGATTTTTTTAATGAGTACGAATATACAATCAATGCAACAAGATGATTGCCACATGGTGACAGTAGGTCATACTAAAGACTATAAACCGCTTACTGTTGGTTTTGAACTTCCAATAGGAATAGCTTGTGCAACAGCTATGGTAATTGAGACGCCAAATCTTTTTCATCGAGATCCTATTGTTAGAAAAGATGCGCGACATGCAATTGTATTTTCTGCATGTGGTCTGGTTACGGCAGCAAGTTTTTTTGTTGCTAATAATTTAGGAGTATTTTTTCCTGATTCTACAAACATTGCAAAGTAAAAACATGAAAATAAAAATTATATTTTTATTTTGCGCGATAAACTTTGTTGCGATTAAATCTGCTAATAAAGCAGAATTCTGTTCATTGGCAATTCCGGTACTTAATTTTGCGACACAATTTGCTTTAACAGAATTTGCTATAGGATGTTACAAAGTTGTTAAATCTTATGTTGATGTTCCTAGAAGTCATCGAGAGTTGTTAAAAATTCAAGAAAGTAGAGCTGCAGGATTGGCGTATATGGCTAATGGTGCTTTGTATACAACTTTTGCTCTATCAATGTATGCATTGTGCCAAGATCCGAATAAAATAGAAAGGTAATTATGAACATAAAAAATAGTTTTTTAATATGTTTATTCGTGAGTTCTTTTGCAATAAAAGCAAGTTTGCCATTGTCAGAAGAAGCTTGCAAAATTCATCGTGGTTTGTCAGAAGCATGTTTTGTTGCAGGTGCTTTGCAATTAGGAGCAGGTTTTTATCGTTTAGGTCAAAGTTTGGCTGGTGTAAATAATTCTGTAGAAAAAAGAAATATAGCAGCGCGTTTGATGATGCAAGGAGCACTATTAACAGTAGTTGGATGTCTTGATAGTCTTATATGCCAAGATCCGAATAAAATAGAAAGGTAATTATGAATATAAAAAATAGTTTTTTAATATGTTTATTCGTGAGTTCTGCTATTAAATCTGCTGATACAGGGACGGTTTGTCTAATTGCATCACCGTTATCAACATTTTCTGCTGGTTTTGCGGCAGGCCAAGTGTTTGGAGGGTTTGTAAATATTACATATTCTTTGTTGAGTAATCCAAGAACTGAGCAAGATGTAGCGCGAAATGCAATAATAAGAAGACAAGGGCTTGAAAGTATAGTTGATGGCAGCGTTTTGTTAATTGCTTCTGTATCAATGTATGCAATGTGCCAAGATTCGAATAAATAGAGGTAATTATGAATATAAAAAATAGTTTTTTAATATGTTTATTCGTGAGTTCTTTTGCGATACAAGCAGGACAGGATCAAAGTAATCCATGCGTAGATCAGAATATCTACTTTGCTATAGGAACATCTGCAGGAGTTGGAGGGTTATTATTTGCTAAAGGCATGTCTGCAGCAGTAGATCCAAAAGCAACTAGGCATCAGCTTTATAGAGCAAAAATTGATGTTATTTCAGGAATGGGTTTTATGGCTTTAGCTGGATTGATTACAGTAATGGAATATATTACTCCAAAATGTTAAAAAACCTACGTTGAGTTGCGTTTATTTGAATTTTTAGTTAATTTCTGAAGTAGATACAATAATGTAAAAGTTTGTAATAAATTCAAATAAATAGTTAGGTGATTATGAATATAAAAAAGAGTTTTTTTATTTGTGTGTTAATGAGTTGTTTTTTAGCGCAAGCATCGCAAAGTTATGATCGTTTATGTAATACTGATAATGATCGTATAGATACAAATATGTTTGCGTTTGCGAGTGAAGCATTTGGAGCAGGGCTTGTCCTGTATGGTATTGGAACAGCTCTAGATCCGCGAGTAATTGATCGCCAACTGAAGCAAGCAAAAAACAATGTTATAACAGGGCTTGTGTTTATGGGTGTAGGTTTTTGGACTCTCATGGCAAATGATTATTTTCCAAAGTGTTAAAAATCTAAATTGATCTGAAAGCCGATGAGGGGGACTTGGAAAGATCTTTTTCCTCCTGTCGGCATTTTTCCAAAAATAATTCCCTGCGGCCCTTTATCAAAACAAAATTTTGCTTCGATAATAAAATCATTAATAGTTCGCTCATCTAAACTGAAATTAGAATTAGCGATTGTATTAGAAAACGATTCTGATAGAACATAGATTTTAGTTTCGTTTTCTTTGATGTGTTCATACGCAAATCGTAGCGAAAATCCTTTATAAATAATTGGTTCAAAATAGAGATTATATTTTTGAATGAATCCAAATTGTCTGCGAACCTTTGCAAGTTGCAGCAATAGAAGATCGGTTTGATTGATATCTGTTTGAATGCGTCGCATAGAAGTATGATTAAATGTTTGGAAAAAAATTAAGTTAACGCCAAGCCAAAATTGATTCTTAAAACATAAAGCAAGATCACCACCAAAAGGTATTGCAAAGGCGCCGCCAGTTCCAAAATCAAATGAGACTGCATAATCTTCGTTACGACGACTATCGGTAGGCAACACAACGCCAGCCCAAGCGCTCACCATTACTTGTTTGAGCCATGTTTTTTCTTGCGCAAAATATCCGCGCCATCCTGATCGTAATTCAATATTGCCGATTCCTGTGTTGCTCCAGTCGCCAATTTTAAGGCCATTGCCTAATCTAAAAACAGTATTTTCTAAATCATTAGTAATGTATTGATGTGTTAATGCATCATCGAGTGTAAAGTTTTGTGTTAAGTCTTTCCATTGCACATTTTTAACTTTTGCGCACAAAATAGGCAAAGATGCGCCGACCCAAATTCCATGATTGCAATAATAATGAACTAAAAAAGTTCCAAAAAATGGAATTTTTAAATCACCAGTTACCTTAAAATGGCCACGAATACCATCATCATCATTTACGTTGACTAGTTGTCCTAACTGCGCTTGTTCAGTGCTTGGAGCAAATCCTTTGAGCATTGCAAGTGCATCTTGCGTCTGAAAAGATCGTTGCAAAGGATTCACATTTTGATCAAGTCCATTATTTGCAGTGATCGAAAAAGTGGTTGCGCCGTTAAAGGTGAATTGCAAGCGCTCGCCAGGTTTTTTTACCGGAGTTAAGTTTGGATCAAATCCATTTAAAAGATTGATAGGTAAAAAAGAAAAACTTTGTTTACTTATAAAAAATAACATTACAAAAGAACATATAATTTTTAGTGATTTATGTTTTGTCATCCAAGTACTCGCATTCCATCATTAGTTGGTAAAATGAGCGATCCTAGTCCGCTGTTTTTTAAAAGATTTCCGATTGTTATACTATAGGTAATATCCGCCTGAATAGGTATTGTTGCACGTGTAGGATAAAAAATTGTTCCCGATCGTAAATATGCAGGAAGCGCTTCGAACACTGCTTCTTGATTTTCGTAGAGCGATCGAGAATCTGTTTGCAGTGATCCATTCGTAAAAAAGAAATTTCTATAGGCGCCAAGAGCGACAAAAGCACTTGTGTTTCTTTGTACAAAATATTCTTGAATAACGCTTGCCGTTGTAGCATCAATAACATTACCAGCACGCGTATCTTTGACGGCAATGCGATAGACAGATGACAATCCTAGGCTTACTGATGAGGCTAAAACATACACAGTTCCGCCAGCAGTTGCTCCTCCTCCAGCGCTTGATCCAGAAAAATCTTCTGCCAATCCTGTTGTAGAAAAAGGGACAAGGCGCGTAACGCTTTCGCAAGATTCTCCAAGTGTTAGTTTGTTCCAAGAAAGCGCAGCCAAATTGTTTGTTGCGATATCAGTCCCATTTGCATTCCTGAATAATCCTTGGCTCGTTGCAAGCAGTGCAATTTTTGCAGAAATTACAACATCAGAAAAGTGTGAAAAAGGAAATCCTGTCGATTGAGGTGTTGCTAAAGTTGTTGGAGTAATAGCTCCAGATAGTTGTGTTGCAGAAATGCGATCGAGCGTTTCGTTAGTTAAAACATAAAGATTAGCGCCGTCGCTGAGTAATTTTCTAACATTTTTATACGTTCCTATGTTTGCAAATGATGATGCAGGAAGGTTCGAAAAGTTTTTTTGTAAGCCCGCAGTTGTCCATCCTGGTCGCAAGACAGCTACGCCGCCAACACCTGCAACAACAAGATATGCATTTGCAACGCCATCATTCACCACGACAGCGCTTGTAATCGCACCAAGATCATTCAAAATCCCGCCAGTAACAGAGATAATGCATGCTCCAGCTCCAGGAGTTGTGACTGAGCCATTAGAACTTGTTTGCATGTTTGTTGAAAAATTACCACGATCTGGCGTAAAGATTCCTCCAGCAGTATCAGCGCCTGTTTGTGCGATGACAATTTTTTTATAACCAGTAAAAACCATGCAAGAAAGTCGATTAGGTGCACTGGCAAAGCCATTTGTGTTTGCAGGAAAATCGAATAACCCTTGCATGCCGTAGGTGCTTGCTGAAAATTGTGATGAAATAAGTTCAATAAATCCAACAGAAGCATCAGTTGCTGTGCCTCCTAAAAAGCCATCATTTTTATGTGAGCTCCAGGTTGTCGTTGCAACACTATCAATCGTATCAGCCGTTGTTCCTTCCATCGTAAAAAATTTTCCAAGACTTGGCTGATAGCCAATGCCGTAAATAGATGAGCCTGTGTTGATGGGACACGTTACTCTCTGCCAATTTGTCCATCCTTTAATAACGCCGTAGGCATCGAATAATGCTTGTGAACTAAAAAGACCAGCAGCTTCGGTAGCGCCTTCTAAGCAAGAAACATATACGGTATCTTTAAACGTAACCATATCGGTAATAACGCCTGGAGCGCTTGCATTGCCAACTCTTGCTTGTAAATCTGCTTGCAGTGTTAGATCTGCAATAGTTGTCGCAGGAGTCTGAAATCCTCGACCGTAATAGGGAAGGCACGTATCGTTTGCGTTAAAAAATGGTGTAGCATTGACCCCTGGATTAATAATTTTGCTTGCAAGGGTTCCGTGTTCAGGGTCTAGTGGCCACGTCGCATTTGCAGGGTTTACTGATTTATTAACTAAAGGAATTGCAAATACAGAGCGATTTGCAGGATATACAGCATTGTTAGAAGAGCCAACTAAAATTCCATAACTGTATCCTATACTTGTGTGCAGAGTTCTGAATTTAGAAATTGTTAAGGTATAAGAAAGTCCAGATCCACCTTCTTCAACGCCACCAACATATGCTTGCGCAGTATTAATATATGCAGCTGCAGGTGCATAATCGGTAAGTGTTAATGAATTGGTATACGTAATGCTGCCAACTCCAGGGCCAGGTGTTGCAATTTGATTCACATAACCCATTACAATTCCGCGACAGCCGCCATTATTTGCAGCAACTCCTTGATATACAATATAGAGTCGTTGCAATGTTGTGTCGTAATACATATCGATAGGTGTTGCAGAAATGGTTGCGTTGTTTCGAACTTTTACAAAACTTTGTGTGCCATCTAAAGGTACAGATCGAATAAGATCGCTTCCAGTTACCGCAGGAGCTTGCACAAGTTGACTTGGCCCCGGTGCAATTAAAGCGATGCCAGAATTAAGAGCGCCGAATATTCCACCATTAGGTGCGACCGCTGCAAAAATATAATTTCCTCTAATGCGATAGGTTCCTGAATCTTCGTGTACCGCTGCACCAGCAACTGCTTTGATGCCACTAGTTACTGCGCCTGTTGCATCAACAATGTTTGAAACAGAAAAAACATCAAATGGACTTGCAGAAACACGAGAAACATTCCAATACAGATTTGTAGGGGAATCATTTGTTACGACAAAAGGTGTTCGTTGCAACAATCCCATCAATGAAATTTTTTGACCAAAAAGAGGATTTGCTTGATCTGCGATGCCATTTAAACGAACTTTTTCAGGAGCATAAGGATAAATATCGTCGAATCCTTCCGACGCGACGCTGATGGCATATGATGCTTGGTTGTTGTTAATGTTTGCAGGGATGGTAGCGCTCTGTTGTCCGATGTATAAAAAAGATTTGTAAGGATCGTCGTCGGTAGCATGAGCAGAAACTTTTGAAGAAAAAGTATTCGTTCCTTTTGTTCCATCTGCCTGCAATAAAACAGGTGCATATGTTTTAAAAGAGCATATGAATAAGAAAAAAAGTAGTATGCGCGATATAAACACCGTCACTCCTTTTGTGTATGATCATTACATATTCAATGAAAAAATAATTATAAGCTAATTTTTAAAAAGCGCCATCTGTAAGGATGCGATATTTCACAAAATGATCAATGTATGCTATAGATAATGCATTACAATATGCACAAGGGGGGATCTTAATGCATACAAAAATTTTTTCAGCGACCATTGTTGGCGTTGATGCGTATATCGTTGAAGTTGAAGTTGATATTTCTTTTGGAATGGTAAACTTTTTTATCGTTGGATTGCCTGATGCTGCGATAAAAGAGAGTCGTCAACGAGTGCAAACAGGCTTGAAAAACTGCGGAATTAGTCTTCCTGATCGAAAAATTACGGTGAATCTTGCGCCAGCAGATTTAAAAAAAGAAGGAACACTTTTTGATTTGCCAATTGCGATAGGAATTTTGCAAGCTTCTAAATTGATTTTGTTGCAGGAAGATTTTTTGCAAGAAACTATTTTTTTAGGAGAGCTTTCGCTCGATGGTTCAATCAAACCTTTAAAAGGTGCTCTTGCAATAGCGTATGATGCTAAAAAATTAGGAAAGTCACGAATTATTTTGCCAAAAGTAAATGCGCAAGAAGCCGCTTTTATTAAAGATTTAGAAGTAATTGGAGTTGATCATTTAGTTGAATTGATCGCATTTTTAAAACACGAAACTATCATACTTCCAACGCAACCTCTTGCTATTGCAAAAGAAAAAGAATTGCATGAACATGATTTTTCGCAAGTCAAAGGGCAAGAAGTTGCAAAGAGAGCATTGTTGATCGCCGCTGCTGGCAATCATAATATTCTTTTTATCGGATCTCCAGGAGCAGGTAAAACGATGCTTGCAAAAAGACTGGCAACGATTATGCCAGACATGGATTTTGAAGAAATTTTAGAAACAAGCAAAATTTATTCAATTAGCGGTAAGTTGCATGGAAAATCTTTAATTCATCAAAGACAATTTCGTGGACCACATCATACTATTTCTCAAGCGGGATTGGTTGGTGGTGGCTCGTTTCCGCAACCTGGCGAAGTCAGTTTAGCGCATCATGGCATATTGTTTCTTGACGAATTAACAGAATTTAAACGAGCAACTTTAGAAGCTTTGCGGCAACCTATCGAAAATAAAGAAGTTTCGATTTCGCGTGCACAACAATCATTAACATTTCCAGCAGCATTTTTATTAATTGCAGCTTTAAATCCTTGTCCGTGCGGGTTTTATGGAGATAAAAAAAGAAAATGTAGTTGTCAGCCTTTGCAAATTTCTCGATATTTAGAAAAACTCTCTGGACCATTATTGGATCGTATTGATTTGCAAATTTACGTTCCATCAATTGAATTTGATGCGCTTAAAGATACTAAAAAAACAACTTCTTCTGCTCAGATGAAAGTACAGGTTGATGCTGTTGCTCGCATACAAAAAGAGCGATTTTCTTCAAGCATTAAGCGCAATGCGACGATGAATTCTGATGATGTTGATGCATTTTGTGTTTTAACTGATGAGGCTCAAGTTTTGATTAAAAAAATATTTGAGCAGTTGCATTTAAGCATGCGTGGTTATCATAAAGTCCTCAAAGTCGCGCGAACCATAGCTGATATTGATCAAAAAGAAATTATTGACGTCCAGCATTTGCAAGAAGCATTGTCGTATCGCTCTCTAGATCAGTATTTTGAGAGGCTAAAAAGATGAGTATAAGAAGCATAAAGCGCTATCATTAAGGTTTTCCAAAAAAAATAATCAGCATGTTGATTGACAATGCTAAAGGTGCTGCTATCATTAAACAATAGATCGCGGGGTAGAGCAGCCTGGTAGCTCGTTGGGCTCATAACCCAAAGGTCGTTGGTTCGAATCCAACCCCCGCAACCAAATTCCAGCAAACATATTTTTATGACTAAAAAAATTAGCATTAGTTTCTCTTGCGTCATCCTTGTTTTTTTGATTCTTTCGGGGTTTTTTAAAAAAATGCATAAACCATTTTTCCAGGCAAGCCAAAATCAGCCTTATCATCTTTCTGTCGGCGCAGTTTTGTGTAATCAAAAAAAAGAAATAGCGTGCCATTATTTTAAAGAAATTTTTGGACACAAAGACATTTATATTTTGATGCGCGAAACAATGGAAGATAACGAAACGCCCTTGGATACGCTTCATCGGGGGCTCAAAGAAGAATTTGGCGCAACAGCTGAGCCATTAGCGTATGTCGGAGCTTTGGTTGGACCATTGCCTGATAAAAAACTTTCTTTTGAAAAAACAACACTTTATATTGCTTGCAAGCTTATTTCTTTTGATCAAAATGGACGAAGCACGGATGATGCCGAGTCAAAAAGTGAAATTTTGTGGATGGAGCCAGATAAGCTCATTGCAATCATGCAACAGCAGGGAATTCGCTTTAATCATCGCGCTGATGCGGATGAATCAGAAATGATCAAACGAGCACTTGTCTATTTTTAGGAGCTTAACCTCTATCCTTTTGCCAATCCAGCCTATTCTATTAAAATAATAATACTACTTGATTAAAAAATGCGAGAATGTTTTGATAGATGGAGGTTTTATCAATGATAAAAAATAAGAGTTATAAATTTTTTGTGGCATGTATAATAATTACGAATGTAGCGTCTTTTAAGGTAATGGCAGGTGTTCAAGAAACACCATCAGAAGCCTTAATCAGATCGTTAGCGGACGCTAAAAGTTATTGTAAAAGTGGTATTGTTCATGGATTGATGATGGTAGCAGCAGATGTTTTGGCTCGAGATGCTATAGCGCGCTATTCTGTTACGCGATTTCTTTTTAATATTCCAACTAAAAAAAGCATAGTACTTTCAACAGCTACTTTTTTTCTTGCAACTTATCTTTATCGTAGACATAGGCCTGTTGATTTGAATGATTCGAATGATAAGTATTATCGTTATACTATTGACGCATCGGCTAAGATTGTTGGTCCTTTATTAAAGCCTGGATTGTTGTTAGCAGCAACTGCAGCAACACTTCTTTTTGGATAAGATAGTTTTGCGATTGTTTTTATATTCCAGCTCTGTCTAATTGTTCTCGAATTGCTGCTCGGCGAAAACATGTTGTTATGTCTTCTATGGCAGCATCTTCAGCTCTTATTTGCGTTTCAATTTCATTATAGAGATAACGATTAAAAACTTTTTTTAGATTGGCTATGGATTCTATTTCTTCTTCGGTAAATGTTTTTTCTAATTTTTTTAAAAAAGCATCGAATCTTTTTTTTGTATATAATTTATTCCATTCTAATGTTCGTACATTTTTAAAAGTAATTGGTGACCAATCAGGTTTAGGTACGCTAGTTTCTTCGAATGGTTGATTAGATAGGCTTTCTTCTAAGTCTGAAGTCTTTAGCCAATAAATATCAAAAGATGCAAAAAATAATCCTAAAAAAATTGCTATATGTTTTACTTTCATCATTATTTACTTTTTGCTATTTCGTTTGACATGGCAATTAATAGAGCTAAAGTTTCTGTTTCTGCATTTTCATCGTTTGTTAATAATTTACGCATAAATGTTTCTATTATTAATTGAGTTTCGATATTGCGAGGTATACGGCCTTGATAGTTTTGTAAGAACATTTTACATCGCTCACGGTCATTATATTTTTTATTCAAGATAGCGGTTGCTGTTGTTTTTAAATCTAAATCGGCCTCTTTGCATTGTTGTAGTGCTTCTAAAAATGCTTCTTGTATTATGCGCTTTCCTACGATGGCTACATAAGCATCTGTAAAATCAACAAGTATAGCTACTTCTTCAGGCGTTAATTTCACGTCTTCGCTTGCAGCCGCAGCGGCCGCAGCTGCGCTTTTTAGCCAGCAAGTATTAAAACATGCAAAAAGCAATCCTAAAAAAATGAATGTATTTTTTATTTTCATTAAAACCTCCTTTTTATTTTGTAGCGTCTTGTTCAGATTGCACATTTGTTATCGCAAGACAAAATAACAACAAAATATATCGCTTCATAAAATCAATCTCTGATTAAAAAAAATATTTTACTAATAATTAAAAACTATGCTTAATCAAGATCAGCTAGAATTCTAGCTCGATTAAAAGGTAATTTTTGGTCAACCATTAGTGCTGCAATTTTCTCAGAACATTCATTTTCAGCCATAATAGCAGCAATTTTTGCACTTCTAGCTTCTTCTGCTTCTTTAGCGATTCTAGCCTCTTTAGTGATTCTAGCATCTTCTGCCTTTCTAGCTTTTTTAGCAGCTTTTTCTTTAGCTTCTTTAGCTTCTTTAGCAGCTTTTTCAACTTTTCTAGCTTGCTCTGCTCGTTCTTGGGCGGCTTTTTGATCTGACGTTGCTTGAAATATTTCTTCTGATCTTTGATTTGCAGTTTTTACTTGTTTGTTATGTAGAAGTGCGCCTTGTTTAATTCTTTCTGCGTCTTCTGATAATGTTGTTGGTGCTATCTTTAGTCCTTGTAAAAACTTTCTAGTTAATTCTGGCTGAGAAAGATCTTCTAGACCACGTAATTGAGAGAAATTTTCTCTTAGAGCATGTAATTCAGCAATTATTCCTTCGACGGCTTCTTTAGTATTTTTGGCTTTAGGTATTGATTTTAAAAAGTAAATTATCAAAGGATCTTTGAGGTCTGCAATAGAAATTGGATGTTTATTATCAATGTCATCATTTGTTACGTTTTTTTGCAACGCTTGATTAAGAAGCCCTATGGTTGTTATTGCAGATGCTTTCATTATTTCTATATCAAATCTTTTTAAAATGTCACTTATATTTTCTGTTGTATTAAGAAAAATTAAATCTTCATCTGTAAAATTATTTAATTTTACAGCAATATAAAAATTTATAAGTTCTTGATCTTTTATTGCTTCACCTAAAGGTTGGCCTTTTAAAATTTTTCTATTTATTCTATCAGCAATATCTAAGAGTTTTCCGTCTTCATAGTTAATCCCATATTTTAAAAGAACCTTTTCTTTAATGGATAATTCTGTAGCATCTTCAAATTCCTCGTCTTCTTCCTCGTCTTCTTCAGCGGCAAAATCTATAGCATCTTCAAACAAGTCCTCTTCTTCAACGGCCGCAGCAGCAGCAGCGGCACTTGTAGAAGAGGCGGATTTAATGGTATCTGAAATTGTAAATAATAAGCTAAATAATAAGCCTATTGATAATATTTTTGTTTGGTTAGATTTCATTGTAAACTCCTAAATTATTTATTTAATAACATTATTATAATACTTATATTTTAATAATATTTATATTTGAATTACAATAAAACAATAAAAACAAATCAATAAAAATGAGAAAATAAGCTGTAGATTTACTTATAAAAGAGAAAGATCGAGGATTATTACTACTCTCTCGACCTTATATGTGTGGTTTTCTTACTTATATAATTAAATTATATCTGAATATATTTAACAAGTCAAGCTCTTAAAGATGCATGCATTGGCGGTATTTATAACATACAACAATAAAATCTTGCTCCAGATAAATGCAAACGATAAATCAAATGATAACCAAGGCCCTCCTGATATTAAAAATTATATGCATTAGGAGCCTATAGTATGAGTAGATCACGCTCGCGGGAGTCTGTGTTGCTACAGATATAATCTATCACGACACATCCCTCTATAAATCGTTATATAATTATGTTGCTTTATTGGATCCATACTATTAATCCATTCAATAGTATCATCGAGTGCTTTTTTGTCAGAATCTTCGTTTCCAGTGTGTCTTGTCATGAAAATATATGTTAATTCTTCTTGCGTAAGATCTGCTGTTGTAAGTAATTGGTGAACTGCTTGTTGTTGTACAGTTTTTACAGTTGCCGCAGCTGCAGCTGCTTTTTCGGCACCATGCAAACTGTATCCAGAAGCCAACATTACAAACATAAATAATTTGTTTTTTATTGTTTTCATTATCATTAAACCTTTACGTTATTTTAGTTAAAAATTAGGGACTGGCATTAATTTAATTATAACAAAACAATAAGAATATAAAAATAAGCTGTAGATCGACTTATAAAAGAGAAAGGTCGAGGATTATTACTACTCTCTCGACCTTATATGTGTGGTTTTCTTACTTAGATAATTAAATTATATCTGAATATATTTTACAAGTCAAGCCCTTTTTGTAAAACATTATTTTTTGAGCCAAAAAAAATAAGAATAAGCTTGGTTTAAAAGCCGCCAAAAGGATTATAGCTGCTGTTATTGGTTAGCATGCATGCTAATGATACGCATCCGCTATTGCCAGGAACGACGGGAGGAGTAGGGGTTGGCGCTGATGGAGGAGTTGGAGTTTGAGCAGGCGGTTGAATTGGCGGTGTTGTTAAGGTTGTGTTGTATGCATTAATTTGATTTTGAATAGCTTGTGCAAGCTGAGGATTAAGGTTTGCTTGATAATTAGCTCCAAACATATTGGTATATGCTGGTCCATCGCTATTAATTAAGCTAATAGTTGCAAAGGATCCCGGAGTTAATTGTGCGATTTGAGTTTGGCTTGGTCCTGAAACTAGATTGAATATCGTTCCTGTTACTAAGCTTAAAGCGCTCGTGATGGTGTTAGTTGGAGCGAGTGGTTCAAGTGATTGTGGTGTTCCTGGCGGATTGCCATTCGTAGGTACATTTACAAAAATGAGATAATCAAGGCCAGAAAGATATTGCGTAAACGAGATACATGAATAGAGAGGGATGCCCGATTTTAAGGCAGCATCAACACCATTTACGATAACATTTTGAAACGACAATGCGCCTTCTTCTTTTTTATAATAGAGCTGTTGAGCTTGTTGTATAGCAGCGACTAGTTGTTGCGGTAGTTTAGCTTGCTGTTGATACGCTGCAAGTGCATCAGGGTACGTTGTCTGTATTTGTCCTTGCATATTATAACAGTTGCCAGTAACTAAACTAATGACGTACGGCGTAGTGCTGGTAATAGGTTGTCCTAATTGAGCGCCAGATCCAATTAATCTTTGTCCTGCTCCTGCGCTATTTTGTCCAGGAGGATTTTGTAGTGATACAACATAATCAGAAAGATTTGCTGGTAGAGGCAATTTTGTAGAAGGAGTGCTGTAGGCATAGACTCCTTGAGCTACAGTTAAACTAGAGAAAGGAATTAATTTCCATGAACCATACTGTGGATTAACTTCTGCATTAAATGTTTTTTTCCATAATTCTTCTCTTTGTGATTCTTCTGTTGGCGAATCAAATGATTGAATGAGTTGTTGAGTTTGTGCATTTGCAGAAGTTCGATCTGGAGAGAGGGTAATAGTTTGTTGTGGCGAAAGGATTTCGTATTCTACAGCAGCTCCTGATGTGATGATTCCATACGATCCTGTATATAATGCTTGTGGATGGTATTGTATTTGAGACATGAGCGTTTGGTAAGGAATAACTTCAGATTGTGCAAGTTCAGAGACTACCGCGGTTTGTGCCCATCGAACATTTTGATCATCTTCTTTATAAAACGAAACAGATAATTGTTGATGAGAAAGTGTTGCGGTCATGCGATACCAAGCGCCTCTTGCAAACCAATTGCGTGATTCTGTAGGAGTTTGATTGCTTAGAATAAATTGTTTATCAGAATGTTCGTAAATGCCAAGAGCTGGTGCATTATTCGTTTGATCATTTTGATAACAGACAAATGCTTTTGCTTTATTATCAAAATTATAAAGATAGCGATTAAACGTATCAAAAGATTTCCATTTATTTTGGAAAGCTTGCAAAGAAATGCTATTGGCAAAGGGAATAGATTGTTGTGCAAATGTTTCGAAATTATTGGTTATAGCGTTTAAAAATCCTGTATCGATATAATTTTTATTAAGATAAATACCTATATAAAAATCACCTTTTGTTTGATAAATAATGCGCCAACGAACTTCTACCGAAAGTGGAGTTGTGCATGCAGAGATATCTTTCTGCGTAATAAAGTGTGGAAATGTAGTAACGCTTTGACTCGTGCCAGAAGTTTGTGATGCAAGGCTTTGTGCAAGTGCGCTTGAAGCGACTGTAACATTTTGTGCGATTCCATTATTAAAAGGAGCTGGTTGAGCTGCAATTTCTTGTGCGAATGTTCCTCTGCCGGCATTAAAAACTCTAAATCCTTGGCTTGGATTTATATCAAAACGATTTGTTTTGATGCCGTAATTATAACCTGCGTCAGCGTATAAAATTTGAGTCTTTGGATAATTTTGCGTGTCGGGCGTTAATA
>JACCDT010233586.1_pt1 | contig 37855 bp, 45 predicted proteins | sample 7446291 | NCBI WGS metagenome assembly JACCDT01 (sample SAMN15323446, study PRJNA562643) | freshwater metagenome | isolation source: river surface water | place: USA:Blue River Watershed | collected 2017-08-17
GGTTTATTTAGTATTGGAAAATTTAAACATTCCATTAAGAAAGCCTCTAGTTAAGGCAAAGAAGCGTTGATCTTCTTGATCTTCTCTTCCACCTTATCCAGTCGATCAGATAGATCATCATCATCAATAAGAATTTTTGCTTGATCTTTAGCTTGAGTATCTAGCTTGCTTTCTAAGGTGCTGATCTTTTTCTCAATCTCTTTTCTTTCAAAGTCGCAAACGAGCGCATGATCTTTATCATCTCGTTCTTTCTTTTGCATCTTTTGAAACATCAATACGATTAGGATGATCAACGCCAATGGTGTGTTGTCTTTTGTGATTTTCATGAGTTGCTCAAACTGATTGATTTCAGGGGGCAATTCAATGGTGGAGTGAATGGGCTGAACGGGCTGAGCTTGTGCTGTGATGATTGGCTCGTCTAGTGGAGATAAAAACATGTCGTCTTCTTTCTGAAATATAAACTGATCAGGGATCACTTTTATTTTAATGTCTTTTTTGAGTAGCTTTTCAATTTTCTTTTCTCCATAGTGGATGACAATTTTAGCACCTTCATTAAAGTCGCAGTCTTCCAACTCATAGACTTGCCCTTTAAAATAAATCTTGCCTTGAGTAGTGATAAAAAATTCATCATCAATCTTGCACATATTTTCTCTTTTCATGTGTTTAGTAATTGGGGAATGTTGAGTTGGCAAGGTATGGCTTTTCTGTTTTTCCATACCTTGACTTAAATTTTTATTTGATATAATAGCATTTTATGCAATATCATGATTTGTATATATTCTTTTAGGTGATGTTTATGCCGGTTTATCCATATATGACAATGACAAGCTCAAATAAAGAGATGCCTTATCTATCCCAACAAAGACCACATTTTCAGTCTTATGGGATAAGTGGAACATCCATTCAGGGCGGTTATATCACTGGCAAGGAACAGAACCCCGCTCTATCAGGTCGATCTTGGACAAGAGAAGCTGAAGATATGCTAGCTACTGATCCAATCATTAGACGATCTTGGAGCTTGGTTAAGCAGACTCTATTGTCAGCTAAATGGGAGTTTAAGGCCGGTAGAGATGGAGATCAAACAAGCGAAGAACTCGCAAGATTTGCCAATGAAGCTTTCGGTTTTAAAGGTTATCCCGGCATGATGGAAATTAGCTTTGAGGATCAACTAAACTATCTTCTAGAATTTATTCCTCATGGTTGGAGATATGCAGAAGAGATCTATTGTGTAGCGAAAGACTCGATCGGAAAAGAGAAGGTATTTCTCAAGAGATATGCTGATCGTGAGCCTTCATCTCATCAGCAATGGCTTTCAGTGGATAAACAAAATCTAGACGGCGTTATTCAAATTATGGTTGGAGGTGTTACACCTGAACCCATACCAGCATCAAAACTTTTGCTATTAACTCTCAATCGTACCGGTTCAAACTTCGAGGGCATTGGCTTGCTTCGTCCTTGTTGGTGGTGGTGGAAAGAAAAGCAAAGAGCGGCGACACTCATGGCAATTGGCCTTGAGAAATGGGCTGTGCCTACTCCAATCGTAAAAGTTAATCGTCAAGCTATTGATCAAATGGGAATTTCAAACGGTGATGTTGATGCAATGATCAACGAGGCACAACAGCAAGCACAGGCTTATGTGGTGCAAGAACAAAGCTATCTAGTGGAAAACAACATCGTTTCTTTTGATACCTATGGAGGATCATCGGGCTTTGATGCTAACGGTGCTTTGCAAGTTATTCAAGAATGTGACAATCAAATATCACAAGCCTTTATGGCTCAATTTATGAATTTAGGGATTTCTGATACTGGATCAAGATCAGTTGGTGAAGTGCATCTATCCGTTTTTAGAAGAGCATGCATCAATTTTCTTGACTTGGTAGCAAGTGCAATTAGTGGACAAGATAGGCGGGGAGGTGGAACAATTGGCCGTCTTATCCGTTGGAATTATGGCAACATTGAAACAACAAAATTGCCCCGCTTGGTGCATAGTGGATTAGATACCGATGCACTAGCTGAAGCGCTCGCATCATTGCCTAGCTTGGTGCAAGCCCAATTATTGACTCCTGATGATGATCTTGAGAGAGCAATCAGACAAAAGATTGGTGCGGGGCAGTTGCCAATGGAAGCATCAAGAACAGCACAAGATAGAGCTGTTGCACAAAATCCAGCTTTGGCAATGGCTGAAAGATTGAGAGCAATCAAATGAATGAAAAGCAAATCTCTTTAGCTAAACAACGCTTGATGAATAGACGATTTAACGCTTATCTCAATGCACCTAAGAAATACGATGGAATTGATTTTACTCCACCTCAAGGCGTGAGAGATGCAGCAATCAGAGCATTGAAAAAGAGAGCTGAACAGCCACCTTCAAAGCGTGGAATGACAGCCGTTGGGATTGCTAGAGCAAGAGATTTATCTAACGGCGTTACTTTATCACCTGATACCATTAAGCGAATGGTTGCCTATTTCACAAGGCACGAAGTCGACAAGCAAGGCTCAACATGGGAAGAGTACGGAAAAGGCCGTCAAGCTTGGGATGGTTGGGGCGGTGATGCAGGTTATACTTGGGCAAAAAAGATTTTAGCACAAATGGAAAGAGCTGATGAAAAAGAAAAAGCATTGTCAGAATCTACCTTGCAGACCTCCAATAGTGCTGACATTAAGGCATTTAGAGAGAGGATCAAAATGGGAGAGGTTGCTTTATATCCAGGATCAGACATTAAGGTGCTTTCTGTTGGTAAGGTCAACAGTCGCATCAATGGGAAGACAATTCAAGATGTCACGCCTGCGATCCTTGCTGAGATCGTAAGAGTTTTTAAAGAAAGATCATCTCAAGACCCCGTCATCATTGATTGGAATCATCAATCATCGCCCTTTATGGATAACGGTGCTACTGATCCAATTCAATCCATGGCTTATGGTGAAATATCTGATGTTTATGTAAAAGATGATGCTTTATATGTAAAGCCTTTATATACTCAAGCAGGGCTCGATCTAGTGACAGCTAGTGAAGGCGTTTTATATCCATCACCCGAATTTTTAGTAGGTGAGATTTTTGCAAGGGAAGGCGATCCCAAACCTATTGGATTCGCCCAATTGCAAGCCGTTACATTGACGGCAAGACCAGCACAATCTAAAGATAAGATATCTCGTGTTTTACTCATGGAGAACATAATGAATCCAGAAGAATTAAAAGCGATGACAGTTGATCAATTAACCGCCTTAGTGTTAGAAAAAGATCAACTCGTCAAGCAATTAGAAGCTCAAATTGAAGGCTTGAAATCTGAGAACGATCAGCTTTCATCACCTGAAGAAGATGCTAGCATGGCAGACGGTCAAAAGGTTGAAATCGAACTTGAAGGCGAATATGCTGACAAGAAAAAGATGATGGAAGATCAAAAGAAGATGTCTGAAGCCACCGCTTTATCTGAAAAGGCACAAGCCAAATTGATGAACGAATTGAACGCTCAAGTTACCGCTTTGTCTGAACAAGTCAAGACTTTGCAAGCTGAAAAACATCAAGCAGAAAGAAAGCTTGTTGTTGATGGCTTGCTTAATACTGGCAAGATTGCACCTAGTGAAATTTCAGCCGTTGAATCAGCCTATGATATCAAGGATAAATTCCCAGCTATTTGGCAATCATTCAGCGAACGCAAAGCAAATCAAGCGATCAATCTCTCTGAAAAGGGACATGCTAGCACCGCTCAAGAAATTAGCTTTATCGATCAAGTTAATGAAATCAAGAAAACTCAAGGCATCACTTTCTCAGAGGCCTTGAATGTTATGAAAAATCAAAATCCCGATGCTTATATCAAACATTTCAAAGGATAAGCCATGAGTCTCAATAATCACTCAGTTTATAAAACTTTCATCGCATCTGCATCTATCACCGCTTTAACCTTAGTTAAGCTTGATAGTGATGCCAAAGTAACACCTTGCACCGCATCAACTGACATCCCTGTGGGCGTTGCTCAAATTGGTGGTGCAAGTGGTGATGCAATCAATGTATGCGTCTTTGGTGTTTCTCGTGTTGTCGCTGGTGGTACAATCACAGCAGGCACAAATTTCTTTGTTATGCCTGGTACTGGTGGCAAGGCTTATGCCTATGATGGTGCTGGTGCAAATACTCAAATTATCGCAGGTCGCTTCTTGCCAAATGTTGCAAATACTGCAGCAAGTGCAAATGAAGAAGTTGAAATCCTTGTTTCTGTCTCTTTAGGAGTTTAATCAAATGGCAAATTCTAGCTATAGCAATATTCATCCAGTCAACGAAATCCTTCGCAACCTTGCCGTTGAAGCAATTCCTAGCGATGGTCAACTGATCGCTGATCAAGTTATTGAAAATGTTGATGTCAAGGCAATTGGCCCAACAGGTACTCTCTTGATCGAAGAAACTCGCAATTTCATGGGTTCTCCTGATGTTGATGCTCAACGCGCTCCAGGTGCAGACCGTCAACGCATTGGCAACTTTGACCGTTCAAGCACAACCTTTTCAGCTAAGATTTATTCTCTTTCTGATGAAATTGCACTTGAAGATATCAAATATTCACAATATCCAGGCAATGAAGAACAACGATCTTTCAGAAAAGTACAAAGATCAATGCTCTTAAATCGTGAAACTCGTTTAGCTAATCTCTTGTTTGGTGCAAGCAATTGGGGTTCTTATACTTCTGCTCTTGCATCTTTAGCAAGTGGTTCCAATGGTACACAATGGAATCAAGCAGGTGCTGAACCTTTAACTGATCTTCATGCTTTGATTGATGTTATTCGTGCAAATTCTCATGGTATTTTGCCTGATACATTGGTTCTTGGTTATGGTGCTCTTCGTGCTTTGTCTCGCAATGCTGAAGTACGTGGATTTTTTACAGCTGGTAGCACTCCATCAGGCACAGCATCAGGCAATCGCTTGATGAAAGATGATATGGTTATCTCTGTTCTTAAAGAAGTCTTAGGCATCCCAAATGTTCATGTTGGTCAAGCTCGCAAAGAAACCGCAAACGCTGGCTTAACATCTTCTGAAGCTCAAGTATGGACTGATGACAGTGTTTTCATGGGTATCATGAAAGGTTCTGATGCTATTGCAAACAAGAATGGTGTTAAGGTTATGCCCGTTGCTGCTCTCAATTTTGTCTATGAAGGTTATTCATCAGGTGCTTATGATGATCTTGCTATGACAAAGAGAACTGTTTGGATGGAACATACACATCAAGATAAGATCATTGCTCAAAATTATGGTTTCTTGCTCACCGATTGCTTAGCTTAATGTTATTATGGATCATTGCCCTTATTGCCTTAATTCTTTCAATAATATGGTGCACCTAGCAGAAGCTAGTGATGCAGATCAACAGGCAATAGAGGATATTAGAAAACAATGGATTAACGAACGCAATCCACAATTAAAACTCTTGCTTAAAATGCGCTTGGATGTACTCGTCAAAGAGGTTAATTCAGCAAAGACTTTTGAAGAAGAGATGAAAAAAGCGACAAATCGATTATATCGTGCAATCGCTGAGATGGTGCAACAAGGTCAAGGGCAAATGCTTGTTGCGATGTCACCTGATGAACTTAAATCTTTTTTAATCTCAAGTGGCATGGGAGACGCTTTGACATATTTTGAGCGTTCTCAAGTGGACATAGTGGAATTGATCAATAAAGCTACGATCGCAATTGATCCTGAGTTTAGATCAGCACCTCCCAATATCATTCAAGCTATTGCTCAACAGACTTCATCACAAGTCTTTGACGCTCAAATCTTGCCTTCTCTTAGTAGTGCAATTCGCAATATGGCAACAACCGCCGTTATCGTTGGAAGCTCTAAGCCTGTGCTTGATCAAATGAGAGTTGCTTTTGAAAAGTCTGTTGGTGTTGGTACTACTCAAGCAAGAACAAAGATCGCTGAATTTGGTAGATCTATCAATGCTCTAAATGCTGATGAAGCTGGCTTAGAGAACTTCATTTATGTTGGGCCTAAAGATGGGATTACTAGACCATTTTGTCGCAAACTTGTTGGAAAAGTGCTATCTAAAAAGCAAATCATCAAGCTAGACAATGGACAGCCATCAAGTGGTCCACCTTTAACGGCGGGCGGTGGTTATAATTGCCGTCATTCTTGGGCTCCAGTGAGCAAGGGATTTCTAAAGGTTAATGATTTGGCGGTGGTTTCAGATAGCGAAATAAAGGATATCATGATATGAGAAAAGCACAACAAGGTAAAAACTATAATTTTATTTGGCAAGCCCCTGCCCCAATCAGTGGAACTCCTTCCATTTCCTTTTTCCTTGATGGTAGCACTATCACAAGCAACATGTCGCAAGGAAGATCTGATTTAGTAGCAACTGATCTTGATAGAGATAGAAGAGTAATGACTTTATCAACATCAGCCACCGCCTTAAAGCCTTTTCAATCTGATGCTTTTTTATTGACTGATGCAGATACTTTCTTTGCGATTAAGATCGTTCGAATAACAGGAACTCAGTTGATCTTGGCTGATCCATTGCCTAGAGATATCGCCTTCACAGTCAATTCAACAATTCAATTTGCTAGTTGGCTTTATACTTGCTCATCTTCCAATGTGACAGCATCTAAGCAGACCGTTGCTTATGCTGTTGAGTATGTGCAAAGCGAAGGTACTCAAACAATCAATAGAGTTGAAAAGGGAAGTTTAAAGGTTGTGCCTCGTCCTTTTGATACTGGCTTAGATCATAATAAGCTATGCTCAATTTTTCCACATATTGCAGATCTAGCACCTAGACGGGCAAATGGTTTTGAAGAGCAAATATCATCAGCCCTTGATGAACTTGCTTTATATGTTAGAGATTTAATCGTACCTAGAGATGTTGATGAAGATGATATACACAATTCACATGATTTACTGCAAGCTCATTCCTATCTTGCGATTGCTCGTGTGCATGAGCTTAATGGCAATATCGATTTAAGCGAAAAGATGCGAGCAAGAGGAATTGAATTAGCTGATCTTTCTATGAAAACAATCAGCCTTGATTTAAACACTGATGGGATTATTCAAACAACTGAAAACAATCAGCGAGTTAGTGCAAGCTCTGATATTCGTGGAAACTTTGCAGGCCGTACAGTTGGAGAGTATGAAGCTCAATTTATCCCATCAAGAAATATGAGATGGTAAATGAAAGCAACGATCAGCCTAAACCTACCAACCTTAAATCTAAACAAGCCCCAAATGATCGCTATTGCTCAAGATATATTGGCAATCATCAAGATCAGAATTTACAAGGGATTAGATTATAATTTAAGCAAGTTTAGGGCATATTCTACAAGGCCAATTTACATCGGATATAAATCAACAACCTACAAAAGACTAAAGCCTAAAGGCGGGGTTAAGAAACCTAATTCAATGTTTTTTGCTGGGGGTTATGCTGAATATAAAGATAAATCTCGCAAGCGATCAAATGCTATTGAGGGTCAAACCGCATCCGTTGATTTGACTCTTTCAGGGATGATGTTGCAAAACTTTGTAGTACTTGAGGCAACAAATACAAAATTCACTATTGGATTATTGCCACCTGTGCAAGACTATGGCTATGCAGTCAATCAAGATCGAGGCTTTATTGGATTGGCTGATAAAGAGGTTGATCAGTTGGTGCAAATCGTTAAAGCTAATTTATTAGGAGAATAGCATGGGCATATATGAAGCACTAGATCATCTTATAGATCGTATTGAGTCTATCAATCCAAAGACTGATAGCTATCATCATTTTGTCTGTATCAAAGACGCTCAAGGAAACACGCTATCACTTGAAAGCAGATCTAATCAAAATCGCTTGTTTGATATCGCTTTCAATGCACTTGCTCAAGATGATGGGCAAGCGGGCATCAGTGGACGCAAGAGAATTGATTTATCTGTTCGCGTCCGTTATGATATTGGTGGAGATCGTGGCTTGCTCGAACGGATGATCGCTGAAGACTCAAGCAAATTGATCGACACATTGAAACAACCTGACTATGATTTTTCAGTGACTGGGATTGTTTCTTTAATACCTGGTCAAGCTACTACTCAAGAAATTCAAAATGATCCTTCTCAAGTTGGCTACCTTTTAATTTTACCTTTTACTCTTCTTTATTTGGAGGATTGACATGACAGTCACTCATAGATCGCTATCAGTAGCAACCGAATCAACATTTGGCAGTTTATCATCATCAACAGGCTTGCCCGATTTCAGCGGTTTATCATTCATTTCATTGCCATGCGAAAGAGATCCCGTTGTGATTTATGGTGATGTTGTAGCCAATGAAAGACTTGAAACAAGAGACGGCCCCCATGGTCTACCACCTGAACCCGATACTGTTTGGAGTGGATCAAATCGAGTACAAAGACGAACGGGTCAAGTACAAGTTACAATCGATTTCACAACCGTTGGAAGTGGTGCAAATACTTATGCATCAACAGGCTTGGGGAAGTTGTTAAATGGTGGCTTTCTCACAAATCTTGCAGGCTTCACTTCTAGCGATACAGTAACCGCTGATAGTGAGAATGTCTTCACTCCAACAACTACCAATACAAATTATAAGATTGGTGGTGTTGTTTCTAGCTTGATCAATGGGCGTTGTGAATATTCATCAGTAACAGCAAACAATCGAGGCGGTGCTGGCAAGATTGGCGTTAGCCCTGCATTTAGTGCAAATCCAACGGCTATTTACCCAATGCAAACTTGGTATGTTCCTTATGGTACTTCAAGCGGTCAAGTCGTTTCATCTTTGTGCTTTAGAGTTGATGGTGTTGGCTTCCGAACTTATGCCTATGGGTGCAAGCTAGCAAGCTTAAATATTTCTGTTAATGGTGGTCGTGTGATGGGTGAGTTTACCTTTCAAGCTGCCTTAATTCAAGATGATCATGGCAATGCAACAGGACCAATTGAACCCGTTGTTTTAAGTGGTGCAACTCAACATTTTAGAAATGCTTATGCTGTTGTTTCAGATGATCCAGTAACTTATTCAAGAACAAATGTAGTTGGTACAACAGGCGAAGAGTTGCCACGATTAGCGCTAGATGCTGAAGGCTTTACATTTAATATCTCCAACACCTTAACACCTAAAGGCCATTCAAACTCTATTTTGGGAATGTCTGATATGGAAGTTTCAAATGTTGATGTTGAATGTACCTTGACCTTATCATCAGTCAATAGCAATTTAGCATCAGATTTTAATGATAGAGTTGTTCGTCAAGTGTTAATAGGTACTGGGCCCGTTGGCGATGGTAAAGGTATGGCTTTATTTATCCCTGCAGGTTATTTAACAGTTGATCCAAATAAATATGATGTAGCGGGTGATATCGTCAAGCAAGTGCTAACCTACAAGCAAAGCCGTTTTGGTGGTGATGTAGGCACAACACAGCCAGCCAATTCACCTGTGAGAATTGCACTAGGAATTTAAAACAATGCTAAAATTCAGCACAACAACAACGATTGAAATTAAAGTAGCTGTTTCTTGTGATCCAGCTCTAGATATGACATCAGCTGAGATCAATGCTTATCTTCAAGGAGATTTTGACTCTCTCAAAATCAAGCAAGATCAAGCCCCAACTTACTTCTTTATTAAGCCTCTCTCTCCGTCTGATAGAGAAGAGATTGAGATTAAGGCTGGTGCATATACTAGATCAGAACTTGGAAGGATGCTTTTTGTTGAGCAACCTGAAGATCAAAAAAAGCGAGCTTATTGGCAAGACTCTTTATCTGATCAAGAGAAAAATGCACTTGCTCAATATCAAGCTTATCTCAATCGTGTATATGCTGAAACAGCTAAAAAGGCATTGATCAAGGTTGAAGGCTTTGATGGCACCGCTTGGGATGCCGTTCAGTCGATTAAGCCTGATCATCATCGTATTCAAACAATCGCTGAAATCGTAACTCACATCCAAAGAATTTCCCTTTTAGGTGACGAGGGAAAATAGCGATCACATCCTCAATATGGCTATCTCAAAATAAAGGGAGATCTTGGGGATGTGAGCAATGCAAATCTAAGCCAGGATTGAGACAACTTAGAGGAAATTGTGGCGGTCTATTTCAAAAGGGATTGCCTTATTTAGATGAAGATGAGCAAGGCTTATTTATACCTGCCTATCGTGTTGCACCTGATAGCGATGAAGCTTTTAGCGAGCTTAAAATAAGATCTTGCCCTGTTGCTCTTGCCAATCTAGCAACGCCAATAGTCAATGCCTTTTTTAGTCATATAAATGGTCTATTTGACATAAAAACATCTTATCCATCGCCGTCTTGTGCTATTGTTGAAGCAGTAGATTTATTATATTATCATCATCAGCTATTAAAGAACCGTCTTCATGAAAGACAGATGAGTGAGCTAAACAATGGCAGAAAATAAAGTAATTATTGATGTTGAGGTGCAAGGAATACAAGATGCTCAAAAAGATCTTGGCAAGGTGAACTCATCAGCTTCTGAGATAGGCGACTCAGTCAAAGGTGTTGGCGAGTCTTTTAAGGGTGTTGGGGCTATTGTATCTTCTCAAGGTGGAGTCATGGGAGAGGCTTTTAACTCCCTTGGCGAGTCGGTGGGTGGACTAGTAGATGGATTTGGGGCAATGGGTGAAGCCATGACAACAGGGGGCAAAAGTGGCATGGTTGCATTTATGGGAATGCTTGGACCAATTTCAGCTATTGCTGGAGCTTTAGCTTTAGCGATTGAGGCATTTAGACAATTCAGTGGAGTAGCCAAAGAGGCTGAACAGATTGAAGCAGCAGTCACGGCAGCCGCTGGTGATTTAACTTCTAAAATGGAGGAATTAGCGGATAAAGGGATTAAGGCAACCAATGAACAATTAAGGGATTTGATTTCATTAAATAGCGAGGCAAGACTAAAGCTTGAGATTTTAAATGAGAAGAATGCAAGCTTAACAAAGGTTTATACCGAGCAAATACAAGCCCAAAGATTACTTGAAAAAGAGCAAAGGATTTATTTGGCTCAGACCAATGAGAGGGTTAAATCTGATGGCTATGTAATATCAGCTCAAGAGAGATTGACAAAGGCAAATGAAGCCGTCGCAAAGGCACAGCTTGAGTTAACTAAAGGCTATGAAATCGCATTGCCAGCTATTCAAAAAGCGCAAGAGTATCAAAGAGATTTAGCGATGACTGAGCAAGAAGCAACGGATGCACTCAAAGCACAGTTGGAAATTCAAAAAGAATACAGTGATTTATTGCTCAATACTTCCACCCTTTCAGCCTATGAAAAATCTATCTTGCAAAAGCAAAGAGACTTAAGCATTGAACAACGACTAGCTGATCAACATGGCAAGACAAGCAAGGAAATTCAAGCTTTAACAAAAGTTATTGAAGAGGAAAATAAGGCAAGACAAGCGGGTGATATACTCCAACTCAAAGAGATTAAAAATCAACAAGAGATTGAGCAAATAAAGAAGGCTGAAGCTGATCGATTAAAGGCTGAGCAGAAGGCAAGATCAGATGCTTTCAAAGCAAGACAAATGCAAATTATATCTGAGCAATCTCAAATCAATGCACTTGAAATTCAATTGACTAAATCAGGCTTTGATGAGCAGATAGCACTTGCTGAAAACAACTATAAAACATCTCAACAATTAAATAAAAATAATAAAAATCAGTTAATTATCGCTGAAAAACAATATCAATTAGCAATTCAAGGGATTAAAGAGCAACAACTTGCACAAGAGCAAGCTAAAATCGCAGATCAAGCAAGGATCAATCAAGAATTAATCAGCCAACAAATTGCACATGAAGAGGCAACATATCAAGCTAGCATCCAATATCAACAAAGGCAACAGGAATTAAGGGATAAGATTGCAATCCTTGATATTGAGGCTGGCAAAGATGAGTATAAAAAACAACTCGATTTATTGGCAAAAAATCAAGAGATTGAATTGAGATCAGTTGAAGATAATGAGCTTGCTAAGGCTGAAATTCAGAAGAGATATGCAAATCAAAGAATTAAGGTTGAGAGTTATGCAACCGCCCAAATGGGAGAGATGGCAACGGCAACAACTCAAGCCTTTGCTTCATCTGTTGCAGGTGCAATTATGGGAGCTCAATCAATGGAAGAGGCTATCAAATCAACACTTGAAGGCTTAGCTCAAGAGGCAATAGCAAGGTCAATCTTTGCGACCGCTATGGGTTTTTCAGCTTTAGCTTTGGGCCCTGTTGGTGGTGTTTCAGCTAGCCAATATTTCCAATCAGCCGCTTTATTTGCTGGAGTTGGTGCTATTGCTGGAGTTTCATCAAAAGCGATGGGAGGAGGTGGCGGGGGTGGATCTTCTTCTAGTGTTTCTCCAATTGGATCAGCACAAGCACAAGCACCGAGTCGACCTGAAGCGAGCAAGGCTGAACCAATGGTCTTTAATATAAACTTCGGTGGATCAGTCATCTATGATACAAAGGCGGCGGCTGAACGGGCTTTTGCTGATCGAATAGTTAGACAAATCAACAACTCAAACAGAGGAATGGTAAGATTAAATGCCTAGAAATGAATTTGCTCCAAATTTTGCATTGATGACTGATTTTGATGCAAGACCTTTCACAAGTACATTGTACACAGCAGAAGGGCAAAACATCAGCTTGCCATCAGCATCTCAGATTGTTTTTGATAATCCTATTCAGTTTCTAAATGGTCAAGGGATGAGTACAAGCTATTCTCTTAAACACGACTTAGAAGCTGATAAGGGTGGAACATGGACAATATCTATTGATGCACAAGATCGCATTAAATGGCTTGCGTCTCCTGGTGTTGATATGGATATCACAACAGATTGGGGTGGTGGTGAGATTTGGGGGCTTGATCAAGACTATTATGAGATGATATCAACTCAGCCCGCTGTGTTTCCCAACGATTGGCAACGAGGCAATTTAATTTTATGGCAAAGTGGCAATGCGAATTATGGCAAGATAAATTATAGTGGAGCAGGTACAGCATCGCCGTCTTTATATCCTAATTTTCCATTTGCTCAAGACATGCCATCTCTCTTATCGATCAGATCAGGCAATGGTGAATATTGCCTACAATCAAGAGATGAATTCTATTTTGCTCAAGCGCATCAATGGATATTGCGAGATGATGGGCATGTTGTGAGAATGTCAACCTTTACAAATCCATCATTCTCATGGGTTGATACAGATTTCAGAGATAGGCTTGGCTTTAGTGGAAATGAGCAATGGATTTCTCTTTATGGGAGAAAGGCTTTAATCGCTGATCATGTGATGCCAGGTGTCTTATATCCATCAAGACCATTTCAGGATCATCATATCGCATACGATCGAGTGAGCGAATATCAAAGAAAAATAGGCGGGGGTTTTACATCCAACTTCATTGGGAATTATATTAAATCTCGCTTGACCTTTCATTTAGATGCTTATGCTGATGTTCAGAACGACTATCGATTTTTTAGCGATACCTTGGGGGCATACTTTTACAAGGGGGCAAAGATCAATTTTGTTCAAGGTGTTGGAGATACTAGACTAGCAAGAATAACGAATGATATCACATCATCAGCCCCTGCTTATTCTCTCACTCATACAAGCGAAAATAACGGCGATCAAGGTATTATCAGAGGCACGATAACAGACATATCAGCAGACCTTGCTTATGATGGAGTCATCAGAAGAAGAGTACCTATCACAATGGAGATTGAGCATGACTAATTCTATTCTTAATCCCATTGTTTCACTTGATCCATTTCTTTATGTTTCAGGTAAAGAGATCTCAAATGATGCTGATGCACTTGTCAACCTTGGCAAAATGCAAAATTATCTTCATGCAAATTATGGGGCGGGGGTGATGATTGAACAAAAATTTGATGAAGGTATTTTATTTTATAATTCATTATCGCCTAAGATCGCTTGCTATTGGAGGATGCCAACCATTAGCACCGCTCACAAATCATTTCAAATCACTGTTAACGCACAAGCTCACACTGGATCAAATTATGTTTATTTAACAATTGTTTCAGGGGCATCAACTGCAACACTGACATTCAATTTAACACCTAGCACAACAGCCTATTATCAAGGGTCAATCACATTCGCAAGCATCGCTAATTCAACTTCATTCATGTTGGTGCAAATGACTGTTCAAGGGCATTTACAAGTAAATTCAATTTGTGTTGAGGCTTTGCCTTTATCGTCCGTTTCAGATGGTGCAGTCTATCAGCCCAATGGATCAGATTATTTTTACCCAATAGGTGATGATGCTTTTATAAGCGATAAGCCTTTATCTTCTGCAAAAGGTAGGCAATTATTAAGCAACCTTAGATTATTGCAAAAAAGGCCTAGAATGTTGTTTTGTGCATCAGCGATTGATGTAAATGCAGACGGTGGAACAACCAACACATTTAACGGTGGATCCATTCATCCTCAAAAGACTTTTTCTTATCAAGATTTAATCGCGATGACTCCCAATCTTCCACAATGGGAGGGGGCTGTAACATTGGGTTTAAAATTAAATATTCATTTATATGTTATCAATCCAACAGCCTATGATTATGAGTTTTATCTATGGTCAAATAAGATCGTTGTTGATGCTGGAGAGACGGGCAAGTGGCTTGCGATTTTAGCTGATTATCCAGCTAGCTTTGACGCTTTCTTTGTTAATCTAACATACGATTTAAGGCCGCTTAGAATAAATCCCTTGATGTCAATCGATCCTCTTGATCCTACATTGATATCATCACCTATTCAATCAATTTCTATTTGGGGGGCGTGATGGCTTTTATATCTCAAACAACTAGAAAACCTCCATTAGATCAAGAAGTCTCAATCTCTCAGCCTGTGCTTGGTGCTACAATCTCACAAATAGCAAATGCTTTAAATCATCTAGCATTTGCTAAAGGCAGAAAATCAGCTATCACCTACACATCAAGAGACAATCCAACTTCTTGGATTTATAACCAATCTCATGCAATAACTGATATAACTCAATTAAGACATATTCCTTTGGGAAATCAAACTTATATTCATTTGCATCAATCATCAAAAAATTGCGAGTATATTGGATTTGTCTTTAAATATGCATCTAGTGATACTCCCATATCAATCACTGTTTCACTTGTGAGAAATCCAACAACAACTCAAGACATAATAGACAATGGATGCGTTCTATCAAATACCAATGGAGAGCTGATTATCTTGCCTGATTTCAAATCAGCCATTGTTTCAAGCTCAATAGATACAAGTGGATCATCAACCGTTCAAACCAACTTCGCAAGACCTCTTTATTTACCGAGTACATATAGAGGCGATTTGTTAGCTTTGAAAATTGATTGCGTTGATTGTCGTCTTGATATGATAGGATCTTATGAGCTTTACAAGGAGCAGATCTAAATGGCTTTCAAACTACAAGATGATCAAGGTTATAGAGTCTTTGGCTTAGAGATACAAGGCTTGATGACTCGCTTTTATATGGGAGCAAATCCATTCATAGCATCATCACTTTATGATCTATCATATACAGATATTGATTGCATCCAGTCAATCACTCCATATCAAGCTGAGATAGAACCTAGTGGAGGGGTTGCTACATATCAACCTATTTCAATTTCAATCGCTATGGATCGCATGAGAGGATCAAGCACCGATCCACATGTCATTTTTAGCCGTCTATCAAGATCAAGCTCTATTTGGAACGGTCAACTGGTTGCCAATGTTTTAAGGTCTGATGATACTCCTGATTTGATCGTTGATAGCAATCCATCGGTGAGTTATCCGCATCTCCTACACATTGGATCAGAGAGCTTCTATTGTACTTCTCAAAGTGAGAGCGGTGGTATCTATACAATAACAACTACTCATCGCTTGGGATTTAGACAACAACATCAGATCTATTTGGGAGGCACAGACACGCCAATTGTATCAAGTGAGTTGGTATCTTGGCGAGGTAGACAAGCGAAAATTTATGCTTGCTCAGTTGATCAAAACGGCAATACTTGGGACAATCAAATCATTTTTCAAGGTATTATCGAAAGCTCTCCAACGATTGAAGGCTTAAATTCAGTTACGATTTCAATCTTGCCTATGACTGCCATGCTTGACAATAAGGTCTCTTCAGGTACTCAAAAAACAAGACTAGCTCAAGGCGTTCACTATTATGGAGATATTAGAAATCAGCTATCACCGTTGATCTTTCAATATCCCGAATTTCATGCATTTGGATTTTTTCCGTTGATATTGGGATCAGGTTTAAAAACGCACGATGAAATCATAAGCCTATTTAATGCGTATGGCGGTCAGAAGCAGGGGCAGGCTAATGCACACATATTTAGTATTTTAAAGCGAGGTGGAAAGTATCTTTTAAGGATGAACGGCTTTGATGCTGATGATTCTCTAGTGTTTTCTGATAGCTCTGATTTGCTAATACAAGTAAGCAATGAAACTTATTCCTTTGATGTTCCATTGCCATTTGTTGCTCTTGATCCTCAAGCTGTTTCTTTTGGCATTAGCTTTTTGGGGTCTGTTGCTCCAGCATCAGAGTTGCCTGACAATAGACCTTATCAAGTCGATTTAGGCTTGAAATTTACAGCAACAAAATTCTTTGGTGCTAATTCAGCATATCCCATACTTTATGACATCAGAGGCTTTGCTTTAGGTTGGAGAGATAGAGACGAACCTTATATTTTAGTGCAAGACTCTTTAGGCTTGCCAACAGAAGCAGATGGAAACCTTTATGCGATACAAATAAAAATTGGTGAAGATGTGGTTAATGCACTAGCTACACATGAAGAGGCAATAGGCGATGCATACCTCTTGCATCTTGACATGACAAGACAAGAAAATAGGCAACTTCCACCGTTTGGCGATTGGCTTGGCGAAGGGTCTCCGATTGAGATTTCAAAAGGGATGATCATCACTAGACGCCCAGCTGGTGAAGTGATTTTACAACTCTTAGAAAGTGGTGGGGGTGGTGCAATCAATGGGGCTTATGATTTGCAATTAACGGGGTGCAATCTAAATGCAAGCGTGATTGATGAGCAATCATTTTTAAGCCTAAATTCAGCTAGTGGAATAACTGATTGGATGTTCTCGCTACCTGCTGATGAATTGACTTTAAGAGAAATACTTGATCCTATGCTTAAAACGATGGGGGCTTGTATTGTCATGAATAGAGATAGCTTTAATCCTCGCATCTCTTTGGTACTCCTTGGACATGAAGCAGACGAAGATCAAACATCTTTATCAGATGTTGACTTTCTAGCTAGCAAGCCTCCTTATTGGTCGAACTTTGAAGATATAGTAACTCAATTCAAGTTTAGATATGATATGCATCAAGAAGAACCAACGACTAGAATTGTTAATAACTACGATGCGATCAATCGCCTAGCAGGTGAAACGAAATCAATGGAATTAGATTTATATGGCATCACTAGCGACATTCTAGGCGGTACAAATGCAAGCGATTTCCTAGAAAATTTCTTGCCAACTTATGCAAGGCTTTTTAGATTGTATGGTCAAGCGGTGAGAATGTGGCATCTATCCATTGGCACAGGCAAGGGGCTTGCTTTAGATGTTGGATCATATCTAAAAATAACCAGCACATTTCTCAAGGGTTATGCTGATGCTTATGGAGTATCAAATAAGATTGCTATGGTACAATCAATTAGCATTGATCTTATGGGAGAGGGTACAGAACTTAAACTCATTCACTTGGGAGACTCTTCGCCCTCATGGAATGCATCAGCTAAAATCGCTACAATCATCAATACAACAACAATTGAGATTGAATCAGCCTTTTACTCTGATGCAGATATCAGCTATTTTAAGGCTGGTGATATCGTTGATTATGTTTTACAAGGATCAGAAGCAACTACCTTGACAAAGACTATTGCCTCTATCAATGCAAATCAAATCACTTTTACAAGCAATCATGGCATGTCAGCGGGTGGCATCATCCAACCCACAACATACTTAAATGCATCATCTCATCATACAAAAAGAGCATACATAGACAGGAGCTTCATCTATGAGTGAAAAGCCACAATTAACAATGCGATATCTAGCTGATCTTATCGAAAGATTAGAAGAGAGAATTGCTATTTTAGAACAAAAAGATGACAATAAAAAGACTAGCAAGAAAGTCGTTATCATCGAAGATCAACCGATTATCATAAAGAAGGCAAAATGAACCGTCTACAATACCAAATTCAAACGGGCGAATTTATCGCTTGCAAGAGTACATCAGCCAATAACTCAACCGATTGGACTGATTTAAATTCATCTGATTTTATTGATAGCACAACAGGATCAGCACTAGATGCAGACTTGGCTTTTTGTGACATTAGCGTCTATAATCCAGGATCAGCAACAGCCTTCTTTAAATTGAGACCTCGAACAACTGCATCAGATAGCACAACCAATGAAATTTTTGTTTTGGCTGGTGGTGCAATTGATATTCAATGCGGTGGTACAAAGGGCGGTGCAATCACAACTATTGCCTACAAAAAAGGGGCAAGTGGTGATGATGTTAAATTCATTTGTGCATTCAATAGAAAGGTCGTTTAATCATGGCAATTATCATTAAACCTCCTGTTAGTGGTGGCGGTGGTGGTGGTGGTGCAGTTGATTCCGTTAATGGTCAAACTGGTGTTGTTGTCTTAACAACCGATAATATCGCAGAAGGCTCAAATGCTGATCGTCAATATTTTACATCAGCCGATCAAGGAAATGTATCAACTCTTCAAAGCGATATGACAACCGCCCAAAGCGATATCAGTACTCTTCAAAGTGATGTTTCAACCGCTCAAAGCGATATTCTATCAGTACAAGCAAAAACTCTTTATTCAAATTCGTATTATGTGAATGATGCGGTTAACGATATTCAAACCGTCTTAGATGGTATTGCAGGATCAAGCGGAATTAGTGCTATTTATATGTCTGTGGGATCATATGGTGGCTCAACCGTTACAATTTCAAATCATGCAAATGTTAACATTTTAGCACCTGAATCCCCAACTGGTGTGCATGGCTGTGAACTACTATCAAGAGGCTTGACTATATCAGGGGCAAGCACTACAAGAATTAAGATTGAAAACCTCAATATTGAGGGAGCTTTCTTGATCAATGGTACTCAAGGCAGACACTATTTTAAAAATGTGATCTTTGATAGCACCGTAACAATCAATAATGCTTGTGCAAATTTCATCACTTTTGAGCAATGCTCTTTTGCAGGTGGCATCTCTATTGCATCCAATGTAACAGCAACAGTTTATTTTGACCGTTGTGCTATGGGTAATCAATTCGTGACATCATCAAGATCAGGGGCGGGTTCTCCATTGCTTACAATCTTAACTGAATGCAGTGGAGTCAATACTTTACAAGCCAATTTAACAAGTAATGTTGCTTTAGTTGGTCGTACTGGATTTAATAGCGGTTTAGTCGTCCAATATCAAAATTCTGATAGTTATGTTTATGATCTAAATAACGGCTTATCAACTTCTTTCAGTGGATCATATAGCGAACTAAGAAACAAACCAACAATTCCAACATCAAGCGATGATTTAACAGAAGGTTCAACAAATCTTTTCTATACCAATTCAAGATTTGATACACGCTTGGCAACAAAGACAACTGACAATTTAACTCAAGGTTCAACCAATCTCTATTTCACAAATTCACTTGCTAAGAGTGCTTCTGTTGTCAATAGCATGGCAGGGACTCAGACTGATCAAGCCCCATCAGTTTCATCAGTGAAAGCCTACTACACAGCAGGCACTGGTATCTCTCTTTCTAGTGGTCAAATTTCATCAACAATCACTCAATACACAGACACAGATGCAGATGCTAGAATCAGCCTTCAAAAAGGTGCAAACAATGGGATTTGCGAGCTTGATGCAAATGGTCTTGTTCCTACCAATCACTTGCCACCTTTAGCAATAACTGATGTTCATGTGGTCGCTGATGCAGCCGCTAGACTTGCACTTGTAGCACAAGAGGGCGATGTTGCTATTCAAACAGACGATTCTTCATCTTGGATTTATGATGGCAGTGCATGGGTTGCCTTTGGTGTGAGTGGTGCTGTTGTTTCAGTTAATGGTCAAACAGGTACAGTTTCACTTGATACCGATGATATTTCAGAAGGATCAACTAATCAATATTTTACAAGCACAAGGGCAAAGACCGCCGCCGTTGTCAATAGCACAGCAGGATCAGAAACCGATCAAGCTCCATCAGTATCAGCGATGAAAAGCTATGTCACCGCCAACGGTGGAACAGTTAACTCGGTTAATTCTGTTTCTCCAGTGGCTGGGAATGTGACATTGACAACTGATAATATCAATCAAGGATCAACTAATCTTTATTTCACTAATACAAATTTTGATAATAGACTTGCGACAAAGACAACTGATAATTTAAGCGAAGGATCAACTAATTTATATTATACAAGCACAAGGGTTAATAGTGCTTTTGATACACGCTTGGCAACAAAGACAACCGACAATTTAACTGAAGGTTCAACAAATAAATATTTCTCTGATACACTTGCGAGAAATGCCTTTAGTGCAGGAACAGGGATAACAATCACAAGCGGGCAAATCGCTACAACAATCACTCAATACACTGATGAACTTGCGCAAGATGCTAGTGCATCCCTTTTAACAAGTGGATCACATACTGGCATCAGTTATAGTTATGTTGATGGATCAAATAAGATTGACTCAACCGTCTCTCTAAGCGGTTTTTCTATCAATGCTTTAAGCGATGTTGATACAGCTACAACAGCCCCAACCAATGGGCAAGCTTTAGTTTGGGAAAGCGCAAGCTCTCAATGGAAGCCTTCAGCAATAACGGTTGCCCGCCCTGCCTATTCTACCATATCGGCTTTTCCTGCAACAATATCAGCTCCATCATCATCTGTCAGCAAGGTAAAATATTACATTAACAACAGCTCTTCAAATGTCACCGTTAACTTGCCAGCTGTATCTTCTTGCGATGGTGTTGAACTTATCTTAAAAAGGCTTGGGAGTGGAACGGTAACGGTTGACGCTTCAGGGTCTGAGACGATCGATGGGGCTTTAACTTTTTCCATTCCTCAACAGTATGCTTCTTTGACTATAACAGCAACATCTTCAGGATGGTATATTGAATGAGCTATAATCTTTCTCTTCCATCAACCTTGAATTTTGCATTGCTATCATGTCAATCGGCTGGGGCGGGACTTGTTACTTTTTCTTATGTAGATGGTGATTTTACCCCGTCAATATCCACAACTACGATCACGCTAGACGCTGGATATGAATACTCTATTTTTACTTCTCTCACTACATCATCAAGCTCAGCAGTGAGTTATAATCATATTGTGGGCGGGGTGAGTGGCACATCATACACGATTGGCACAACTTCAACAACGAGCGGGCTAGATCAGCTTTTCGATCAGGTGACTGCCATCAATAGCACAAGCTTTTCAATAACGACAGATAGCATCATCACAACAAATTCACGAATAGAGATTTGGAGGATTGCATTATGAGCTATAACCCGATAGATGCGGCTTCAGTAAATGCAATGCAGCTTGATATTGCATCAGCATCATCTGTGAGTAGTGATATCACAACTCACAACGATTCAACTTTTGTGAGTGCTAGATATATATATTTTGTTGATGTCAGATCATCTCTCACAGTTTCTGCGGGAGTGGGGCTGAATTTTTGGCGAAATTGGTCAACTGGTGCAAAATTTGGCGGGACTTTTAGAGGTAATGATATTTCAGGCACAACTATGATGACAGATGAATCTTTTTGTGGAGCAAATACTATAACCGCATCAATGACAAGAACAAGCGTCTCCGTAGGTGGTGGAAGTCTTGGATCTGATATAACCTTTAAATCTATTTGGAGGATCGCATGAGCTTTTTTTATTTAAAAAGTGTAGGTGTTTCTATATCTGCAATGGTCGCCAATACAGCAACGCAAGTGATCGGTACAACCGAATCAGATATAACCATTTTTTCTTCTGAAACTTTAGCACCTATTGCGACATCATCCATATATCCAATCATAACAGTTTCTTCCGCTACAATCACACTTGAACAAGGTTGGAAGTATTTTTTAGATGCTAGAATGAAAGTTGTTACGGCTACACCTCTTGTTGCAGATGCGACATTGCGATATGTCTTTACAAATACATCAGATCAAGTTTTATCATCTGAAGGGCGTATGACTCTTTGGCGATCAGGGTCGGGTTCTGTTTCTCAAGAGAAATGTTGTTTATATATAGATGCTACATCATCATCTCAATCAATCAAGATTAGAGGAAATAAGATAGGTACATCTTCAACAGTCACAATCAATGCACAAGATGGGGTCAACGGAACAACTTTTAGATCTCATATTCTTATCAAGGCTTGGAGATAATCATGCAAGTAACAAAAAACTTTAAGCTCTCTGAGCTTGAGTTTAGCGACTCAATCCCCCCCGAATTGGTAGCCAACGCCGTTGAGCTTTTGCAAAATCTTCAGATCATCAGAGACCACTTTCAGAAGCCTATTATAATCATCAGTGGATATCGTTCGCCCGCTAGAAACTCAGCGGTTGGAGGTGCTGATAAATCTCAACATCTCCATGCGAAAGCAGCTGATATTAAGATCGCTGGTGTACCAACTGAAGAGATCTACAATCGCATTGAGAAGTTGATTGCTCAAGGCAAGATCAAAGAGGGCGGGCTTGGCAAATACCTAGATTCTAATTTTGTGCATTATGATATCAGAGGCACAAGAGCAAGATGGCAGGGGTGACAACATGAACTCAGATATGATCTCAATCAGTGCATTAACTGCCGTTATAACCGCCCTTCTACCAGCTTTCAAGATCTTCTCATCATACGATAAGAGAATCGCATTGCTCGAACATCAAACGATGGCTTTGCTTGTCAAGCAGGAAAAAACAGATGCTGAGCTAGATATGATCAATAAGACTTTAAATCAACATACCGTTATTCTTGAAAGAATTGAGACGAATGTTGATTTTCTAAAAAATAAATAAGATTTGTGTTCTAATGATCACCCCTTTCACATGGAGATGATCATGTCACAAAATAAAATTTTAGGTGAAGTCGCTTTTGCCACTCAATATGCTCATGTTAAAGCTGATGGCAAGCGAGAAACTTATTTAGATGCAATGGCAAGAGTCAAGCAAATGCATCAAAAGAAATTTCCTTTTTTAAGTATGGATATTGAACAAGTTTTCACAAACTATGTTTATAAAAAAAAGGTTTTCCCATCTCAAAGATCAACTCAATTTGGTGGTGTTGCTATTGAGAGAAACAATATGCGAATGTACAATTGCACCGCTAGTTATATCGATCGAGTTCGCTTTTTTGCTGAAGGCTTTTGGCTGTTGATGAGTGGGTGCGGGGTTGGCTTTTCAGTACAAAAGCATCATATTGCTAAGCTTCCAAACTTGATTTCAAAGACTCAAAGAGATGCAAGACTAAAGCTTGTCCATGTAGTTGAGGACTCGATTGAGGGATGGGCTGAAGCTGTGCATGTGCTAACCAAAAGCTATTTGCCAACCAACGAAGATGAAGCTAAATATTGCATCAGTTTTCATTATGATCAAGTTAGACCTGAAGGGTCTCCCATTTCAATTGGTGGTGTTGCACCTGGTCCCAAAGTGCTTGAGGTTGCTATTGAAAAGGTGAGATTTATTCTTGATCAAGCGGTCGATCAAGCACAAGATAGATTAAGACCAATTCAATGCTTTGATATCTTCATGCACATAAGCCATGCCGCTTTACTCAGCTCAAGAAGAGCGGCTACAATTGCTCTCTTTTCTCCTGATGATGAAGAGATGATGACTGCTAAGACTGGCAATTGGTGGCAAGACAATCCCCAAAGAGCTTATGCAAATATTAGCGCTCAGATCCTACTTGATGGACTTGAGAAAAAATCTGTATTTACTGAGATCATTGACAATGCTAGACAATTTGGAGAGCCCGGCTTTTTCTTTTGCTATGATAAAGACTTCTCTACAAATCCATGTGGAGAAATAGGCTTATATCCAACATTCAAAGACGATCAAGGCAACACTTCAAGCGGGTGGGCTGTATGCAATTTAAATGAGATTGTTGTTGCAAATCTTGATGATGCTGATGATTTTTTAGGTGCATGTAAAGCGGCTGCTTTCTTAGGTACACTTCAAGCAAGCTACACAAAGACGGGTTATCTTGGAGAAACTACTAAAAAGATCATAGAGAGAGATGCTTTATTAGGTGTTTCTATGACTGGCATTATGAGCAGGGCTGATCTGATCTTTGATGAAAACTTGCTTAAAAAATGTTCGCAAGAGGTTGTATCTGTAAATAAAGCGATTGCTAAACTGATCAAGATCAATCCAGCATTAAGAGCTACAACAGTTAAGCCTTCAGGCAATAGCTCAACAGTTGCAGGTTGTTCAGCTGGTATACATCCATATCATGCAAGACGATATATTAGAACAATGCGAATAAATAAAATAAATCCCATTTGGCAAGAGATTTTAAGCAAACTGCCAGAAGTATGCGATGATCGAGATGCACAAGTTGGCATCGTCTCTTTTGCATGTGAAGCCCCAAAGTGTGCAATGCTTAGAGAAAATTTATCTAGTAAAGACTTTTTGACGATGGTCGCTTTTATTCAAAAACATTGGGTCAAGCCAACAACACAACTCAGGGAAAAAGATCAATTCGGATTAACTCACAATGTATCTAATACTTGCACCGTCAAGGCTGATGAATGGGACGATCTAACGGATAGAATTTGGTCGCTTAGAGATACAGTTAAAGGCATCTCTCTTTTATCTGATTATGGTGATCATGTTTATGAGAATGCACCTTATCAAACAGTCAGCGATACAAATGGACCTATGATTTTTAAATATAATAAATTGCTGAGTGCTGATTGGTCTAAGGTTGATTTAAATGTAGGCGGGTTTAAAGAAAATCCGAGTGTTGAACCTGCTTGTGCTGGTGGTGTCTGCTTGATCTAGCGCTTGATGCCAAATGCTTCTCTCCATTCTCTAGCATCATCTTCATCATAGTCATCATCATTCCAACCGTTTTTCTGAAGGTCTTTGTCTCGATACGATTGATATTCAACGGCTTGCTTTTGATCGCTTGGGAAAAGTGAAGCTTGATCAGGTGGCGGTGCTTGAGTCTTGGGGGGTGCTGATTGTTGCACTTGTTGGGGCTGTGGTGGTGGTGGAGCTTGTACTTGCACAGGTTGAACTTGCACAGGTTGAACTTGAAGCTTTGATTTTGTATCTGCTCCAGCCTTAACACCAGCCTTTGCTCTTTGAACTGGTTGTCTTTCAGCATAGATTGGAGTATCAAGCTCTTGACTCAAGATTTCTAGTCTTTCATCTTCAGGCATATCCATACTATCAGCCATTTCAATCGCATCATATCCACTGATAACATCGCCAAACACATCACGAACAGCCATTGACTTGCATCTCGCCATAAGCATCTGCTTAGGCATGTTTTGCCATTGGCGATTGCTTGTCAAGCCTTGTTTCTGTGCCATCGCAATTGTAAAAGTGACTACATACTTTTGATTGTTGTCGCCTCTTGTAAATTCAATTGAGCATTCTTCTTCAGTGTTTGATAAGACTTTCCATGACTTGCACTTGGGAGAAGCAATGACAATGCCAAACATAGCACTAGCTTGATATGTGATCTTGCCTTTAATGATGTTCATCTTTTCCATAGTTTGAGCAATGTTCCAACCATGCATCATCCCATAAGAGAGATAAGCTGTGACAAGTTGTTGAGCAGTCCAGTTTGTGCCTGCAGTGAGATAAGCAGCAAGTTTGACGAGTTGTTCCATACTATCAGCGATAGCATTGACATCAGAGAGAGATTCTAAAAGTTTATGATTTGCCATTTAGTTTTTCCTTAATTGTTTTTCAAAATTGCTACAAATCGATCATAGATAGCAGCAATGATTTCAGAAGGTTCTGCATCAATTGAGAGATGAAGGGTTTTGATTGGGATGATGATCTTGAGACGATCGGTGATGATTTCCACATCATCGCAATCGATTGTCCAGTCTGTTGTTAAATCATCAAGTTGATGCATCAATGGACCTGTGCCATCAAGTTGAATGATATTGAGTCTTGAGAGGATGTTGAGTTGGCTCATTTGTTTATTCTCCAAAAAGTACGAGATAGATAAATGCACCTTGAAAGGTTGCGATGAGTAGCCAAATGCAAATGTCATTGATCATGTTGTTAAAGCTTTGGCTTCTGAGTTCAGCTTGATATTCTTGAGAGATGCCTTCTTGAAGGTGTCTTTTATCGACTGTTGGGAACAATCCACATTTAGGTGATTGGTGCATTTTATACTCCTGAGTAGGTTGTAAAATGTTTTCTGTTTTGTAAAAATAATTTATAACATTCTGATCATATTGTCAATAAAAAAAATAACTATGTTAAAAAAAATTTATACAAAAGATTAAAAACTATCAAGATTTGATATTGTCTGAGTATTGCGATCGTACTTAACTTTGGCTGTTCCCAATGATCCATGTCTATTTTTTGCAACGATAATCTCAAGTTGACCAGCATCAACTGAAAACTCTTTAGCATAGTAGTCTTCTCTATAAAGCATCAGCACAGCATCAGCATCTTGTTCAAGAGATCCCGACTCTCTAAGATCGCTTAATCCTGGTCGCTTGTCTTGTCTCTTCTCAGCCTCTCTATTAACTTGAGTCAAGCACACAACAGGGCAATCACATTCTTTGGCAAGCAACTTTAATGATCTACTGATCTCGCTAACCTCTTGTTCTCTAATTTGATTTTTGTTTTGACTTGATCCCTTCATCAATTGGAGATAGTCAATCACAATCATTCCCAATTCGCCTTGATGATCTAAAATGTTTTTGCAAAGAGACACAGCGGAAGCTATATCGCTAACGCCCTTATCAACAAGCGTTATGTTCAAGGCCTCAAGCTTTTCAGCAGCATCAACAATCTTCTCTACTACCTTGATCGGTGCTTCATCTAAAGATCGATCTTTAATATTTGCATAATCGATTCCACTGACTGAGCAAAGTAGTCTTGCGATTAGCTGATCTTGACTCATCTCAAGGCTTATAAATATGGTCTTGCGATTGCAAATATCCTTGAGCTTTAAAAGGTGCAAAGCTAATGCAGTCTTTCCAACACCTGGACGCCCCCCAATGTAGTAAAGGCATCCCTTTTGAAGCTTTAAATATTTATCCAATTCAGCGAGGTCGGTACTCACTCCAGTTGGGACTGCTCGCATCATCTGAATCGTTTTAGCAATTTGATGTTTGAATTGTTCGCTTTCCACTGGGAGCAATTGCTTATAAAGGTCAACCTTGGTCTTATGTCGATCTTCTACCCATGCCATATCATAGCCTTCTTTAAGAAGCTTTCCCTTAAAGAAATCTAAGGCAACGATTTGAGAGGTAACATAAAAATGAACATGCCTTTTCACTTCAGCATATGCAATTGGATATAAGACAAAAGGATCATGATTGATTGACAAATTCATCACGAATTGGCTGATCATCTCAGGGGGCTGAGAATGTGGCAATTCTTTAGAATTAAAAGAATGTCTAGCTTTATACTCTTCGATGATTGCTGGGATAGTGATAGGTGATGGATTCTCTTTTGTGCCTTTTGCCCTGATCCTAACAGCCATTCTGAAAAGCATGCAAAGAGTATGCTCAAGCATCATGTCATCAGACTTAATAAGCCTAAAAATCATCTCTTTGATTTCATCGTATCCATCGATCATGAGCGTTGAAATAATCCTAGCTGCTCTCATAGCACTTGCGATTAAATCAGCTTCATCAAAGATTTGACCGTCTGAAATCATATCTGAAATTCTTACATTGTGATCCCATCCATCATTAAACTTGTTAGATTGATTGGGCTGATCATTGTTTTCTTGTGTAGTCATTTTTTAGTCTTGCTTTGGTAAAAATTGAAGAGCGGTAGGCAATGGATACAAAAAGAACTGATGACTGATGCCAGTAGCTCTTTCAAGTCGCATTGCGTTTTTCATAGAGCATCCTTCTTCTTTGATCATCTGATAGACTTGAATGCGACTTTTAACATTCATCTTTTCTGCAATCTGAACAATAGTCAGCCCTGTGGTTTCTTTTACTCGATTTAATTTCAAGTTAACTTTCATGTTTATTCCCCTTGTAGTGAGTTTTTTTAAATTCGTATCATTTTATTTTTGCAATGTCAATTTAAAAAGATACAATAGGCGAAATCATTAAAAGAAAGGTTTTACAATGTCAAAGCTATTTAGCGAGCTTATGCCATCATTTGGCGTTCTTAATAACATCAATCGATGCGATATCTTGTCGTCAATCGCCAATAGCAAATCAATCTTGATGAGAATGATTGAGCTCATTGAATTAGATGATAAATCTGATGGTAGATCTATTTGTGTATCTTATGCGTTCATTGGTAAATTGATTGGATTATCCGAAGATCAAGTAAAAGATGCAATCCCTAAAATGATCAAGGCCAACATCATCATCAAAAAGAAAAGCCTGTCAGTCAATCAGCTGATCTTGAGTGATTTTTGTTTAGCTAGATACTGGAGAGCATACACTGATTTTTATAAATATGATGTTCAATCGGGGGAAAAATCCCCTAATCAATCGGGGGAAAAATCCCCTAATCAATCGGGGGAAAAATCCCCTAATCAATCAGGGGAATTTTACCCCCCAAATAAAGATATATCTAATAAAGATAATCAAAAGAAAATAAATAAAAGAAAAGTGAAAACACAGATCGAGACCGTTCAGCCTGAGCAAGTAAAATCTCAAGTCAATCATGATGCAAATCCATTCATTGATCTACCGTCAACAAATTGGGAGGCAATAGAATTTGCTAAGCTGCTATATGTCAATCAAGAAACTAAAAAGCTAAATTCAAGACTGCCTAAAGCTTCATCCAATTTTAAGGCTTGTGAAGATACAGGCAAATACTACTCAATTCATGATCTAAATGATGTTTGGCCTACCGAGTCAAGACAGATACATATCTCAAGAAAATTGAAATTGCCTTATGTTAACTTTAAGGCTGAACATAAAGATATCTCTATTCAGCAATTTAAAGGCACTCTAAGCGATGATAATAGGGATTTGGTAGTGGATATATGCACAGGGGGCAAACACAAGCTTCAAATCGTTGGAAATGATGAAACTCAATTAGAGCAATTAGCAGTAGGTATCTTTAAGCAAAATCTCTTTGAAGTGCATTATCCAAATCAAGCACAGTTTGGAGCTCCTAGAATTGCTTTTCTATCTCTCAAAGAATTGTTTGAGTTAAGATATGATGACTATCAAAGAAATAAGGGCGGTACTCTATCGACTATCAAAGACGACTTTGGAAAGATGGATATCATTATCATCACTGATTTCAATCCACCTTCAGCATCAAGCAAATTCAAAGATAGGATGATGCAACAATTTGATGATTTAGTATCTTCTTTTGATGGATCAATTGTTATCTTCTCTAAGCCTGATCAAAATCAAAAACTATTTACTAAGATTGAAATTTAATTTTAACAATGATTGTTTTTAAATTGACAAGTTATTTAAAAAAATATACCTTGTTAAAAGTCAATATGACTAAATCAAAAACAGAAGGATTTAAAAATGAAAGATGTTACTTTCACATGCCCAATCACTCAAGAATATGTCCATGATCTCTTGAATGAAACTTTTGACTATCAAAACATCACCGTCTTTAAAGGCAAAGATGAAAAATTCAATTGGATTTACATGATCATCAATAAGAAAAATGGTCACTTTTTCATTGGCACAAGATCAAAATCAAATTTGCTCAATAGCATCAATATTGCTAGACATCCAGAACTCAAGGCTGATGTTGAAAGATTGGGAGCAGATGCTTTTTCAAGATTTGATTTATGCTATTATCAAACCTATGAAGAAATGATGGCTGTTGCTGCTGATCAATTTGGTGATGAATTTATCTCTGTTTTCTCAGAACTTGGCACTTGCTACAATGCAACATCAATTCAAGCTGATGAAGCTGTCAAGGCTGATGAAACTGTCAAGGCTGATGAAACCGTCAAGGCTGATGAAACCGTCAAGGCTGATGAAGCTGTCAAGGCTGGTGAACATAATGCATTTTATCAAAGTCTAAGATTTCATCATATTATGAAAAAAGACAATGAGCAATTATATGTTCCAAATGAAAAATGCTTATCTTTTCTTGAAAATGGATTTAGATTTGTTTCATCTCAAATTTCAATTTTTAGACTAAGTGATTTTAAACGTAGATATCTTCAGATTTCTCCTAAAAATCATTTTGCGGGTCAAGATTATGAGTTGTATGAAAGATCAAGAAACCTTGAGATTGCACATTTCTTGAGAACTGGATGGGAATTAAGCTCTGAAAAAATATGTTTAGCATTTAGACATAAAAAGAGATTCGGACAACAATTAGCTTTAGATTTTGAAAAGGATGCTTCTGAGAAATCAATTGTTACAAGATCGCAGAAAACAAGAACACCGTATTCAATTATCTTGCATAAAGATGATGATGTACAAGCTGTTTTATTTGATGAAATTAAATCATATCTAGCTCAAGGATATTACTATCTAGGGTTGCATCTTTCTTTAACAAAAGATGATCAAAGAAAGCATATTACATTTAAAAGCAAGAGCCAAAATCCTTTTCTTAGTCATTTGAATTATGCAAAGATGAGATCAAAAGAAACTTTACATCTGTTAGAAAATGGATGGAAAATTGAAAGTAAATAGCTTGCTCCAGTGTTTAAGCTTTGTCTGCTCAACCTTGATGAGGCATATAAGACAACGATTGACGCGTAGCACCTTAGAGCAGACACTAATCTCAGCCCTTTTTTTTCAGTGAAGAAACTTGTAAAATACTAACTCAAAACTTGGGCTGATCTATCTAATCTTTAAAATATCAATACCATTCATAGATAAATACTCTTCGCCTGTTGATATCCAACGATTATCTCGATCTTCATAAATAACGGCTTTAATCCCAGCATGATGAATTAGCTTGGCACACATTAAGCAAGGTGGAGCAGTAACATAAATAGAGCATCCATCAGTTGATATCCCATTTCTAGCAGCATTCGCAATTGCATTAAATTCAGCATGATGGCAACCGATTTGGCTTTCTGATCCGCTTGCTATTTTACATCTATCTCTAAGACAATCAGCACCTCCACATAATCCGCTTTGCTTGCGAGCAATTCCATTGAAAGAAGAGATGATAGGCACATCTCCCTTGACTATCACCGCCCCAACTTTTGCCCTGCTACATGGTGAGAGGCTAGCCATGATCTCAGCCATACTCAAAAATGCTTTATCTTTAGCAGTCATAACAATCATCATCTTTGGATGCAAGACAAGCTATCTCAGAAGCAAGCTTGATAATCGCTTTAGATCTCTTTCCACACTTGCCTTTATTGCCTACAGCATAGCGACCTAGAGCAAGACAAACATCGCCTTCACTCTTAGCAAGCCATATCTGATAAGCCTTTATCCCATACTCAATTTCATTGCACCCTTGACAGTCAACAAATTGCTTTTTTACTTGCATCACTCCAACCGCTCCAGCTGATGAAATTAAGCCTCTCTCAAACTTGCTCTCATAGAAAGCGATAGCAATCATCAGATTTGGATCAACTCCCATTCTATCAGCACTAAATGCAACTTGTTGGCATACTCTCATGCGACTTGGGATTGATTGAGCAATGATCTTTTCCCATCCTAAATCTTGCTTGCCTTGAGTTGGATTAAAGATCAATCCCATCACAAGCCAACATACATCAAAAAAGTCATTCATCATCTTCGCTTTCGTCTTTGGTGATATCATCCCAGCTTTCATCATATTCAACATCATCGTATGATAGAATGATAGGCTGATGATCAAAAATAGCTCTGCATTTGATACAATAGTGATACTCAATGCTAGAGCCTGCTAAGGTTGATTTTATTGAATTTTTACATCTGAGACATTGCATTTAACTAGCTCCATCGTTTTGGGAAAAAGTGGCTTAGTTATATCATACACGGCTTTGGCAAATTCTTGTATCTCAAATTGAGCATGACTATCTAAACGAAGATTTAAAAAGTGCATGATTGCTTGGATGCTTGCAGACCAAATGCATTCACTATAAGTTCCAACTGGCAAGATAATGCGGGCTTGTTCTCTACAGACACCCATATCAAGCAATCTCAAATAATTGTAATAAGCAACTTGATAACCTTGAGCTAGCAATGTCAGTGCTTCATCTTCTCGATCATCATCAAGACGACCAAAAGAGCCTTGCTTGTTTTTAGTGTCTTGAAGTCTAAAGAAATCGGGATAAAAGAAGCTTTCTTTAATCTCAGTGTATCGTGCTGATTGCTCATTCCATGCACAGCCAACTTGGTGCTTCATCCATTGCCTTAAAACAAAGATCGGGGCTTTAATCCTAAATTTTACATGCCCATGTCTAAATGGTGATGTATGATCATGCTCCCATAAGTACTTTAAAAGTTTATCATCTCTATCAGTCCATTTATCACTTGATCCAGCATAGGAAACACGAGCAGCATTGACAATTGCTAAATCGTCTCCCATGTGGTCGACTAATTCAACAAAGCCATCATTCACATTGATTTTCATTTTCTCTCTCTTTGAAAAAATATTATATAAAATTATATAATATTATGTGTTCTATATACACACTCAAAGGAGAATTTTTATGTTAAATTCAGATTTAATAAATCGCATCGCTTGCCTTAAAAAGGTTGTCGATGCGATGTTTCAAGATGATGCTCCAGAGGTTGGGCAAGCTCTGAACTTTTGCATCAATCTCATTTTCTACAAAGAAGAGATGAGAGAGATCAATCAAACTCTATCAGTACTTGATGAAATCAAAGACATCTATTCATCACTAAAGGATAAAAAGAATGCTCAATAGATTTACTCTCATTGGAAGACTTGGACAAGATCCACAACTCAAGAAGATTGGTGATAAAGATCTAGCTACTTTTTCCGTTGCTTATAGTGAAAAGGTTAAAGGCGAAGAGAAAACAACTTGGTTCGCTTGCGAGGTTTGGGGGGCTTTTGCCAGCATCGTCCAATCTCAAGCTAAGAAGGGCGATAAGATCACCGTTATTGGTCGTATTGTCATCAATGAACACGAGGGCAAACAATACATTAAAGTTATCGCTTCAGAGGTTGTTTTTCTATGATGAAGCCCAAAGATCGCAAATCAATATTGAGTCTTTATGTATCAACTAAGCTGATCAGCCTACTAGACACGATCAGCGATAGGCATTCAGTTAAGATTTCTAAGTTGGCTGAAAAGATATTGCTTGACGGTCTTCAAAGAGATCAAATTGATCTTGCTCTTGAAATCGATGATGATGATGCCATTGAGAAAATCACAACTAAGATCATCAGAAAGCTAGATCATGGCAATGAATGAAAAGACCAAGCTCGTTAAAGAAAAAACAGGGATGAACATTAAAGATTTAGCTAAAGAAATCGGATATCATGAAACGACTATTGTCAATGTTCTGAGAGGTAAGCATCAATCTAGCTATACATTGGCTAAACTCTTGGCACAAAAGACAGGTATGTCACCGCTTTACTTCTTGGAGGATGATCATGACAATGAATGAAAAGACCAAACTCGTTAAAGAGAAGACAGGGATGAGCATTAAAGATTTAGCTAAAGAAATCGGATACACAGAAAAAACAATCGTTTGTGCATTACGAGGAAAGCAAAGAGCTGGTTATGATCTTGCTAAAATACTCGCAGAAAAGACAGGGCAAAGCCCAATTTACTTTATGGAGCATGATAATGGCAAAGACTAAAACAACCGATAAGACCGTTAAAAATGATATAGTTGATTCTAAAGCTGGCAAAAGTAGCACAGCACTATCAAAAAAGCCAGAAGAGGATAAATCTGAAATTGCAAGACAAAAGCGGCTGATCTCAATTGAGCAGGTGCTTGAGTTTATTTCTCAAGGCCTTTCTCAAGGTGATGCTCTTTCCCTTGTTGGTGTTGCATATAGTACTTGGAATGGCTGGATGAAGAATGATCCTGAATTGGTGGCTGATATCAAGCGAGCTGAAATCTCTCTAAAGATCAAGCACCTTCAGAATATCCAGCGACATTCAGAGAACGATGTGCGAGCAAGTCAATGGCTACTCGCTCGTAAATTCCCTTCTGAGTTTGGAGAGAAGCAGACGATCGATATGAATACCAAATCAGATGATAGCAAGGTGATCATCAATGTGATCCAGCAAGTGCAAAAAGAGAAGCATGGTCAAACGATAGAGATCAAGCATGAGCTCCCAAATGAGAATGACAATGGCACAGACGAAGAAGATTGATATTGAGCTCAAGCTTAATCCCTTGCAAATTGATCTAGTTGATCGCTTGATTTACTCTGATGATGCCTTCATCGCCGTTAGAGCTGGCTGGGGAAGTGGCAAGACCTCAGCTTTAGTCTTTGCTTTGTGGACTTGGGCAAGCATTCATCCCAATAAGTCATCTTTACTAGTCACTGATACAGCCCCCCGCTATAGATCTGTTTTAGGCCCTGAGTTGGAGAAATGGCTTGTGCCTTATGGATGGATTTATCATCAGCAAGAAGGCAAATGGACGGCCCCAAATGGTCATGTTGTTTGGTGTCGATCTTATTTTAGACCAGGCACAAGAGATGCCACCCATAATCCCCTTGAAGGCTTAAATATAACATCAGGTCTTGCCTTGATTGATGAATGTCAAACTCTTTCCGAAGAGGTTGCTCAAAAGACCTTGGGGCGTCTTAGATCAGGTCCATCGCCTAAGCTGATCATGGTTGGCTTGCCTGTATGGGATGCTTGGTGGGTGAGTTTTGCTGAGAAAGCTGGATGCACTCCAATCTTTTATGCAAGCCATGTCAACAAAGCCAACTTATCGGAGGCTTGGTTTGATGCTGTTAAGAACTTGCCTGAAAGCGAACGGTTGGCAATGGTAGAGAATCAACCTAGACCACCTCAAGGCGTGATATATAGCGAGTGGACTTTATCCCATGTTGTCAGCAATTGGAAATATGATCAGAGCATGTCATCAAGGCTAGTCATTGACTTTGGCTTTAGAAAGCCTTCCGTCTTGATCTTAACTCATGATCCTATTTTAGAAGCTGATATCATCTGTGCTGAGATCAATCCACAAGAGATCACATTGTCAGAGCTTGCCAAAGATATCTTAAAGATTGCTTGTCCTAGAGATATGGCTAAGAGATACCCCAATCGTATTTTGCTTGATGGTGCATCAGGTGATAAGGCTGGATCAGCAAGATCAGATCGCACAGCTCAATCAGCCTTTCATGAGCTTTCAAAGCCAGCTGATCAAGGTGGCATAGGAATGCCTTTTAGGTGGTGCACTGATCCAATACGAACAGATATCTTAAATGGTATTCAGCGAGTTAAACGGCTAATCCATCAAAGGAGGATTTTATGCACCTCTGAAGTATGGGAACGAGGATCAAGCTCTATTGGGAATAGCTTTAGAAAGGCTATTTTGTCTTATGCTTGGGATGGCAAAGAAACACCTAAAAAAGACGGTCGAGAAGATCCGTTAGATGCTCTTAGATACGATGTCATAAATTGGCTTTGGCGTGATAGTGAGATCGTGGCTGATAAGCCTGTGCCTGCTACATCTCCAACAGTCAAGAGCAAACTTAACTTCGTTCAGTCGCATATCAAGGCGATAAGGAATCACTAATGCTAAAAGAAAACACAATACATCTAGGCGATTGCCTTGATCTTATGCCATCCATTCCTAGCAAGTCCGTTGACATGATCTTATGCGACTTGCCTTATGGTACAACCGCTTGCGAATGGGATAGTATTATTGACATGTCTAGGCTTTGGGCTGAGTATGAGAGAGTGATTAAGGATAACGGGGCGATTGTTTTGACGGCTTGCAATGAATTTACATTTGCCTTGTATAACTCAAATCCTAGGCTTTTTAGATATAGATGGATATGGAAAAAGTCGCTTGCTACTGGCTTTCTTTTAGCAAAGAAACAACCTATGAGAAACTTTGAGGATGTGCTTGTCTTTTATAAGAAACAGCCAACTTATAACCCAATCTCTTTTAGAAAAGGAGATACTAGAAAAAGACAATATAAAAACATTTCATACAAAGAGATATATAACTTTAATCAAATATCTACTGAAACACATGAAAACAGACGGCCAACAACTGTCTTAGAATTTGAATCTGCCAACACTGGATCAAATACCAATTCAACAATCCACCCAACCCAAAAGCCCGTTGCCCTCTTTGAATACCTAATTAAAACCTATACCAACGAAGGCGAACTAGTGCTAGACAATTGCAGTGGTTCAGGGACTACAGCCATCGCATGCATGAACGCAAATCGCCGTTTCATTTGCATTGAAAGGGATGAGAACTATCATCGCAAATCTATTGAGAGAATAAGCAATCATGAGCCGTTGTTTCATCTAGGAGATTGACATGTATGGAAACAAATTACTGATTCAGTTGTGGATCGATGGAGGATTTATTCTAGGCACATCCGAGAAGTTGGAAAGGGTGCATCACATCCTTGATCAAGAGGTGATATCTAAGATCAGATCTTTTGAGAGGCGATATGGTGGGCGATTAAAAAAGGCTGTTTTAAAGATGGATGGAGGATCAGATGAGACAATATGATTTAGATCCTAGATTGTGCATGATCGAGGATATGATCGAAAGAGGCGAGGTTTATCAAGGTTATTGTGGTAAATACACAAAGCCACAAAGGGGCGTTCAGTCAAAGAGGATTAGCGACGCAGATCTTATCAAGGCTGTTTCATCAGATAGGACTTGGAAAGAAATCGCTTCTGAATTGGGCGTGACTATCTCAGCCGTTAGATTTAAATGCGACCAGCTTGGAATTAAAAAAGAAAAAATGCATCGCCATTCTAAAGCCAAAGATAAGCCTAAACTCAAGAGAATTTCAAAAGATGAGATATTGAAGGCTTTAGATAAAGCTCAGTCATTTGCTGGTCTTGCGAGACTGTTTGATATCAGTAGGGATCGCATGAGAAACCTATTTCATCAGTATGGCATCGATGAGAGATTTTATCTCAATCGATCTATGAGTGAAAAAAAATAGAAATAAGTTGAGTATAAAAAAACGGTAGAGGGTGTTATTATTTTATACTCTCATCAAGGAAAAAATATGCTTATCGGATATGCACGAGTTAGCACAGAAGATCAATCTTTAGATCTTCAAATCGATTATTTAAAGTCGGTTGGTTGTCATAATATCTATCAAGAGAAGATGACTGGCAAGACTAAAGAACGACCCGCACTCAAGAAGGCTTTAAATGCTCTTAGAAAAGGCGATACATTGGTATGCTTAAAGCTCGATCGTCTTGGCAGATCAATGAAAGATTTGATCGATCTAGTAGAAAAGATCAAAGCTAAGGGATGCCATTTTAAGACAAGCGATGGCATTGATACAAGCACACACATGGGCGTCTTCATCTTTCATATCTTTGGGGCTTTGGCTGAAATGGAGCTTGGATTGATCAGAGAGAGAACGATCCTAGGATTAAGAGCAGCAAGAGAGAGGGGACGAATTGGAGGCCGTCCCAAAGGTCTATCAAGAAAATTGCTCATGCAACAATTTGCAGTTAAAGAGTACTATGAGCAAGGCAAAGAGATTAAAGAGATTTGCCTACTAACTGGTATTTCAAGAAACTCGGTTTATTTAGTATTGGAAAATTTAAACATTCCATTAAGAAAGCCTCTAGTTAAGGCAAAGAAGCGTTGATCTTCTTGATCTTCTCTTCCACCTTATCCAGTCGATCAGATAGATCATCATCATCAA
>JACCDT011453797.1_pt1 | contig 37846 bp, 33 predicted proteins | sample 7446291 | NCBI WGS metagenome assembly JACCDT01 (sample SAMN15323446, study PRJNA562643) | freshwater metagenome | isolation source: river surface water | place: USA:Blue River Watershed | collected 2017-08-17
CTACGCGTCCTGGTTCTTGATACCACCTGTAGTCTTTTTTGTTGAACGAAACTTGTTGGTGCCCTTTTTCAGGCAGACCAATTACGTATTGCAGATACTCGATATTCATAAGCTCAGGCTGCAGAACAAGCTTGTTTACGAGCCCAGTGATCTCTGGATCTAATACGTTTGCACTTATGTTTTTAGCGTTGCCACCATAAAGTTCTTGATTAGAAGATTGATTGGCATTGGGTCTAGAACCCTGTGCCCAAGCGGAATCTACAAGGCACGACAAATTAGTAAAGTTGATTGCTGCAACTGAAAGAGCAATTAAAGATGATTTGCCTTTCATGGTGCTCCTCAAAAAAGAGACTGCGGGAAAGATTCCATGGCACAATGCCATTCTCAAAGATACCGAATATTTGGGTCGGGAGCACTATTGTAAGCAATATTAAGCTACTCCTGACTTCTCTTTAGCGTTAATTAACCTTTGCTAATTCCAAGATGCTCTTGGCAACCAGCTTTTTCCCGCAGCACAACCTCCATGGTAAGCTTGTCGCGACTGACAGGGGCTTATGAAAATGACTTCTCACAACCGAATTTGTCTACTTGCACTAACTATTTCCTTCTTCTCAAACGCAAGTGCTGCCACAGCGGAACCAATCAAATATCCCGACGCAAAGCGCATCGAGCACGTCGACACCTATCACGGTAACAAAGTAGAAGACCCTTACAGATGGCTCGAAAACCCGGCTCTGCCCGAGACCAAAGCCTGGATTGAAGAAGAGAACAAAGTAACCCAGGAATATTTGAAAAAAATTCCAGTCAGAGACGCCATCAAAAGCCGTCTCACTGAACTTTGGAATTTTGAAAAAATGCAAGCACCTTACGAGCGAGGCGGCAAGCTCTTTTATCGCAAAAATTCTGGCTTGCAAAATCAAGACATCTTATATGTTCAAGACAAAGGCAGCTCAGAGCCCAGAGTTCTGTTAGACCCAAATAAATTATCTAGTGACGGAACCGCTTTTCTTGCCGGGACAGCAGTAAGCGACGATGCCAAATACATTGCTTATGGCATATCGAAATCAGGCTCCGACTGGCAAGAATGGTTTGTAAAAGACATTGCCACCGGTCTAGACACAAAAGATCATTTAGAGTGGATCAAGTTTTCATCAGCATCCTGGACCAAAGACGGGCAAGGTTTTTACTACTGCCGTTATTTAAAGCCAAAGGAAGAAGACAAATATTTGGTCAAAAATCTCAATCATGAGGTCTATTACCACAAACTTGGCGACGACCAGAGCAAAGACGTACTTATTTATAAAAGGACAGACCAGCCCGAATGGTTTTTTGATCCTTATGTCACAAACGACGGCAAATACCTAATTCTCACAGCAGTTAAAGGGTCAGAGGCAACCAACAGACTCTTCTATAAAGACCTGACTAAGCCTGATTCCAAAATAGTTGAACTATTGACTAAGAATGACGCCAAGTATGAATTCATCGACAACGACGATTCAAATTTCATTTTAAAAACCACTTTCGATGCACCTTTCGGCAAGGTGGTTTCTATGGATTCGACCAAATCGGAGAATGATAAATCGGCCTTTAAAGAACTTGTACCGGAAACTAAAAACGTTACAGTCATTGGTGTAGGTTCGGTGGGCAAGCACCTCTTCGTTGTCAGTCTAAAAGATGCATACAGCCAAGTGAGCGAATATGATTTTAGCGGCAAGAAATTGCGCGATCTTGATCTTCCAGGAATGGGTGCCATTACTGGTTTCTACGGCGACCAAGACGACAAAGTCACCTATTTTAGATACAGCAGTTTCAATACCCCTCTAATTGTCTACAAGCTTGATATCGCAAGTGGCGAAAGTTCGGTCTTTTTCGAACCTAAATTGAAATTTTTGCCCAAAGATTTCATCACCATTCAAGCCATGGCAACAAGTAAAGATGGGACCAAAATCCCACTGTTTATCACCCGCAAGAGTGGAACTAAGTTTGAAAAAACCACTCCATGCTATTTGTACGGATATGGCGGATTCGATATTTCGATGGAGCCATCTTTTTCACCCACAACACTTACATGGATGGAAATGGGTGGAATCTATGTGCAAGCAATTTTGAGAGGCGGCGGCGAATTTGGTAGAGCCTGGCACGAAGCCGGAACCAAGCTACAAAAGCAAAATGTATTTGACGATTTTCAAGCAAGCGCCCAGTGGCTTATTGAAAACGATTACACTTCAGCGCCCAAACTTGCCATCGCCGGCGGTAGCAACGGCGGTTTACTTGTGGGAGCATGCATCACTCAAAAACCCAATTTATATGGAGCTGCTTGCCCTGCAGTAGGGGTGATGGACATGCTTCGATTTAATAAATTTACCGAAGGCTGGGCCTGGGTCTCTGATTATGGCAGCCCGGAGAATGCTGATGAATTCAAGGCATTACATGCCTATTCGCCTTTGCACAACATCAAAAGTGATACCAAATATCCAGCCACTTTTATCACCACAGGTGATACCGACGACAGAGTGGTTCCCGCTCACAGCTTTAAATTTGCCGCTCAGCTTCAGAAATCACAAGCAGGTGACAAGCCGGTCTTGATTCGAATCGAAACGAAAGCCGGTCACGGAGCTGGCAAACCAACGGATAAGCAGATAGCCGAAATCACTGACAAGCTTGCGTTTCTCGCTCACGAACTCAATTTCGAAGAGCAAGCAAACAAAGAACTCACTCCGCACTCAAGATAATCGAGGAAAAAATGGCGATAAGAAATCAGCGCGGAGTCGCAAAATGGGTCAAAGTTCTGCTTTGGATAGTAGTTATAATTCTTGTCCTTTCGCTGGCTACTTGTACTATCGGTGGTTTGTTCATCTTTAAGAGCGCTTCAGATGCAACAGACATCAAAAAGATCACGCCGATTGTAAATTCGATGGTGACCTTCGAAGGACCTTTACCGGACAAATATAAAATGCAAATGGCGATGGATTACTATGACGCCTTAAAATTCAAATTCGCAGCACTCAAAGACCAAGATGCCATCATCGAGTTTTATCTCGTTCGTTTCAAAAATACCGACAAACCCGACTATAGTTCAGAGCAATTTATTGACGAACTGGCACTAAAAAAACAAGTTGATGGAGCTGGAGCTGCATCAGAAGCGATGAAAGAGTTTGTGCTCAAAGAAAAAGGCAGCATGAAAGTTGCAGGAGTGGACATGCCCTTTGCTATAGGCACAACAGAAAACACCGTCAGCCAGAAAAAACGTCCAGCACTTTTTGGTTGCATAGTGCCAGGTAATCAGAAAGTCCAATTGCTATGCGCTTTTGGACCGGAAGGCGAGGAAACGTTGAACAAGAAAGCTGTTTCTGAATTCTTTGGATTAATCAAAGCCATTAAGTAAACGAACAAAAGTTATGCCCTAGCGAAGCTAGCTGAATACAAATAATTATGAAACGCTTGTAATAAAAGCCGCGTTTCACTAAGTTTAAGTTGCACTCATCTCAACAAGTCTCCAAGGCGTACAAAACATCCCAACCGCAAGGCAGAACCCTTATTCCAGACACATTTTCTCTTACTTGTAGAGAAGTCTGGATGCAGGAGCCGAACGATTGTGATTGTGTCTTGGAGTGATATCAGTGTGGGTTGCAGGCAACTGCAAACTCTATCCTAAATCCCTATACAGAAAGGGTGAAGCTACATGACTGCTTCTTTCGACACTACCCGCGATAACGCGGTCGCCAGCTCCGGCATCTTCAGCAAGATCACCGCCCTCACATCCGTTGGCGTCGCGATCATGCTGGCGGGCCTCATCGCAGGAATCGTTTCTCCGATCATTTCGCTGGTCGGGGCGATTACCTATCTCATTCTCGGCTTCGTGCTCATGCCGAAGATCGAGGACGAGAGCTGGTCTCCGACAACGACACTCTTCGCCTCCGGCCTGTTCTGCTTCAGCGGCGGAACGTGCCTCGGTCCGATCGCCGCAATGGTCGCGGCCAAGGCAGGAGTGAGCATCGTTATCGCGGTGCTGGCAGGCTGCACCGGTGTCATGGCCGCGTGTGGTCTCATCGCCCAGATCTTCCACTGGGTCCGCTTCGAGCGGATGGCCGGCTGGTTGCTGGTCGCGATGCTCGGTCTTCTTGCAGTCGCCATCGTCGGCATCTTCGTGACGATGTCTTCGGGAGTCAATCTGGTGGTCTCCAGCATCGGAGCCATCGTCATGTCGCTCGTCTTCCTGGTCTACTTCGGCATCGCCCAGCGCGAGGCCGAGAACACCTGGAAGGAGGCGCTCATGCTCTCGCTGGGTCTGATGTCGGCGCTGATCGCTCTGATCAGCTATGTGTTCCAGATTGTTCTGGCACTGATGTCCGACAACTGACCCGACTGACGATGCCACGCCAAAATTCGGCGTGACCAAGAACTAAGCGCAAAGGCTTCAGCTCCAACTGAAGCCTTTGCGTGCTTCTTTCTTACTTAAAACAGAGCGCTGAAATGCGTGGTCTGGCTAGAGGAAGTGCGGAGCAACTCGAAAGAGACTCCTAGATACCTCATGAATCCCGGCTAGAAGGGATAAGGTGCGAACCACCACAAACTGGTTAACCTAGGAGGTAACCACAATGCAAGGCATGTCCCTTCTCACTCAAGTCTACGGGCTGCTCGCTTTCAGCATGCTTGTCTTCACGGGCGGCGCAGCACTTGGACGCAACGGGCAACTCGGCACAGTGATCTTCGGTGCCATCGCCTACATCGGACTCGGCGTGGCCGTTCCCTATCTGGCTGCGCACTCCAACCTCGACATCAACCTCCTGCTCGGGCTCTACTTGGTCTGGGTCTTGGTGTCGGGACTCTTCTGCGGACCGATGATCGCTATGGTCCGCAAAGAGAACGGCTGGCGCCCAGTGGTCCTCGCCGGCGGCAGCACGTCCATCGTGCTGGTCGGTGCCACCTACATGAGCATCGGCATGGGCGACCCCAGCGCCTGGATGAAACCTCTGGCAGGCTTTACGTTCATCTTCCTGTGCGTGTCGCTCATTGCTGCCTTCATCGGCATGCGTGGGCGGCTCTGGGACCTGGTGACCGGCGCCATCGGCGCTTGCCTGGCTTCGGCGTTCATCCTCGGCTACAGTGCCGTCCTCATGCAAGCTCATGCGGCCGGTGACACGTCGACCCGCACGGCGATCAAGATCGCAGCCCAGCTCTGGTCTGCGATTCTTTGGCTCTTCATCGAGTTCATGAAGATCTACTCGAAGTAACCAGAGAAAGCGGCCGGCTCTAGAGCAAGCCGCTTGAGCAAAAGGGAACGGTTGGAGGGCTTAAAGCTCTTCACCGTTTCTTTATGCGCTGAGTCTATTAATACGTATAGTACAATCCAGACAGACACCAAACCTAACAGCACTTAATGAAAATCACCTAACAAACGGCTCTCGTTGACAAGGTTTACTAGCTAGCCGAATCTACATTTCGCTCAGGAAGCCGTTTTTGTATTTAAAGTGCTCTATTCGATTGAGTAGCTTTAGTCTGCAAACTTTTTACTCTCATCTACAGGTTTCTCGTCTCAAGTCCTAATTCATTCAGCTCGAATCAGTTTTCAGATCAAGTTCAAAGGCTTTATTGAGCTTGGTTCTGACACGACGATGTTGAAACCTTGAAGTTTGCAAATCTTCTTCAACCTCAAACGAAAGCCAAAAAGACTATGAAGAGAAAATGCCAGTCCTCGGACCGCAATTACTGCGCACCCCGAGACAAAATTGCCGCACTGTTCGTCGATATCGACGGAACGGTCGCGGTATGCCAACCGTACTTCGACAGAGGGATTGAGGAGTTTTCTCATCTCATGTCGCTCTGCGGTTTTTCCAAGCGGGCAGCTAAAAAGGCTCTGCAGGAGGTTTACTACGGGCGCAAGCCGTTCCGCGGATACGATCGTGAGAAGTTCGGCGAGGCTATCGCTGACGCTTACGACCACATTTGCAAGAAACAAGGAGTGCGGAAAGATCCGCTCGTTTCTTCCATTTGCCAACGTATCGGCACCGCTCCCTTCTTTCAGCCACCTGAGCTGTTTGCAAACTCGCTTCCCGTGCTGACTCGCGCTCGTCACAATTTCTTGATTGTGGCAGTGACTGTGGGTACGCGCGAAGTACAGAAATACAAGATTGGTCAGGGCGGACTTTCGTCCGTCTTCGACGACACCATCTTCACCTTGCATGAAAACAAGGCGGAGCTTGTGGAAGAATTCATCAAGGACAATAACGTCTGCGCACATTCCTCAGCTTTCATCGGCAACAGCATGCGCTCGGACGGGGTGACCTTGAACAAGACCAACTTCGTCTATTTGCCTCTGGAGATCAGCCTCGCATCCAAGTGCGACAAGTTTCCGGAGAATACCGGCTTTGAACTCTTCAATGTGCACAACTGGACCGAATGTGAAGAGCGCGCTATCAAGCGGCTCATCCGCCGTCGTCGTCTTGCGACCGAAATGGCAGGAGCCACTCCGGATTGCGGCAGTTGCGGCCAGGAGAAAGGTTCGGGTCAGGAATAAATCCATCCCACCATCCCTTTAAGGCCAAGAGGCCCTAACTTCGTTCAGGAGAACGAGAAAGGACTACTTTCTATGACCCTCCCAAGCACCACCAACGATACCACTTGCCTGGCGCGTCAAGCTCTGGACAAAGCGGCAGCAGATCTTCGATACGCAGGCTCTGAGATTCTCAAAGCCGAGCGTGCGATGTCTGCCAAGAAAATCGAATTGCGTCTCCTCAATATGAAGGCGCAAGACGATCGCGATGCGATGTTCTCTGCCTTCCACGCATTCGCCACACTCGGCAACGAGTTGCGCCGTATCAAATTCGAGGTCGAATCTTACGACTCCGAGCACGAGCGCGCGCTTCGTGAGCGCAATGCAGCAGGCGACGAACTCGACCGTGCAGCTCGCGTGCAAGGCACGAGCAAGATGCATTCCCAGGACGAATTGGCTCGTGCAGCCGTTCGCTTCGCTGCTGCGCAACACGTCCTCGACCTGTTGCAGAGCCAAGAAGCTAAGGCCAAGCGTCGCAAGGACGTTGTCGAACTGCGCAAGGCCGAAGCCTGCATCGACGAGCTTGAAAGGCTCTACAAGCAGAAGGACGCCACCGAAAAGTCTAGTTGCGCTTCGGCTCAAGTAGTCGAGGCAGAATGGAATGTTCTGCGCAACGACTGGCTCAAGTCTATGCAAGTCGAAGATGAGTGCAAGAAAGCACTGCGTCTCGCTTCGCAAGTCTACACTGCAAGTGTAATTCGTGTGTAATTAGAACTGGCAGTTCTCACTAGCACGGGCTTGATGGTATCAAAACCATCTTGCCCGTGTTTTTTGGGCATACTTTCAACTATATCACTTAATAGAGTAAGTTGAAAAACGAAAACAGCCCGCTAAGCCAAGGAGCAAATCAATGCTCCTTGACCTAACCAAGCCATTTTCGTTCTGCTACTCAGAGCATCGCGCAAGCAAACCGGGCGAGAATCTTCTTCTCAGCCAGTCTTGCCATCGAGCGAACGATGAGATGACGATGGTCATAAGCGACTTTACCAGCAAGAACCTCGCTTACCCTGCGGAAAGCAGCGGTTCCTGGCACAACTTCATCACCTCCACTAACGGCCGCAATGACCTGGTCCTGCACCTCTTTGGGCATGAACCAAGCAAAGCCGTTTTCAATCACATGACCGCGCTCGTCTCGACCGACCTCTGACTGCTCATCGATAAGCTCGAAGCAAGCCGGGTCAATCAAGTATGTAAAGCGGTCGTGGTCGCCAGAGGCGTTGGGATTGAAAAAGCATTCTTCCATGGTCTCGCGAGCGCAGCCTTGACGCAGCGTCTCAACGAATGGAAGAACGAAGCCGCCTGGCAAAAGCAAGCAGCCAGCTTCCTCGGGCTTGGTGCCAGAGAAAGTTAGAATGAGCGGGTCATCGCTATCGATGTCAGCGAAGATGGCGCTCGTCATGCTGTTGTCGGCTTTTGGGAAGGCTGAGCGAACATGTCGTTTTGCAAGCACAAGCGTCCGCACCGAACCGGTGACGAGCAACTGCACGTCACGTTCTGCGAAGTCGGCAAGTGTAGGCAAAATCTGAGAGCGATATTGCAGAGCGTCGAGCACCACGCAAAGTGATGCACTACGTTCGAGCAGTGGCAAGCACCGCTTAAGAAAATCCTTGCAGGACATGCTTCCGGCAATGAGAACGATAGAGTCTGGCTCGATTTTGTCGAGACTCGTATCGTCGATTACTTTGTGACCGCGCTCTGTGAGCAACTGTTCCAACTCCAGTAATCGTTCGTGCCAGGAAGGCAATTGCTGCGCGGAAAAATCTTGTCGGCGACCAAAAGTCACCAACACAAATTTTTCTGCCATTAGCTTCTCCTAGTTCAGAGTGATATTGATTTCCGTGAAAAAATGCAGAGAAAGAAAAACGTCTCACACTACGAAAAGCCAATATCAAAATTCAGAATTTTTAGAGGCAGTTAGCGCTAATTAAACTAGTCATGACAAGTAATAGAAGCTTAGCTTAACTGTCATAGCCTCTAATCTTTCAAGGTTTTTATGACCTAGTATAACGACGCTAACTGTGATCAAATAGTCAAAGCATCGTTATGAACACTCTCTAATATTACCTTTCAGGACATTTCCTCCACTGGACACTAAATGTTAAAGCGAAATCATTATTGCCTTCTCATATAAGAAACTCATAGATTCGAAGTATCAATTCAAACAACCTCTCTCACAGAAGAAAAAACCAAACAGCTAGTCCACGCAGCCAAAATCAAACACTTACTACCCGTGGATTATCGGTTTGATTTCTGCCAGCGATGCGTAATTTCCAAGTTTGACCTCGAAGAAAGTGGCAGTCATAGCAAGTTTTCTTGCTGCCACTTTCTCCGGTGCCAACCGGAAACTAGAAACTAACTTTGTTCACGCAACCCCAACGAGCATCGCAAGATGTCTCAGGAGAAAATGTTATGAATACTCTCAACACCACCAAGTCCCACCTGCTCACCTCCGTTATCGACGTCTCCTCCAAGTGGGACAAGTCTCTCTCCTACCGCTGCATCGTCCGCTATCTCAAGTGCCCGAAGAGCTTCTACAAGTTGCTTGGAAAGCGCGACGAACGCGGTACCGAATTTTCTGAAGTTTTGGGCGAAACGGTTCACGAAGCCGTGACGCACACGACCGAAGAAGCGCAGGAGAAGGCGATTGAGCGGTTCGTACCGTCTATCCCCGTTGGGGAGAAGCGTGCCGAATTCGTGAAAGTCGCTAAGGACTTCATCAAGACCGCCGTTCGCCTGCGCACTCCAGGAATCGTGGAGCAGTGGAAAGAGCGCAAGCTGAAAGTTCGACTGGAAGGTACCGACTTCGTCCTGGTCTCCAAGCCGGATGAAATCAATCTGGTCAAGCTTCCAAACGGCGACGAATACCTCGAAATCGTCGACTACAAGACCGGTCGTATCGGTGCTTCCGCAGAGGATCAGCTCTTTCTTGCTGGCCTCGTGGTGGCACTTCTGGCTCGCCAGAACGGTTGGGTTGGTAACATCAAGCTCGTCGCACGTAGCCTCGCTACTGGCGAACAGCAGGACTGGAACTTCTCGCGCATCGGCATGAAGCGTGACCTGGAACAGCTCACTGCTATCTTCAAAGAAATCGAAGAGAACTTGGTGAAGGGAATCGGATTCGATTACAACGTCGGCTTCAACTGCGACAAACTCGCTTGCCGTTTCGACTGCAAGAAGTTCAAGCAGTGGGATCGCAACGGTCGTCCGGAGCTCGAAGCTTCGGCGCGCCCGCGCAGCTGGCGTCGTTTCATCGATACCCGCACTCCGGCTTACCAGCGCTCCGGTTTTCCCAACCGGTTTTCGGGCAGCAGCGTCTCGCACGCCGCCGCTTGATTTCGAGTACTACCGCGCTATCGAGATTGACCGGCGACCACGCAAGTGGCCGTCGTTCACCACCTGGGGCTTAGCCCTTGAGCCAGTGGTTAAACCGGCATCGGGAGCGACAATCCCAATTAACCGAGCCGACTTATCCTGAGTGGAAAGCGGCTCATTTAACGTCCTAGGAGGACACCATGTCTAAGTCTTTCACTGTCAGCATGAACGGCGCTTTCGATGGTATCGAAGAGCACGACGACCACGAGCTTTCCGCACCCGGTTTGGATTCCAACGCCGGCTGGACTGCCTCCGACGTCGCCGAGTACAACCGCGAACAGCGGCTGCACGGTCTGCGTCGCACCCCGGAACTGGGTCTTCTCCCGGTTTCCGAAGCGACTCTGGCTGCCTCGGGCATCGACAATTCTTGCGGCTGGACGGCATCTGATGTCGCCGAACACAACCGCGAGAAGCGTCTTCACGGTCATTACGTGCACTAAGCGTCAACAAGCGAATCTGGCGGGTTTATCACTCCCGGTTCGCTTGTGATATCCACTACGTCCTGGATGACGGAGAGCTTGCTCTCCCGATTCCGGGGCGCTCTTACAAAAGACACCATCCGTCCCTTTCATGCGATGCATGGACTGACGGTGGGGCATCCGCTATCGGGCGGTGTGCTGGCAACTCAGGCTTGCAGTCCAAATGCAGGCAGGGAGTTGAATGCGTTGGGAGACCAACGTGTTGCATCGATTTATTTCGATGCTCTGTGTCGTAACCCGACAGACGCCTGGCATCTTCCATGCGTCAGATTCCATCAACGGAGTATCCGATGGAACAAGTTTTCGACGTCATGATTATGGTCCTTTGGTTTTCACTGGCGGCACACTCGCTCTGGCGGGGTAACACGTTCAAAGCCTGCGTTAATGCGGCGATGGGCGTGGTGATTGGACTTGGGATTTACGAAGTAATTCCCTCGCTGATCGTGTTTCTGGTTCTGGTCGCTTACTGCATCGCAGTAGTGGCGAGGAAAATCTAAGCCCTAAACGCAGACCGGCTCATCCGTTGAGTCGGTCTGCGGACCATGACTATGATTTCCGTCCGACGTCCCGGACGTTAAGAGAGCGACGTCGTCTATGTGCGAGACCCTCGTCTCGGCTCACAGCGTGCCGGTATAACAACCCGGTGGAGGCTTACCGCCTCAGTTCAACTCAACCGTGAGGTTACCTATGTCTAAGGTTGCAAACGACATTATCGCGCAGCACATCGAGGCAATTGAGGGGGGCAGCTCGCCGCATGGCGAACTGTTCTCGGCACTCGACTTTCTCTGGTTCAACTCCTGCAAAGGGGAGCAAGAGAAGCTCGACGCCATACTCAAGAACCTCAATGACCGCGCGATAAGGAGCCACCTGAGCGAAATCAAGGCGTTCCCATTCCCCAGCGATTCTGCTCGGGAGATCGTTCTTTCGAAAGTCACTGTCATCGAAGCCGGAGAAGTTTCGTCGCCTACCGACGAAATTCATCAGGCGATGGGCGCGTGGAACGAACTCGGGCTTTGCACCGATTCGTTTATGAGTCCATTAGGTGACTGGCTGGACGAAGAGATCAGGAACGTCTTGCCCAAGCTCAAGGAGCACCCGTTTGTGGATCCTTATGGGTCCGCCTAACGAGATGAATGAAGGCGGCGGCGCAAGCCGTTGCCTTCATTCCATTGAGTTTTGTTTTTCCTTCAGTCTATTATTATCTATAGTGGTGGTTGGTAATTATGTTTCTGGTATCCTAAGTCGATTATGTTTGATCAGAAGAGAGCCCTACACGGATATACAAGATAAGGCAGACCTGCCTTACCTTGCGCCAAGAGTCTTTTCTGGGGAACGTTTCGCACAGGCTCGATACCAAATATAGTATCAACAGCGGCACATGCTCCTGAACTCTTAGCAAGACGTGTTTTAAGACTAATTCAGTCAGGCTTCAGAAATCCCGATCTAGTCTGGCAAGAAGAAAACAAAGACAAAGGAATTGAATTTGCTGAAAATATAAAACTCTACGATTTCACTATGGCAGATCGAAAGGAGCAAGCCTGGGGACACTCTATTTGTGTCGATTTAGTACAAGCTCTATTTCTTACTGCAAATCCGCCTCTAGACTGGACAGAAGATTTTCAAATACACTCGCTTAAAGCTTTGATTTCAGGTTATTTAAATGGCAAATTGATAAAATCAAAGTATGACTAAAATGACATTAACCAAATTAGCTTTTACAGCATTAATCCTTGGCGTCTGCGCTACTACGCCTTCTCTGGCAGACACAATCGAGCCCGGCAAAGGACAAATTATCGATGATGGCTCTGGCGGTTCTTTCATGGAAGAAGTGATAGACCCAAATCAGAAAATCAAAGACGAAATTGAGCGCGAACGCGCCAAACAAAATCGCAGTATTGACAGACATTTACTTGATCCGAACGAACTAAGAAACGTCAATATGCAAGTCACTAAAAGTGGACAGCTCATCCCACTTATTAATCGCAATGCAACAAGTCCGGTGCAACAAAATACAAGCAATATAGAAGTGTTCAACGAGACTTTGCCTATGGTTCCAGTTGCTACACCATACGGAGTTGTTCCATACAATCCCTATGTTCCAACTAATCCATACTACGCAAGACCAGTGCCAAATATATATCAGCCTTATCCGTACAATCCGTACTACAGTGGCTTGGGCGGCTTTCAGGGCCAAATTTATAGCTCACCCAGTTATATGTCTACTGGCACGTCAGTTTTTACTGATCCAACTAAACCTGGCAGTGTAAGCGTTTCTCGCGATACGCTTTTGAATACTCCAATGGGTCTTCAAGGTTATGGAATCAACACTCCATTTGGAACTAAATATGGTGGCTCGCTATCTTTGCCGACCACCACGCGCTCGACTTCAACCACTACTTACACTCCAATAATTCCTGACTGGGCCAAATAGCTCTTCTAATTTATTTCGACTTTTTCTTGCTTAAATTCGATGCGCTGCCGCTCGCCCTGGCTTTCAGAGAGCTTTAGCATCACATCGCCACAGTTTTCGATTGAAACAATTCTCCAGTGCGCAGGCCAAGTCGCGTCAGTTTTAACCATTTTGCAATTAAGCACAAACTCTGATTGAGTATCTTGATCAACAAACAACAAACCAACTAGAGCGCTATCGCCGCTTTCTGTCTTGTTTTGGATTGATTTGAATTTTTTGCGACCCAAATTGAGAGTGCCAGAAACATTGCCAAAAGTGGGACCAGCACTAGCTGAGCCATCTGTATTTTCTTTTGCTTTAAGCGACCCTGCTTGCACTGCTTCTAAGATATCGTGCTCGAAAGAGTTAGTCATATCTGGTTTTACAAACCCCATTAATCCTGCAAACAACATTTTTCCAAAAATATTTCCTTCCATCAAAGATTGAACAGGCTTGGATACAACACCATCAACAATGCTTGCAGCTACACTATGCACGTCGACAAATTCTTTGAACTTTTCAGTATCACGCTGTTTAACTGCGGCTTTGATTTGATTCAAAGTAAAGTCAGGCGTGGTCTGCCAATAAAGGTAACCACAAAGAGCAAGTATGCCAATTAAAACGCTGGCGAAAAGTAGCTTTTTCATTTTGACCTCTGCGACACCTAATTATTCTAGCGTTCCTGATGGAAATCTAACGTCAGTTGCACTGAGTCTTTTTGATGTTCTTTGATCAACTACTAAATATGCGCATTTTTTCTAACGTTTTTGTTAGGCATTCTGATCGCTTTTAATACTTGATGAAGAAAACAAAAAAGATGCTTTGAAGGTGCGTAAGTTCAAGGAGGCGAATCTTTCTTCATCAGCCTCTAATTCTCTTATCTATTATAGTAGAAAACAGGAAAGAAGAGAGATGCCGAAAACACAGACTAGCTGTGTCTTCGACATCTACACTTTCACGCTGAAATCACCTTGATCAGGTGAGCTGGTCGAGCTTCATGTTGCGATGGATGTCGCACATCATGACAGGGAAGTAGGCACCGACTGCACAGATCAAACCATGCAAACCGATGACGGTGAATCCCTGCCAGGAGAAGCCGGCGTTGATACCGAGCACGCAGTTTGCCAGGTACAAGCCGACGCCGACGAGAAAGCCGGTCCAGGCAAAATATGAGAAGGTCTGGCGCAAGACCAGGCGGTCCATGACGGTGGTGACACAGCCGAAAGCCGCGGCGAAGGAGACCGACACAGCCACCACGAAGATGACCGGCAGCTTGAGCAGCGCGAGAATCGCGACGCTTGCAAGAGCGATCAAGACCGTGGCGATGTACACTTTGCCGGTTTCTTTCAGCGCGAGATAGGTGGTGGGAGCGCCGATGAGAGCACCAAATACGCCACCAGCCACGATGGAAGAGGTGAGGCTGTAGCCGATCATGTACCTGCCCATCAGCCAGTTGTAGACGAGGGCGAAGAGGATGCCTGTGACCATGGAACAGATGGTGCCAAGCAGGAGGTCGAGCTTCTTGTTCATTGCATGTCCTTTCTGATTGCTAGTGCAATCTTTTCGAATTCGTCATTAGATTTGAAATTCGAGTTTCTGTTTTGGAATTCAGGACTTTACAGATGAAAATAGGGATATTTAATTCTTACGTCAAAAGAACGTTTAAAAACATCCGATTCGACCTAAATAAATGGAAAGAAAGGCGTTTTGGAGTTCAGATTTGCACTAATTCATCTTGTGATGGCTCGCTCAGCTCTGCGAGCAGCAGTTACATTGCTTATAACGACTTGGGATGATAATCTAATCAATCTTTATTTAACGAGGGCAGCATGATGAGCGACGTTTTGTGTCTTGGAGAACTCCTTGTAGACTGGGTTTGTACCGAACCAGGAGCAGAACTTAGAGATGCGCTCAGCTTCACCAAAGCACCTGGCGGTGCTCCAGCAAACACGGCAGTAGGACTGGCTCGCCAGGGAATCAAATCGGCGTTTCTTGGTCGAGTTTCGCAAGACGAATTCGGCACCTGGCTGAGATCCGTTTTGCAAGAGAGTGGCGTGGATGTCTCTTGTACAGTGTTTGATCCAGAAGCTCAAACACGTATGGCATATGTCGTGACCACGGCATCTGGAGACAGAAAGCTAGCAGAGTTCTCGCGTATAGCGTGTGCTGACACGCGCTTACTGGTAGCTGATATTAACGAGGAAATGGTAGAAGCCGCTTCGTTTCTACACTTTGGATCTATTTCATTGCTGGAAGAACCTGCACGTACAGCCACCAAACATGCCGTAACAACAGCCAAAAAGCACGGACTTATAATATCTTACGACCCTAATGTGCGATTGAATTTGTGGCCTTCAAAAGAAGTTTGTCGCCAAACCATTTTAGATAGTTTGTCCTGGGCTAATATCGTCAAAATAAACGAAGACGAACTGGAATTTTTAACTGGCTCGCGCGATTTCTCCGCAGCCGACGCTCTCAGACAAGAAAAAGAGCTATCGCTACTGATAATAACACTCGACTCTCGCGGCGCTTATTTCTCAGGAACACAAGGCTCGAAGCTGGTTCCGGGCTTTTCTATTGATTTGGTCGAAGCGACTGGAGCCGGAGATGGATTCAATGCCGGAATCATAGCCGGATTGATGAAAGATTTGAAAAACGCAACTGATCGAACCCAGACCTTGAATTCGATGCCAGTAGAAGACATTGTCAAGACGGTGTCAAGAGCAAATGCCGTGGGAGCGCTCACATGCACGAAGAAAGGCGCTATTCCGGCTCTTCCGACCCTGGAAGAATTGGAGCAATTCCTTTCAGCCCATTCTGCGGCTGTCCGCTAATAGATATTGGTCTATAATTACAGATATTCTTCTTTAGTAAAGAAGACAGCTTGTCAACAGTTAGAAGAGGGAAAATATGTCGCTCAGAACCAAAGTATCGTTTCATCTGCCCTTGGCACTCAGCTTCGGCTGCAGTGTGTTGGTTTGCGGAAGCGTCTTAGCCCAATCTTCCTATGTTCAAAGTTACACATATAACAAGAAAGGTCAGATTCAGTCGACTACATCGATCCAGCCTCAGACGGCCAAAGATTCGATAGTAACTGACAAAACGAAAACCACTACGACCACAAGTACCACCACCGATACAGATAAGAATGGTGCCACTACTAGCACATCCACCTCGACCGCTACTGCAAGCACAGCTAAAACAGCCACAACTTCTACTACCGCTTCTACCACTAAAGCACCAGCCAAGCCAGTTATAGTCTCGCAATCTAAAAAAGATTTCGTATCACAAGGTCCTAAATGGCAAAATTTCTCCGACTATATAGAAGTTAAACCAGGTCAAGAAGCCATGCCTTTGACTTTGACGGTCAACAATGGCACCCAGGGTACCACGCCTTACCGCGCCATCAGAGCCACTCTTGGCGGAAAGCAACTATTCAGCGAGCGTGATTTCAGCGGTAGAACCCTGACTCTCGATCTAAGCGGAGCCCTTACACCAGGCTCGACTCAGATAGTATTTACCGCATTCGGAAACGCCGGATCGACCTTCAACTGGCAAGTCGCATCCACTGTCAAAGCTGATGTCACCGGGCTTGCTAAAGACAAGGCGTCACCTGGAGACAAAATTAAAGCACAAGGAAAAAATCTGCCTACCGACTTGAAAGCTTATGCCATCAAAGTTGACGGCACCGCCGCCACAGTCAATTCAGCCACAAGCACCGGAGTGGAATTCACAATTCCAGAAAAGACCAAACCAGGCAAAGCCAAACCAGTTGAAATAAAAGTTTCGGGTGTCAAGGCAAAAGCACTAACCATCACTATCGTAGTCAAGCCAGAAATTAAGGGACTGAACTATGTTGCTCTTTCAGGTGGTCAAACACTCACCATATCTGGTGCCAATTTCGGCACTGATGCCAAAGATGTAAAAGTAACTTTCAATGGCCAAGCCGGTGTAATTCAATCGGTTACTGATAGTTCTATTAATGTAGTTACTCCTGAATTCGGCACAAGCCCAGGCACTCTCGAAGTGAAAGTTTCAGTCGGCGGACTCGACGCCGATAAACCGGCCAAAATGATGAGCTCGATGCGCGCCATTCCAAACGATGATGGCTATTCGCCTTTTGAAATTCCTGCTCACCTTAGATAAGAACTTACAACACACTTTTAAAAGTGCTTGCCCGTAACGTAATTGTTTGGCGAGAATGATACTCTTGGGACATGATAAACATAGACCCGACTACTGCCTTTCTCGTTTCATTTTGTCTGTGCTACTACTGGCACGCGCTTGGTGGCACACTCGGCTATCACCGAATACTTTCGCACAAGTCCTTAGTGGTACCAAAATGGCTTGAATACTTGATTGTATCGGGTGGCTATTTAGGTCTTGAAGGTTCACCTATTTTTTGGGTAAGCACGCATCGCAGACATCATCGCTATTCCGACCAGCCAGGAGATCCACACACGCCTCGCGACGGCATATGGCATTCGGTCATAGCCTGGATGTGGGCTAAAAAAACGCAGATGACCAGCGAAGAAAGTCAGAAAATGGTTCCAGACTTATATAGAGATCCGCTCTACAAGCTCTTGCATTGCAAACATACGCATTGGGATGGATTTCTTTGTTTATTCCTGTCTATTTTATTGCGTATAGCCATTTTTTACATTTTTGGAATTTGGGCTCTTTTAGGAAATGTGCTTGGCTCGATAGTTGCCTTTTGTGGTCCCTTATTGGTCAATTCGGTTTGTCACATGCGTCAGTTTGGCTATGAGACCTACAAAGCAGGCGATGGCAGTCGCAACGTCTGGTTTGTGGCTTTACTTTCACTGGGTGAAGGATGGCACAACAATCATCACGCTTTTCCGCAATCGGCAAGACACGGTCTCAGAGGGCACGAAATAGATGCAACCTGGATTACAATAAAAGTCCTAGAAAAGTTCGGACTGGCTCGCTCTATTCGTTTGCCCAAAAGCGATATGCCTGAGTCTACTGATTTGGCTTTTGAAAAAGAGTTGGAATTGTCGGTTAAATCCTGACACCAAACAGAGATTTCAAGCAGATTTTAATCCTACATTCGCGCTAATACCTTATCAGAAGTATTACTTAAGTAAGGAGTTCGCTATGCGTCTTTTCAATTACCTTTTAGCCGCCTCAGTCGCTCTGAGCGCATGCATCGGACCGGCTTTAGCAGACCCACACCATGGTTGGCATGGCAACGCAAATCACCGTGCCAAACATTGGAAGAAAAAATATCGCAAAGCAATGCGTAGAAACTTCAATAACTGGAACGACGAGCGCACCTATTACTCAAACAATTGGAACCGTCCAAATGCAATTGCTCGAGCACGTTACGACGCTCAAATGAGAGAAAATTGGCTGCGTTATAAAAACAATAATTACAACGGCACTTATAGCTGGTCTACTTATAACGACCCTCGCTTCATTGATTATTTGCACAACAATAATCCAAGCTTACTGACTAATATTAGAAATGCGATAGGTTTCTAAATAGGCTCCAAACCTATATCTAGGGACCGTCTACATCATCATTCAGAGTCGGGTTTGAATTTTTGAGCGAAGTTCGATTAGCACAAAAAACACCCGGCTCTTTGCCGTCTAAAGCTAGCGCAACCAATTGCTGTGCCATGTTTGTGCTGTAACCCATTCCATGCCCGTTGCAACCAACAGCAAAATACACTTCTGGATGCTGAGGATGCCTGCCTAGTAACGGCAGTCCATCGGCAGTGAAAGCCATGGAACCCGACCATCTATATTGAATCCCAACACCGGCAGCTTCGGGAAATCGGTCGGTCAAATATTCTTCAAGAGCTATCTGAATAGGCGCTGTGACTATGTCTGCCAGACCAACTTCTTCTTCAAGTTGAGTGTTGCGCTTGCCACCTAATAACAAACGCTTATCTTTCAATTGACGAAAATAAATCCAGCCATAATTGGCATAACACACGCGATCTAAAATTTCACTTTTAAGCGGATAAGTAGAAAGCATCTGTGCGCGCGCCACTTGCAGTTTCGGACCAAACCACGGCTCCAAATAAGGAGTGTATGCATTAGTGGCAATCAGTGTTTTGCCCGCCAGGATTTTCTGATTATTTGTATAAATCAGTGTCTTTTGGCTTGAGCGCTGCGTTTCAATACGCTGTACAGGTTCGTTTTCCAACAATTCAACTTTAGAAAATTGCGCTAATGCTCGTACCAATTTAACTGGATGAATACCAAAATCGCCACCATTAAGCAGTGCACCATAAAAGCCGCGATCTGTCGGGTCAGCCTTAATTAACTCAACCTCAAATCCATCTTGTTTTAGAAGCTCATATGAATTCTCAAGATCTTCCAATTCTTCAATGGAATCAGCTAATACATAGGAACCGCATGGGTCATAGTCAAAATCGATTTTACTATCTTGGGCAAAATGTCTAAGTACCGCCTGACTTTCTTCGGCAAAAGCATAAATATACTTCGCCTTTTCGCGTCCGTACTTTTCTATACAAGTGTTGTAGTACGTTTCGATGCCTCGCAAAACGAAGCCAGCATTGCGTCCAGATGAGCCGTAGGCAAGACATTTTTGTTCTATTAAAACTACTTTCAAGTTTTGGCGCTTAGATAAGAAATAAGCGCAAGAGGTACCCAGTATGCCACCACCAATAATGGCAACATCGAATTCTTTGACAGGCGAATCTTCGGTCCTAGCTTCCGAACCCTTTAAATCAAACCAGATTGAATTAGTCATGAGGCACCGCTTGTAAAAAGTCGATTATAATGTGTCCCTATTCCTATTATGTGTTCTTGAAAATGACATTAAGCGATCAAAAGAAACAGCTCGAAATTTTAGAGGAAAGGCTGGTGAAAATCAGCCAATATCTTTGACGTCGCTAAACTCAAAGAAGATGTAGCCAAGCTGGAAGATTCCACCTTAGAGCCCAATTTCTGGAACGATCAGAAACGCTCTCAAGATGTGTCGCAAAAAATCAGTCGGCTCAAAAATAATATAGAACAGTACGAAGGTTGGGGGCGCGCAGTAAGTGACCTCAAAGTACTAGTAGAAGTGGCTCTAGAAGTAGATGACAGCTCGGTAGAGCCTGAAATCAACGAGGGCATCAGCCGTTTGCAAAAAGAACTAGAAAAATACGAATTTCAAAGACTTTTATCCGGTGAATACGATCAAGGCTCTGCCATTGTCACGATAAATGCGGGTGCCGGTGGCACAGACGCACAAGACTGGACCGAAATGCTTTTGCGCATGTATGTAAGATGGAGTCAGGATCATGGTTTTGGCGTGGAGGTAATCGATCAATCGCCCGGAGAAGAAGCTGGACTTAAGAGTGCCACTTTTAAAGTCGATGGGTCTTATGCTTATGGCTATTTATCTTGCGAAAAAGGTGTGCACAGACTGGTTCGCAAATCACCATTCAAACAGGGCAATGACTCTCGCCAGACTAGTTTTGCCGCAGTAGATGTGACACCGGTGATGGACGATATCGAGTCTCTTGTACTTATTAATGATGACGATATTGAATATGACACTATGCGCTCAGGTGGAGCAGGTGGTCAGAACGTCAACAAAGTTGAGACAGCTGTGCGAATTGTTCACAAACCAACTGGCATAGCCATAAAATGCCAACAGGAGCGCAGCCAGTTACAAAATAAGGCTATCGCTCTGGAGATTTTGCGCTCTAAGCTTTTAGCAATACAACAAGCCGAACGCGAGAAAGAACTGGCCAAACTGCGAGGCGAGTCTCCCCAGGCTAGTTTTGGTAACGCCATACGCTCATATGTGATGGACGACCGCATGGTGAAAGACGTGCGAACAAAGCACGAAACTCCTCACGTTGAGGCGGTGCTAAATGGAGATCTGGATCCTTTTATAGATGCTTATCTCAGAATGAAGACCAGAGACGCGTCTACTGACAACCAAAGTTAGCGCAACTGAGCTATTTGCTCCTCTTAATCATTAACCACATAATATCCCTTGACATTAGTGCCGATAAGGCTTTACGGAGACTAATTGACGCTCCCTTTAACTACCCCAAATTACTTTTAGGTCAATTATAAAATTGGTAAACATGACATCCTTTTCTTTCAATATTTTTATTGCCCCATTACAAAAGGATTTCGACCTGTTGATAACCAAGCTTTTTTACGATATTTTTTGAACCCAGAAGAGCTTGACATCAGAGAGTTTTGAGCCGTTTTCGCTCAAGCTGTCAAGATAGCGCAAGCTTTATAAATGCCCCTTTACAACTTTGTTTCGCCACCGATATATAGATCAAGATTACACCAGTATCTTTGAAACTTGGTCCTATAGTGCTTTTAGAGCATTCAAATTGCTAGGTTCTAGCTATCCATTTTTTATCTACGTCTAGGTCTTAAAAACACTTCTCTCTCGACGAATCCCCTCTTCAAACTCACTTGCATCTCAGGTCTTGAAACCTGTAGCAGGAGACCAAGTGTTGGATTTCGTCGCGTTCACCTCTCACCACCACCACCTATCTCAAGATAAGGAGGAAAGATGTCGAAATCTCTCGACAAACTCCCAGCTTTGCTGGAACTGGAACCTCAGGTCGTCGAGACCTTGGAGTTCCCAGCCTTTCTTGAGTCGCTGAAAGACAATCCTGAGCGCGCTGGCACCGCCGCCTCGCTCTTTGTCCGTGAAGTGAAGAAAGCAGGTATTATCGACGTCAACGATGTCGAGCCATACCGGCGCCCCTACTTCGAGATGCTGCGTAAACAGGGTATCCCTGCGTACAAGGCTTTCGAAAAGGTGCGCGGCTCTCAGCGCTTCATGCTGCGCCTCATGAGATTCTACGAGGGCGCCGACCAGAATGGTCGCGAACTCAATCAGTTCCTTGTCATCTACGGACCGCCTGGTTCTGCCAAGTCGCTCACTGTCGACAGCATGATCAAGGTTCTCGAAGGCAAGGTGATTTACACGGTCCAGGGCTGCCCTGACCGCGAGAATCCTATCAACCTTCTGAAGCTTCTCGACCCCGGCAAGCTCGTTCAGCTCTCTGAAGCTCTCGGCATGCTCGAGCGCGAGTCTGACGGGACCGTCAAGCACGACATGCTTGGCGACCTGATGAAGACCGCTCAGGAGCCGTGCGCGCACTGCTTCCGGATGGTCATGGGAATGGACAAGGGCGATGCGAAGAGCAACCCCGACGCCAAACCCAACCTCTCCAACATCAAGGTCGATGCCATCCGCTTGTCCTCACGGACGAGCGGTATCTCGGTCTGGAGCCCTTCCCCCAAAGGACAGGGTTGCAGCTTGCCCACCGCTCTGCGGCAGGGCAACCGAGGCATGATTCGCATGCAGGAGGCTTTCTCCGCCAAGGATGCGCCGGAAGGTGAAGTCAACGAACTCCAGATTCTTCTGGAGGCTACCGAAGGCCGGCGTCTGCCTGCTTCTTCGGTGGAGTGTGGCTCAAGCGCCGGCTTTATTCCTCTCGACGTGCTCATCGTTGCAGAAACCAACGAAGGTGCATGGACGAAGTTCAACGAAGCTCAGCCGGACCCGCTCATTTATGGGCGTCGTAGCCGCGTTTTCTCCAAGCCGCACAACACTGTGTTCAGCGAGGAAGTGAAGGCGTATCACGATTTCTTGGCTCAGCTCAAGACCAAGCCCAAGTTCGACCCGCTCGTTCTGGACGTGGTCGCTTCGCTGTCTGTCGCCAGTCACATGCGCGACGACAAGGATTTCGACGGTCCCGACCTGGATACGCGCATGCGGCTTTATGATGGCGAAGTCCTCGCTGTCGACCGCACGTCGTCGACTCCCGGCAAACCGCCGATGGGCATGGGCACCGGACTTGCTTCAGCGAGTTCTCGCCCGGCTACTGCTTCCGCGGCTCCGACGCCGAAGGAAGGTTACAACGTGTCCAAGCTCTGGGAGAAGGCTGGCAACGAAGAAGGCATGACGGGGCTCGAAATGGGCTTCATGTTCAGCGCCTTGAGCCAGCTTGCCCGGTTTGGCATCGATGAAGGCCTCGAGAAACCGATCCTCAAGGACGGCGAGGTTATTACCTCCCTCTTCGCCATGGACTATCTGAAGGCGCGCGTCGAGCTCGCCCTCAATACTCCGGCTCTGGAGAAGGAGACCAAGACGATGCTCGAGCGTTGCATGACCTACCTCAAGCGCGCCGAGAATCCCACCGACACCCCGCAGCTCATCGAGAAGCGGTACCGCCGGTGGTTGCACGCCCAAGTCTTCGGCGTTTTCGCTCCGGATTACTCCAAGCGTGCCGACGAGGTGTTCAAGCGTTATCGCACCCTCTCTGGCGCAATCGCTACCGGTCGCGATAGTTTCATCGATAACTCTCATGGTCAGAACCGGACGGTTCGCATCCTGCCGAAAGACTATGAGTTTATGGGTCGTCTCGAGAAAGCTATGGGTATCACCAATAGCGAAGAAGTGAACAATTTCCGCCGTTCCTTCGAGTCTGACCTGATTGCGCGCGTCGCCGAACTTGCCACTATCAACGGTGGCGAGGAAGTCGACTTTGATACTCTTTCTTGGGATTCTCATCCGGACATGAAGAAGGGCATCAAGACCCTTCTCGACCAGGAGATCGCCGAGAAAATTCAGAGGGTGTTGTCGGAAGACGTCAACCTCAAGTCCGATGACCGCAAGCTCAAAGAAGCGTCAATCGCACGCTTCGACGAGCTCGGCTACTCGGAGGGCGCCCGCAAGGCTGTCCTCGAGTATTTCAAGAAATTCGAACTTTGGAAGTCGTAATCGACTTTCGCGCAGAAAGACTGCTTCAACCAAGACATGAATGCAGTCTACCTACCCACCAACCCAATCATGAAAGGGTGAAAAACTATGTCTAATGAGTCCAAGATCCTCACGCTCTCCGACGCCGAGCGCGCGAAGCTTTTCCTCCCGACCGATCCGTTCACCGGCACCATGCCGAAGTTCCTGGAGCGCGTTTGGGACCATCCCGCCACGACCGAATCGGCCAAGATGCGCATGTATCGTGCCATCATCCGCAAGGGCGTGAAGACCCTCCGCTCGGGCCAGCTCGAGCGCATTTACGGCAAGCCCATCCTCGCCTACAACGCGTTCGACAACTACCACGGCATCGAGCCGCAGATCCACCAGGTCGTGTCCGGCTACTTCGGCGCGGCTGCATACGGCGGTGAGCAGGACGGGCAGGTGCTCGTTCTGATCGGCCCCAAGGGCGCCGCCAAGTCGCAGTTCGTCAAGTCGCTGCGCAAGACCCTCAAGGGCACCGAGCCGGTTCCCTATCTCGGCGGTTCGCAGATGCGGACCAACCCGATGAACATCTTCTTCATGGTTCCGCGCGTTGCGGAGCTGATGGTGAAGAACGGCGAGGTGAAGAGCCTCGAGGAAGCGCGCTACATCATCCTGGAGCAGTTCGGCTTCAAGGACAATGTCCAGCTCGACTTCACTCGCCACGACATCCAGGCGCTGTGCCACGGCGCCGGCGTCGAGGCCAGCTTCGAAGGTCTGACCAAGATCGCCGATGCCGAGACGCTCGTCTCCGCTATCGCGTTTGGCATGCGTCAGCGTCGCGCTGCGCGCAACAACTTCGGCTACCCCGACCCGATCGTTCAGGCGATGCTGCTCGGCCAGTTCGGCCACAAGCGCATCAACATCTGGGACTTCCCCGTCGAGTCGTTCAAGTATCTCGACGACCAGGAAGGCTCGGTCGGTATCGCTTCCGTCAAGGAAGTCGAGCCGCTCAAGTTCGACATGACCAAGTTCACGGGCGAAGAGAACATCGCCGCCCTGGGCAACGTGGATCGCGCTGATCCGCAGTCGGTCGTTCTGAACGGCGCCTACAACATGTCCAACCGCGGGCTTCTGGAGGTCGTCGAGGCCTTCAAGAACCCCAAGGAAGCACACCGCTCGGCGCTGGAAGCGACGCAGGACAAGAGCATCCCCGCTCCGGATCCGATGCGTAACAACCTGCACTGGGACGGCATTCCCATCTACCACTCCAACGCCCCGGAATTCCGGGACTTCAAGGCTGACCCGAAGAACGAGCCCTACCTGGACCGTTTCGTCTGGATCAAGTGGAAGTATCCGCTGGAGGCTTCCGAGCAGGAGAAGGTCGAGTCCAAGCAGTGGGCCCGCACCGACTATGCTCTGCCGAAGGACGAAGGTGGCGTTCATCTCGAGCCCACCATCATCCCCTACATCTCTCGCTTCACGGTGCTGACGCGCCTGGAGCCCTCGGAGAACGTCCCCGACCTGATGGTCAAGCTCGACGCCTACAACGGCGACGAGTCCCGTCTGCGCGGCATGACCACCAAGATCGACGTGCTTGCGCTCAAGCGTGAGGCGACGAACTGGGAAGGCATGGACGGCGTTTCTCCGCGTTTCACCGCGAAGGTCCGCGACGAGCTGGCTGCTGAAGCCAACTCCACCGGCCGCCGCTCGATCACCAGCCGCGAACTCCGCGACCGGATGTACGAGCTCACTCGCGACATCGAGGACGACAAGCAGCGCGACCTCTATCGCGGCTTCATCAACAAGGAGCTCGATTCCTGGCGCCGCAAGCGTCTGGCGCGCATCGTCACTTCCGCCATGGTTCCCTCGTTCCCCAACGAGTGCCAGGGCAACTTCGACAAGTACTTCTCGAACGTGATCGCGTTCAACCGCGGCTCCACCGTTCGCAGCGGTTCGTCCTCTGCGTGGCGCAGCGGTCCCGACGAGGACTTCATGCGTCGCATCGAGTCGGACCCGGAGCTGCACATCACGTCGGCTCAGTCGCGTGAGTTCCGCGCCGAAGTGGCCTCGGTTGTCTCTGCCTACATGCAGGACAACAAGACCACCAAGGTGCCGTACAACTGCTACGAGCCCCTGCAGCACGCCATCGAGCGCTTCGTGTGCGAGAAGGTGGCTGAGACTGCCCGCGTTCTCTTCTCCGGCAACGCCCGGACCGAGGAGGATCACGAGAACCTCAACAAGATCAAGAAGCAGTTGATCGAGGTTCACGGTTTCGACGAGTACACCGCCGACGAGCTGCTTCGCGAGGCGGAAGAGACCAAGGACTTCCTCAAGGAGATCTAAGCGATCTCCTGTGAGCTAGCCAGTAAGTGATGTTGCCGCCGACTCCTCACCAGGGGCCGGCGGTGACTCACCCTGCCTGGTTAGGTCCGCTGGATTCTCGCTTCGAATCTGAATCTTCACCTCACCTCATCTAACATAAGGAGGTAACCTCAATATGACAGAGAAAAAGAGACCGGCGAAGCCCACCGTTGCTGACCTCATCAGCGACGTTGGTTACTTCAACCCGGACGCATCTCCTTTTCCTATCAGCCTGACGTCTCGTAACGTCCTCGGCGATGTCGTGGTCACCCGCCCCAGCGATGGTGGCGGCACTCGCGTCGACGATGACCGTCGTCGTCACAAAGATCGCATCCGCGATCAGATCAAGACCAAGCTCCCAGACATCATCGGCAAGGGCAAGATCTTTACCGGAAATGGCAAGTTCAAGGTCCCCGTCAAGGGCGGCTACGAACCCAAGATCCGGTACGGTCGTGACCCCAAGGGTGGTGGCGGCGGCGGCAAAGGTCCCAAGGGCGCGCCCGAGAAAGGCGAGCTCACGATCGAGCTGACTAAGGAAGAGCTCATCCAGATGCTCTTTGACGAAATGGAATTGCCGGACATGCTGCGTAAGCAGATGGCAAAGACCAAGGTCAAGGCGCACAAGTTCCGTGGCGTGCAGAAGGTCGGTCCCAAGCCGTTCTTCCGTCGCAAAGACTCCGCAGTCGAGCGCATCAAGCGTTCGATTGGTCTGCGCAACGCCAATCGCGAACAGTTTCCCCATCTTTTCCACGACGCGGATGGCAACATCCTCGCCAAGCCTCTCATCCCGAGCACGACGGATATTCCGTTCAAGCGCCGCGACTACCGCTTCGAGCGGGTCGAGGAAGTGCTCGATGAGGACAGCAAGGCCGTCGTCTTCTTCGTTCTCGACCGCTCGCTGTCCATGGAAGGCAAGCCTCTCATGCTGGCGAAAGCGTTCTTCATGCTCAACTTGATGTTCCTGCGCAACAAGTACAAGGAAGTTGCTCTGGTGATGATTGCGCACGACGCGCAGGCTTACCGCATCAAGGAAGAGAAGGACTTCTTCGGCACCAAGGCCGATGCCGGCACTCGCGCAGAGCCCGCCTGGCAGATGGTCTGGGATGTCGCCCAGAAGGAATTCCCTGTTTCCGCCTGGAACCGTTACATGTTCCAGTCGTCCGACGGCATGCTCTTTGATGGTGACGGTGTAGCACGTAAGTGGTACCAGCACTACATCGAGAATGATTTCAACTATCTGGGTTACCTTGAAGTGGTTGCCGAAGCTTACGGCGGCGGCGATCCGAAGGCCTGGAAAGAGCTTGGGCGCGACTTGCTGAAACTCGACGCCAAAATCAAGGCGCACGTCGGCATGGCGAAGGCAGGTGAAATGACCGACCTTCCCAACGCGTTCAAGACGATCCTCGCCAAAGACAAAGTCCAGTAGGAGGTTTGAATGTCAACTGATAAACTGATCAAGAACATTCGTATGTGGGACGAAAGGCTGACTCGTGCAGCCATTCGTCGCGGCCGCCGCCCCTTCCCGACCCGCTATGAGCTGGTCTCGGATGCGGCGATGGTGCGCCTCGTCCCCTACGTCATGATGCCGACTCACTATCGGCACTGGTCCTACGGCAAGAGGTACGAAGAGTTCGCCGGGCAAGGCACGTTCAAGATTCTCGAGGCGGTTATTAACAGTAACCCCAGCTTCTGCTACCTCGGAATCACGAACCCCTTCCCCGTGCAGCTCCGCGTCATGACGCACGCCAAGTTTGGCCACGTCGACTTCTTTGCCAATAACTATTCGTTCGCCGAGTCTGGTGCTGACAGTATCATTCAGCGCCTGGCTCAGAACGCGAACTTCATCAAGCGTCTTTCCGATGACCCCACCTATGGTGTCGAGCGCGTCGAGTTCATTCTCGATGCCGCTCACGCCTTGGACGACCACGTTGGTCTGGTGCCGTCTATCAAGGACGTCGTTTCTGAGAAGGAGGCTCGTCAGCGTCTCGAACATCTGTTCGTTGAGAAGACACGTGAACTCGTGGCTGTTCAGCACAGTCAATTCGAGCAGAAGCAGGTTCAGGAGCAGATCGACAAGGTGAAAGCCATGTTGCTCCGCGACCCGCTGCGACCGACGACCGACATTCTCGGTTTCATCATGGACCCGGCCAACAATCCGCGTCTTGGTAATGAAGAGCGTGGTCTGATTGCGATCGTTCGCGACCAGGCTCGCTACATGAAGCCGCAAGGCCCGACCAAGATCATGAACGAAGGCTGGGCAATGAAGTCCGAAAAGGACATTTTGCAGGCTCCGGAAGTCGGTCTCCCGTACAACTGGGGCATGGAATATGCACGGCAGTGGACGCACCACAAGAACAAGGCGTCCAATCTGTATTTCGACCCGTACGCTTTCGGCGAAGATCTCTTCAACTACATCGACGCCAAGCATGGCTTCGATGACGGCGAGATCGAAGTCGAAGCGCCGGATTACACCACTCGCGAAATTCGTCCCGAAGACCTCGAGGGCGACAATGCCGAGTATCTCTGCAGGACCATCGACGGCAAAGTGATGGAGTGGACCGGAACCTATAAGAAGGTGACGATTCCCAATCGCAATGACGACAAGGTCCTCTCGGTGCGCGCAAACCGCATTGACAAGTCCTTCATCCGCGAGTTCCTGACCAAGGAGTTCGTCGAAGGGCAGAACGAGAAGGCACTCGAGTGGTTGCGACGGACTGCCGGCATCATCAGCCGCTTTCTGCTCAAGAACCGCTACCCGCCGCAGGTCGCATTTTATCCCATCGAAGAGACGCTCACCAATGCGTCTATTGAGAAGATGATGCAGGTCGTCGGCGTGTGGATGAAGTACGCTCAGGAGTCCGAGGAGCTTCAGAAGTCTGGTTGGCCGGCTTTCCCCGTGCCGCCGGAAACCCTGAAGGAGATGGCGACGATTCTTCAAATCGTTGCTGCTTTCGACAAGGACCACAAGCTGTTCCGCACTCAGATGATTCTCCGGACCGCGGGCTCTATGAAGCCGGATCTGGTCGTTTTCGACGGCGGTCCTCAATCCAAGGACCCCACCGGTACGCTCACCATCGTGCACGTGTACGACCCCACTTTCGGTCTGCTTCTGCAGTCGGAGTGCCGTGACACCGTGCTCTATCTGGGGCGCTTGTGGGCTGCTCCCGTCAAGCTGATTACTGTGGAACAACCGCAGAATCGGTGGGGCGAGGACGAAGGACAGCCGAAGCCATTCTTCTATCATGTCGATGCCGAAGGCAAGCTGACGGAAGGATACATTCCCGAGGAGGAGAAGAAGAAGTAATTCTTCTTCTCTTCATTACCATCTAAACTCAACCCCTCACTCACATAGAGAGGAATCAACATGAGAACCGAAAACGGTATTTCTCTGGAGTTCTTCAACACCGCGGATCCTGAATGCGCGGTGATGACTGCTGAGCTTCAGGGCGGCAGTCACCTGGTTCGTATGCCGGGTGGCCAGTTCAAGATGCGGATTCTCACCCCGCATCCGACCGACGTGGTCATGTCTCTCGACCGTCAGAATCTGGTCCAGTGCCAGGTTCCCGCCGGTCTTTCCTGGATCGAAAAGGGTCAGGACGGCAAGCCGTTCATCTTCAACCCCAACGGCGCCCCCGTGCCGCTGTCGCCGCAAACCACGGCCGCAAGCGAATCGCTGGAGACCAACCCGGGTGAAGGTCGCACCGAAATCGATACCGACGGCATGTTCACCGACTTCCTGGCTGATGCAATCGCATCCGGCGTCAAGCTCACTCCCACCAACGTGGCGAGTGAGTTCATGCGCCACCAGGTCAAGTCGCACGGACTCGACAAGGATAATCCCGCGGACGATGTCGGCAAGCTCATCATCGCTCTTCGCTTCGTGCCGCAGGACAAGGTCGAAACCGAACTCGAGCATGTGCTTTGCCGCCTGAACGAACCGGATCGTCATGACCGGCTCTTCGCGGCGAACTTCCACAAGGTCGTCTCGCCCGTGGCGCCGACCCCGCATACCTGCAGCCTCTGCCGGATGCACCAGGACTAAGTCTAGAACTTAGTTCTGGCTAAACAACAAAAGATGTAATTGACTAAAGAAGAGGTGCTGCCAAAATCGGCACCTCTTCTCATTTTTTTTACTTTTTAGATCTCAAGTGAAAATCACTCGCCTGAAAATTTTCTGTTGCACCTTCCTCCAGGTGCGACTGAAACCAGGTGAGTAGTGCTGGTTAACGCCACGAGTCGATGACTGGCACGCAGAAAAATACTCGCAACGAGGAGAATATAGTATGAACAAGAACAGCTTGCTTGCCACTTCAACCAATTTTCCCGATACCAAGGCTCTGGTCAAAAGTTATGACGCACTTGCAGCATCACTGTCCGAAGCCCAGGCTGTCGAGAAGATTTTGAAGGAGGCGAAAGGCGAACTTTGCGAGGCTCCGGACTTCATTCCCGAGCCCCCGACCCGCGAGAAGCACGGCTTCTCCAGCGACTTCTATCGCATCGAGCGCACCATCAAGGAGCGCACGATTCAGCGTGAGCGTCGCCGAATCGTCTTCTACGCAGCTCGTCTGCGTGTTCAGAACATGATTCAGACTTTGAAGAAAGCTCGTCTGGAACTGGTCAGCCACGCCGTGATGTATCGCGACCAGTTCGAAAATCAGGTCGGCACGATGAATGAAATCGAGCGCGACCACGAAATAGGACGTATCAATGTCTTTTTCTGCGACCAGCTCGCATTCGAAGCCTACGAACGCCTGAGGGAACTCAGCGTCGCCATTTCGCACGGTGTCGGCATCGCCGAGCTCTGGGCGAACGGGCAAAAGGTTGACCTTTCCACCTCGCTCAAAGCCGAGCATACGCGTTCTGAGCGTGTCTGGGAGGTGAAGTATAGCGGTCACGGATCATCTTTCCGTCACAGCGGTGCCAACCCCGACGCTCCCGTGCGCGGTCCCCATCTCACTTTAGACGAAGCTCGCGTCGACGCAGTGAACTGGGAAGGCATCGCCGACACCATTGGCGGTGCTGCAATCCTATATAACGTGAGGACGCAAGCAACTATTTCGGACTATCGCTAACTGCTCTAGTCTAATCTGTTAGCAGGCGAGGGACTCCTCAGTGAGCCCCTCGCTTTTTGCTAACTTCGCTTTTCATTCAACCTCGTCATCTTCCAGTGGCATATAGCCAGTGTTTTGTTTTTAACCCCGCATCCTACTATGGCACATAGTTAATAAAAACGATAGCTCGAACGAACTTTGGGCGTTTGCGCAAACGAATTATGAAAATATGCGTGTAGGCGCATATTTCAGGGGCTCAAAATATGCTTTCTACGCATAATTTGTTTGAGAATTCGCAATTCGGTTTGTCGTTGCGCGAATAGTATTTCAAGCATTCAAAGCTCCCCGCCCGATTCTCAAGCGGTGCTTTCAAAAATCAAATTACAACAACTGTACAGAATTTGCACCTTTTTGCTTTTTCGTTGATCATCTCTAAACATTCCAAGCACTGCTTCGTGGGCTCTGCTGGAGAGGGTTCGCTTGTCGGCTTGAAAGCAATCTTGGAAATCAAAAAAACAGCCGCAGATATCATCGTAAAATCGACTAATGCACCTACTAAATGTCCATACTTAATAGCATTAACAGTCACTTTTCCATTTTCATCGGTTGCTTTTGATAAAACTATCTGAGCTTCTCGCCAATCTCCAGGCGGCAACACAGTGGCTATCGGAGGCATAATTACGTCATCAACTACCGAAGATACCACTTTTCCGGTGGCAGCTCCGATAATGACGCCAATTGCAAGCGCCATTGCATTTGTTTTGAGCAGAAATTCTTTGAACTCATTAAGGGTGTTTTTCATAGCTTTGATTTTAATCCATTTCTGATATTCACTACAAAAAATTGCTTTTGATTGATGAAAATTCAGGTTCGCCAATTCACAAATAACGTCTAAAGTAAAACCCAGCGCGTATTGATACTGCCAATGGTACCAAGCAAAAGTTTTTCGTCTGCAAACTGCTCCTCTATTTTTAGAGCATACTAGTAACGGCTTCACTATCCAAAAGAAGCAAGATAAAAGCTTTTATGAAGCTCAATTTAAATATCCGAGTTCACTTTATTAGGCACTTAGCCACAAAGTAGATCATTGACTGATATTTTCGCGCGCTGTATTCAAAGGAGATAAATCCAAGCGAGCTCGCCAACAATAAGACTATTTGCTATCTCAAATTCAATCATCACCCGAACCCACTCTTACGGAAGGGACCTAAAATGACACGTCTATCTTCTGACTCCAAGCGCGTTATCGTGAAAAGAACACTTTACGATAATGGCAAGGAACCACCCATGATCATTTACGCCTCAATCGATTCGAAGGATGCTATCCCGCAAGAACCGGTTTACCGCGGGAAGTTCATCTCTTACGGACGACGCGCAGGCAACATCCATGGAACCCTCATTGAACTCTGGCAGAAAATCTACATCGGCGACGGTGAGCCAGATTATGACCTGCACTCCCCCTTCTCCCAAAGCTACGGAGACTGAGTCTATGGCCACATTAAACCACTTTGAAATGTTTGAGCCCATCAAAGTAACGGGTCGCGTAAAACGGTGCAGCTCTGTACTACCCGAAGGCGAAGAACTCGTGATTTACTTGCACCTCGAAGAGCAGTCGGGAACCATGCGCCGCTGGCAAGAGGTCTCGCTAACATTCCGACTGAGCAAGGAAACTTCACTGAACGCGCTCCTGGTCAAACCCGGCGACGAAGTCACTGTCGAATGGATCGCCAATGAATGCAAGACCATTCGACCGACAGAGACCATCGCTTTTGTCAAACGGTTTCACCTGACTCGCGACGTTCCTGCCGCCTACGCAAAAGGCTTTCGCATTCCTTCCTTTATTGAAAAGTGACGTGCCTGAAACCAACTCAACGCAGAAATTGTAGGAAGACATAATATGTCTAAACGAATATCGCGTTACTGTCTGCTATTGGTGATGGCAGTCGTAACGATTTCCTCGGCGTGGCTTCTTTCTTGCCACCTCAACAACGAGGATAGCAAGGTCTTTGACGAACTCAAAGGGCGAGACAATCGCGTTTTCCTCATGGATAACGAGATTATTCGAGTGGTTGAGTATCACAGCGACCAGATCTCTCGACGCCACGCCACCGCTCATAGCACCAATGGCGAAACCACCGAATTCTGGTACTGGCCGTCGGGCAAACTAAAAGAAGCGGTGACTTTCTATTCTGATGTCCAGACCGGCAAAAGCGCAAAAAAGATCCGTCGCAAAGCCACCTTTCTCAAAGATGGCGTCACTTTTGCAACCGATTTTGAGTATCGCTTCGATGGAACGATGCACACTTCAACCGTGCTCAATCAATCTGGCGATCATTCTACGCGCAGTCGGTTTTTCGAAGACGGCAAAGTAAAGCAGAAGGAGCTCTTCGTGCTACGCCCTACGCTTCCTCTTGCGACCTGGTATCGCCTCTCTTCGAGACTGTTCCATGCAAATGGCACACTTGCTCAGAGCTTTGACGCTGCAGGGCTTTTCGGAGCACTAGAAGCACGCTACGACTTAGAAGGTCGGCTTCTTTTCACTTCGCAGCTATCTGACTACGCTACAGATTACACCGAAAGCTGGTTTTTCCAAGACGGTAAAACCCTGAAGCGAAAAGTTACGCAGAGCACAGGCGGCACGAATTTGAAGACCTTCTCGCAGGAAGGTATTCTGCTGGAAGAAAGATTCTGGTATGGCAATGTTGGCGAAGGAATGATGAAAGTCAAAACCTTCGACCCAACAAGCGGAATTCAGCTTCTAGAGCAACTCTTCACTTTCGACAGTATTCAGCGTCAATATCGTCCTTACAGCTTCAGCGTGTTCGAAAACGGCAAGAAAAGTCTATACGCGCTGATCTTTTTCGGCACGCCCGACAAAGTGAAGACTTTTACACAGTACTTCTCGAGCAAGGGCGACCTGGGCGAAAGAACCACAATCGTCTTCAACCAGGAGGGCTTTGTCGAAAGTGAATTCAGACACGACGAAACAGGAAAAGTCATTAGGACTCAGCACTACAAACCAGGTGATAAAGTACAGCGCGCTTTGCCACCACTAAATCCCGAATGGCTTTTGATGCGGGATTACACGATGCCACCAAAAATCGTGAAGTTCGAACCTTCACCATACAGGTGAAGATCAGGCAAAAAGGGGAAAGAGAGCAGCGCTGCTCTCTTTCCCGCCTGCCCGACAAAAAAATATTCGCATGTTTCACTATATGCATTAATAGAAACCTTCCTATAATATTAGAACAAGGTAACCACTAAACCTATAATTTCCAGCCTGGGACAAATCCCCCAGAACGCCCTCTTCAAAGGCAACCTGAGCTATCGACAACCAAAGCTGTATGCTTGAAATCCCCTCAATCAGTATGTATCTAAAGATGGTACAGATAGTACACTTTACTAGGTCTTCAAATTTTCTTTTATGGCAGGTAGTTTTGGAAAGCAGAAACGCTCCAGAAAATTTCAACACCAATCCCGACACTCAGATGGCAGAGATGTTTGAGCCTGAGTTTGGGGCGACTTTGACACCCAAATATGTTCCGCCAACAATCAATCCCAAAAACGAAACAACGAAAAACAAGACACAAACCTGGGATTCGCTAGACGGATTGAAACACGTACTTCAAGAAAAGAAAAGAACACTCTCTCAAGACAGCCTGGAAATCCCTCTTGCTGTTAACTCGAAGAAAGAAGATTCAACTCAATTTGAGCAATCCAATAGAGAATCGCAGGATAGCACAGCCAATATTACTGTCGAACTTCTGCGCAATGTCATCGGCGGTAAGTTGAGTGAAGCAAAACAAAATGGAACTTACCAAGACGAGGTAGAGCATCAAGAAACAAGATTCAACAAAGACAAAAAAGCAGGTCCAATTCAAAAGTTGAACCTCAACAGAATGCAAGTCATTCTGCTTGCGAGCTGTCTTGTTGCCTCCCCAATAATATTTGTATTCTCGCTTGTAAACTTGCTCAACGACACTTCGAATCTCTCCGAAAAAGGAGATGAGCTTTTTGCCCAATCGAAATATTCAGAGTCCTTAAAATTTTACGATCGAGCACTGGGTATTAACGAAAGGCTGATTGGCACACGCCTAAAGCGCGCAAAAATTTACGAACTGCAAGGCGATTATGCTCGTGCACTGGCTGATTGCAATAAAGTTTTAGCATTTTTGCCCGATGACCATCAAGCCTTGAGGCAATGCGCCTGGACGAGCTTGAAGAGCAAAAACAAATTACGAGCAAAGCAGTGCGCTCAGCGACTATTGCATTTACAGTACAGCGAGCCACAAGACCTACTCATCATCATGTCGGCTCTGGCAGCCAATCAAGAACATCTACGCGCTTTATTCTTTTACGAAAAAATCTTGCGCTCCACAAGCGACGCAGAAATTCGCGCAAAAGCCGATGAAGCAATAGCTCATTCAAAAAAACAAATCGCTCACTATCCGTTGAACAAAGGCGAACAAGAATTGACCTCAGCGATGAAGTCCGATTCTCATCACAAAAACGAGTACGCTCGATACCTAATTAAGTTTGTGGCGAACCGCGGTAATTTTGTTGAAGCGTTGACTTTAAGTAGCCAGCTTTTGCCCAAAAACAAACCAGACTTGAAAGACTTAGCAATGTCGACTAGGTTGAAATATATTTCGATGGAAAGCGGCTTGAACCTTGCCCCTCAAGCTATGGCTAAAAATCACAAGCACCAAAAAGCCAGCATTGGAGAGTTGAAGACGCAAGCTTTCAGCAATTATCAAAACGGACAGTTTCTTGAGTCCAGCGAAAATTTGATTCAGGCGCTCAAACAGAATCCTGGTGATCCCGAACTCAGAAAATTCTTGAGTTACTTGCTGGCCAAGGCAAATTTGACAGATCAACTTTGCGGCGAAATAGAAACTTTCGAAATGATCAGATCCGCAAGTGCTCATGAATTGACACTTCTCATCACAAAAATGTTTGATTCCAAACAAGATAAGCTTGCCAGGAAATTAGCCGTCTATTCGACCAATAAGTTCAAAACCAGCTCACAGACCTTATTTGAAATCACTCAAATTTGCAATAAGTACAACGACAAATACTGCACTCGTCTTGCAGCGGTTGCCGGACTGAAGGTTTTAAAAGACTCGAAAAACACATCAAAATATAGCCAGTTCGTCAAACTCAAGTTAGAAGAAATCGTCAAAAAACTCGATCAGAAATAAACTACTTCTTGCAATTTTGAGCATACTAGTCTTTTCTACGCGAAGTTAGATAAATGCCATCAAGCCTTGACGCCTTGAATGCATAAAAGATCATTTGTAGTTTTGTAGAAAGTTTCTTTTCTCTTCCAGGCTTTTACACATAAGGTAAACACTCTCTAAAAGGAAATATCATGCCCAAGATCACTGAAGCCTCGCTTCAATGGGCTCTACCAGTTCTTGAAACAATTGTCCTTTCCGCCATATTCTCAGGGTTGCTTCTTCTCTTTGGAGTCGAACATCTCACTGGTACATCCGGAATCCAAGCCATCATCTGTTCGGCAGGCGTGGCGGCAATTGTTTCTATCTCGACGGCTGGTCATCTGCTTCTCGGCAGCCGCCTAAGCTGGTTCACCACAGCGCTTAGCTCTGTCATTTTCTGCTCAAGTTACATGTTTGCAGGCATGCCTTTCAAAGACGGACTCATTACCCTGGGTCCGGCTATGGTCTTTGGACTTGCCACTCAGTTTGCTTTGAAAGCTTTCTTAGATGCTCCTGAATCGCTGTCTGCAAGCCTTAAGTCAGGCGCGATTCAAGGCGCAAGCATGTATCTCGCCACTGTCATGCTGGCTTTGCACACTGAAGTTTCCCTTTTAACTCTGTCCTACTACATCGTCCTTGGTGCCCTGGCTTGTGCGACTGTTATGGTCGCCCTGATCCTGCACATTTTTGGGGCGAATAATTGGGGACAGACAATGAGTTGAGCTGAGGTTTTCATAGGAACACTCAAATGAACGAAGTATCCGAAATGGGAAAAATTCTTTCCGGTTTCACTTCTTGTCCTTGCTGCCATATTGAGAAAAAGCCTCAAGAAGAGCGCATGGCTTTACCTGGCGAATACGACCGGGTCTTGTGTCTTTCGTGCTTGCGATCGAGCAATCAGCTTTCAGCCCTACTGAGGAAAAGCGTCGCTGACTTACCCAAGGCTTTCGCCAGTTTGGTAGTTAGTTTGATCAGTGTTCGTCACAAGAGCCATTCCAAGCTCATTGTGCCGTATCGCCTGGTAAAAATTGAAAAGGGAATTGCACGCTCAACCTTCGTGTTCAGCATGTCCAGGACTTCTTTGGATGAAACCATCCGACTGACTTTTCCTGACGATGCCAATTTCGACCTTGCCAAAATCAGCGCTCCGGCGGTTGGGTACGCTATTCGCCAGTCCTTGCCAAATATCAAAATTCCGAGCTTTCGCAAAAAAGCATTGAAAGAAATTTTGGCCCGGGGCTTTGAAATCTCTGACACAGAGCTTGATTCATGCAATCGGCGAATCATGCTCTCATTCTTCCAAAACGACGAAGCAAAAGATTTCAGCACCGCCCTTACAGCTGAAATCAAATGGAACGCCTGCTGACTTGGCGCTTAAAAGTCAAAGAAAGGAAAAACAAATGAACAATCGCAAGATTATCTTCGGAGCAAGCTCTCCGGCTGCGGTGGCAGCACTTCGCAATGCCTTCTGTCACACCATGGCGAAGGATTCCTGGAAGGTCAACTTCATTCATGGACCGGATCCGCGCTTCTACTACAAGCCGATGCAACTGGCGTACATCTTGTACGAGAATGTTCCCGACAAGGAACAAGAAGGCATTCCAGGTCATCGCCTGAAGCAATTTGCAGCACCGCATTTGGTGCTGACCGGCAC
>JACCDT010075462.1_pt1 | contig 37737 bp, 79 predicted proteins | sample 7446291 | NCBI WGS metagenome assembly JACCDT01 (sample SAMN15323446, study PRJNA562643) | freshwater metagenome | isolation source: river surface water | place: USA:Blue River Watershed | collected 2017-08-17
CAGGTATCGCACCAGGTAGCACCAGGTTCAATCCCTCAGGTATCGCACCAGGTAGCAAGGGTTTTCTTTTCCTATTGCCCAAAAAAGCTTGGAAAAAACCAAAAATCAGGTAATCCAAAAGAAAAATACCCTAAAGTACCCAATCGTAAACTATAGGCACAATTGGGGTTATGAAATATCTTGGATTTTTCGGAAAATAGTTATTGACAAATCGAATAATATACCCCATTATAGCGACACGTTGAACGAAGCAAGTTCAACACCGGGGAACAAAGCCCGGTCTTGGAAGTCAGGTTGTCGGTTCTCTGACTTCTTTTAGTTTGAAATGAACCGGCAAAAAAAGTTCGAAAGCTTCAAAAAAAAGCTTGACAAATCGAACAAAGTCGCCTAGATTGGTGACGTCAAGCGGGGAAAGCGAATCGCGATTCTAGCGTGTGCCTAGCGCAACCTAGCCGGTTCAAGTACCTGTTAGACAAAAAGTTCTTTTTGGAAAGCTTATACTCTGGCGAAATTGCCAAGCTTCCGATTCACGACTAGCGATAGTTGGAATCAACATAGCTATAGCAGTTTTTCCAAGAAAAAGTAGAAGCTTGCATACTTATCCGGTGACGGATTGTGGGGAAAACTAAATGCCCTACTGCAAAAAAGGCTTAGTCGGATTAACAGTGTGTTAATTCGTCAACCCGGTTCTTTGACAATTTAAACGTAAGGGCGAATTCCAACGGGTGATTTAAGCTCGCGAACGGTAGCCCGAAGTCAAGTACCCCCAAAATGTAAAGTTGGGCGCTATAAAATACCTGACAATCTGCTTTTTAGCCGAATGACACGTAGAGTAATAGCAAACACTTTCCGGTATAAAGGTTAGAAATTTATACCGTGTCTTAGTGATAGTGATAGTTGTGACGGTTTTGAGTGCAAAAGACAGTAGCCCTTACGGAATAGCGGAATGGCTGAAAAGTTATTCTGTGGCCTTCCCGAACTCAACTGTGAAGTTCAATGTAGGGAAAGGTTGTCGGTTATGGGGAAATTTGGTAAATTTACTAAATACTCTTTCGTAACTCAAAGGTTTAACACGGAACAATCAAATAATTGCACATAAAAGCACCGTGTCTGTGCAATTTCCTAGTTGAGTTTAACAAAGAATATTCTAGTAATATCTAGGGTTCGATTCCCTAGTTCCTCTTGCCGGTTTAACCGGCTATCCTGTAGGTTGGAGTGAGTTATGAAATACAGAGTAGTAGGAATTCGTGCCGGTGGAATGAGAATTGAAAAGTCTGAATCTTTCGATTCCGAAGGTCTTGGGATATTCGAAACGGAAAAAGAGGCTAATGAATTCATTAACATAACCTTTCGGCGCGCAAGAATCAAGCGAACAGCAAAATCTGCATACCCAAAGCAGACGCTTGCCGGGCTAATTAAGCAAGTTGAAGAAGATATTGAATATTTGGAACGTAAGGTAAAAAGATTGCTTGAAGATTCGACGAACGGCAAAGAAACTGGACTGAAGGGCGCTGAACGCCTTTCGTATGTTCAGCAAAGCACACAACTTTTTACCTTAACCCAAATATATAGACACCTTTTGGCAATGGAAGATTGAATTTTCAAGGCTAATGTTGGAACTTTGGCAACAAGGGGCAGGTTCGATTCCTGTATAGCCAATTTGGTACAGTGTTGTACTATGGTTTAATGATATTTTAAAAGAGGCAACTATGTACGAATATGAACTTGATTATTGGGACTACAAGAAAAAAGTAGTCCACTTAATCGGAGCGGAAAAAACCGCAGAGTTTCATAAGGCTGCTTTAAAAACAGCCAAGCGACAAACCAAGCGACTTCTTGAGAACTACTGGCAATCCCAGAAAGATCTTGAGTATGTAAGATCTTTGTACGCTGGGCATTTCAATCACCCCACGTTTAGAGAAATCTACAACGAAATGAAAGTGAGTGAGTTATGAGAATTCGACACAAAGACCTAAAACCAAAGTTTGACGTATATTTAAAACCGGGCGAAAAGTACGTGTCGGTTGAGCACGGAACGAAAGTTCCGAAAAGTTATGCTTGGATTGGGAGTGCAAGCACTCAAGCTAAGGCTGAAAAACTCGTAAGAGAGAATATTCTCAAACGGGCAGGAATTAAATAGTTAGTTTCCAGACCAGTATGGCTACTCTTTAGGTTTATCCTAAAGATAAAGGTTCGATTCCTTTATGGTCAATAATCAGTATAATGGTTTATACTGACAAGATAATTTCTTAAAAAGAAAGGTATCTTATGAAAAACAAAGGCTCATTTTCTTTGTTTGAAACCGGTTTCATTGCCGGTTACAAGTATGATTTTGAAGTGAAGTTGAATAACCCTTTAGTCGTGACGGGTTTTCATAAAGGGGCTTACCAAACAGCAAAAGATCAAAACTATGACAAGTTTGAAGCCAAGCGTAGTTTTGAAAGTCCTTTTTTCAAGCCTTCAGTATTGAAAGCTTGGCAACAATATATTCGATACGTTGCAGACACACAGCCAAAAGATGAACGCTTTCGGCTGTGGAATGAAGAGTTTGACTTCCAATCGGACAAGGCATATAAAGAAGGCTATCGTGATGATAATATCAGATTGATAGCCTTACAAAGAACTAATTCAATTTTTGGAGTTAGTTCACTCAAAGAATTGGAAATGTTATGATAGAATTACTGTGTCTCAGTATTGCAGGTTGCATACTTGGTTCAATGGTATGCAACCTTTCTAAAAAACGTCAACAAATTGAAAGATCATTTGATAATATTCAATCGTCAATTGACGACATGGAACAAATGATTTATCGAAGTAATAGGGGGATGAAATGAAAGATGAAACACGGAATGAAACTGATTCATTCTTGATAGAAGTCAAGAATGACCGTATATTTCAAATGTCCGTAAGAAATTGTTTTAGCGGGCAAGAAATAAAAGAAAAAATGGAATCGTTCGTAAAGCAAGCCCTTCCAAGTAACCACGCAATGGCGCAGATAATGCAAGACGCCTGCCTTGCGAAGCTGGCAATCATTGATTTTGATTATGTTTTCGACAATCTTCGTAAAAGTGAAGATTGAAATATCAGGCAAGAATGGTTTCTAGTTAAGATCAAATCTTAATGACACAGGTTCGATTCCTGTATTGCCAATCGAAGGCGACTAGTTTTAGTTGTAGCACTAACTTAAATAAATGGAGTTGAATTATGAAAATTTACACTTTAATTCCGTCTGAATATGATTGTTACCAAAAATTCCTATGGAATCTTGGTGATTGTGGATTTCGTCTTGAGCCTAGATTCCAAGACGTTGTGGAATACTGGGTAAGGTTAGGCGAAAGCAGAAAAGAAGTAAAAGCGGCTATCAAAGACTGTATCGAAGAAATTAGTCTTGATAGCAAAAGCGAAACTCAATATGTACTATCGCACCCGGCTTTAATGTTCACAAGCGTTCCGGTTTTAAGTGTAATTGAATCTGCACTTAATTCTCACGAGTTACCAAGTCTTGCTGATTTTATAATTGACCGTAAGAACCGCAACGTAAGCGACTTTAACCCAAAAGATAAGCCTAGAGTTTATCTTAGTATGCAGTATGTGTGATAAATAAAATATCAATCCAGTTTTGAAGAGTGTTCTGGTAAAAAACATTCTTACCATATTGACAAATCGAATAAGTCACGCTAGGCTTATTCAACTTAAACACTTAACTTGAAAGGTAAAATGTATGTCTGAAAAATATTTTGCAAAGATCAATGATTTCTTGTATGGAAAATCTTTTTTCTATTCGCCGTCTTGTGACGGGTTCTACTCTAACCATAGTAAAACGGTATTTAATGTCTGGCCTGTGCGAAAGAATGATTCAAAAGTATGTGTCCAGGTTAGTATCTGGCACGCCAAGATTGGTCGTTATATTTCAAATCTTTACACTATCAAAGCTAGTGATAACGGCTTTGTCCAACGATTTGAGAAAAAGATTTACATTCCTGCTATGGAAGCTTACGCAAAACAAGACATTGAAAATCAAAAATATGAATCGCGAAAAAGTGAACTGACGAGCTAGTGAAATCCTAGCGAAACGGGTAAGTTTTACCCGTCTTCACATTTAACTTGAAAGGTAGGTAACTAATATGCGTGTAAAGATCAAAACAATTGGCGACTTTGAAAATGCAGTAGGCAAGCCTATTGCTCGCAACCTTCTAGCTTTACTTAAAAAAGAAGGTAAATCAGAATACAAAAAAGTACCAAGTGGAATTTCTTTTGTCAAAGAAAAACCAAAGTTCTACTTGAGTGACGGTTCAACCTTGACGGCATACCTGGTTAACCTTGTGACTGGTGATATCCTGTCAAGGATTTACTGTGGAAGCGGGGATACCGCTATCAATCACCAATCACACCAATTCAGCGAAGGCTCAAAGTCGAAAGAAGGTTTTGGAGTTTTCTTTATTGAAACGTATTATGCCGGTAATGGAAAGACTGGCTGGACAATTACCGTAGTTAGTGACAACGTTCAAACTCAAGTGAACTAACTAGAAAGGTAAGGTTAATTTATGCCAAGCGTAAATGGTTTCAAGAATTACGAAACGTTTTTTATTGCTAGAGAACAAAGACTTAATATGTTGCAGCACCATATGTTGCACACTGATACAGTTGAGCAGCTAGAAAGGTTCATTAGGCGCTATTTTGAGTTCTCAATTGACCTAAGACCTAACGTACCAACCTTTCTTGGTAAAGTTGACTATCAAGAAGTCTTTAACTATGTCAAGCAAGAGTAACACCTACCAAAAGGCAACGGTCAATATCGTTGCCTTATTCAATCACCTTATTTAAAATCTTATTGACAAATCGAATTTTTATCACTATATTAGTCATAACAGTAAAGAAAATTTCGTTGAAAGGTAAAAGGTGATTCTATGCAGAGCGAACCAATCCAAGCAACCATTCCAGAGATTAACCTTATTAGCGTGCAAAATAGCTTTGCCGCATTGGAAAGAAAAGCAATCAAGTTAAAGCTTCCGATTCCTACTCTTACGGTTGGAGCCCCATACTGGATAGAACGCAAAGACCAATATGGGAACGACATTGCTGTTGAATACATTGATATTGAAATCAATGGTGAAGTTCCTGTAATTAAACACTGGCGCTTGGTTGCCGTGTTAGAACACCTTGAATCTGGAACATTGGTCAAGCAAATTGACCTTTCAATTGAGATTCCAAATAGCTATTTTAAAGCAACAAGTGGTTGCCACCATTGCCAGACATACCGGCAAAGGAATAAAACCTTCTTGCTTTACAATAGCAATACAGGGAAGCTTTTTCAGGTAGGAACAACTTGCCTGAGTGACTTCACCGGGTTTGATTGGGAAGGTTGGGTTTCTTACTATGAAATGCTCTTTCGATTCAAGGAAACCTTTGGTGAAGAATCTGAAGGTAGTTTTGGTGGCGGCGAAAGAATCACTGGAATACCGGTTCAAATGGTAATTGAGCAATCAGTTGCCATTATTGAAAAATACGGTTACAAAAAGAAAGAAGTGGAATATTTATATAAAATTTCCACAGCAACGGCTTTGAGAATGGAGTTAATTGATAGGCTCAACAAGCGGGAAGGTAGGTATCTTGAGCCTACACCAGAACACAAAGAAAAAGCCAGACAAGTTATCAATTGGGTTTTAGGTTTTGAAGATAAGCCAGAAAATGAAAGATCAAGCTATGAATGGTCTTTGTTGGTGTTATTCAAGTCTGGCTACATTAAGTGGGAGAATATGGGCATTGCCTGTTCAGCGGTTGCGAGCTACCAAAAGGCAATGGAACAAGCAAAGATCAAAGAAGCCAGTAGGTATCAAGGTAAGGTAGGTGATAAACTTGAAACGGTTGTGGACGTTTTAAACGTGACACCTTTTGACGGTCAATTCGGAATGACCTATCTTTACAAAATGGTTGATAAAACTGGCAACGTGCTAACCTGGTTTGCTAGCAAAAAAGCCCTTGACGTATGCAATGGAATTAAGATCAAGGGAACGGTCAAACAACACAGAGAGTACAACGGCATACAGCAAACCGTATTGACTAGAGTAAAAACGACTTAAAATCAATTCTAGGGTGTGCTGCAAGGCAGGTAGCACACCCTAGCACACACCAAAAGAAAGGTAGGATACCACTATGATTCTTGAAATTGAAATCAACACCAAAAGCAAAAAGGTAATTTTTGAAGCCAGTGCCTTTAATGGCAATCGTTTAGATTGGCAAAAGTTTCCCTCATTGGAAGAAGTTAAACGACAAGACTGGTTTAGAAAAACTGACTGGTCTTTCAATTTTAACAGTGATTCAGATTATATTCGATTAGTGGCAAACGTTGAAGGATTCGAGTTGCCACCATTGAAAGAAGTCAAAAAACAAGTCAAGAAATGTTCAAATGTATTTGAACTTGAGACTCTATTCAATACCTTTAGGTCAAGGGTTGGATACCATACAATGAACATTTATGACTGGTATTGTGAAAGCCGTGAAGAATATGAAACCAAAGATATTCAAGCTTTTATGCGGGAAGTTTACAAGCGGTTCTATGCCTTAACTGAAAAGCGTGGAATTCAATATGTACCTGTCTGCTTTGACTAATAAAGGAATCATATGCACACAGAATTTGTTTCTTTTGTTGAGTTGTGTGGTATTCCGCTAGTCTTGGATTGGCTAGCGGAATACTGCGATAATAAATCACAATGGTTTATCCCTTACGATAAAACCAAAGCAAAAAAGTGGGAACGTTCCGCTTCTACACTTAAAAAGGTTTCTGGCCAGCTACGGTCAATTTGGAAGGAATAAAATATGCTATATGTAGTAGAGGATTGCCTACAAGATCAAATAGCAATTGAAAAATATCGTAACTTGAAAAACAGAATCCGCCAAGTTGAAATATTGGCACAAAGAATAGCAGACAAAGGGTATTTACTAGATACCACAATCCACAGTCACGGCTTTTTCTGCATTCAAGACGATTTGCTAGACTGGTGTTTAGCAAGGTGTGAGAGTCTTATAGAACGTCTTGAAAATGAAAAGTCAATGATTCTGCTAGGCTGGAATCGCGGGAACGTGTCACGGTACTTCAGCAAAGATCAAACGATTCAAAACCAAAGGAGTTAATTATGCTTTTCTGTTCAAACCCTTTCTTAATTCAAGAACTTTACAGCAAAACACAACCAACTAATAATCAAAAAATGCTAGCCAAGTTGAGTGACAGTGAACTTGAGCAAACGGCCATTCAACTATCACTCCTGCGCAAAGAGATTCATTCAGGCACACCACTTAGACTCTTGCGCGAAAAAGAAAGTGAACTGGCGCAAGAACTCAAGTTGCGCCAACAGATTGCAGAATTCAAAAAAAGTCAATTCAGCCGAATTGAATCAACTTTTCTTGACAGCTTCGTGACTTGTCCAGACACCTTGACGGTTTTAACGAAAACCTAAAAGATTTATCTTGACAAATCGAACAAGGCAAGTTAGATTACTCTCAACTTAAACGAAAGGGAATAAATTATGAATCAAGAACAAATCAACAAAACATTCAAACTTTTGCGATTCTATTGGAAAAAATCCTGGAAGAATGACTTACACTGGCAGTATTATCGTTCTGCTAGTAAGGTTGCTAGTTTCTTTTTAGGTGAATCACAAATTGAACTCTGGCAATCACAAGAATATAAAATCAAACCAGAATGAGGGATTATGAAAACTAAAAAACAAATTACTCAAGACCAGGTAAAAGAAATACACTTAGAACTAAGCTTTGATTGGCGCAAAATGAACGATATTAAAAGAGTAGATAGCAGAGACGGCTATTTAAGGTATCGTTCAGGTAATTTAATTGCTGGAATTATCTTAGGTAATGAAGTAATTAAGCAATGGGAAAAAGAAGAGTATAAGATCAAACCAGAATGAGGAGTTATGAAAGTCACCCAAGAATTCATTGATAAAATAATCAATGAAACCAACCAACCAAAAGACAAATTTCTTGGCAAGACGTGGTTTCATTTTATGCACAGTTTATCAGGTAAAATTAAAATCACGATTCCAACGATTCAAATTGATAGTACTGCGGTTTGTGGCTGGACAACCAGGACCTTTGACAGCACAGACCTTGACGGAATGCAAGCTTTTGTTGATAGTTTATTGCCTGAATTCAAAGAAAAGTATGGAGTCAATTATGAAAGTTAAAATAGAAATCACTCTAACAAACGCTGAAAATTTTCCTTATATCTTCAAGCAATTGAAGATTTTCGGGAAGGTCAACGTTTCGATTCAAGGCGAATGGATTGAAAATAGCAAGCACAGAGATTTCGTCTACCTTCGTTGGTGGCATAAGGTAGAATCAATGGGGCGAAATAGCTTTTTCTTAAACCTTGAAGGTGAAGAGGGAACAGTTGAAATCCCTTTCCGGTATGATAACCTTGATAAACGTTGTGAAATCAAATTAACAGTCAATGAAGAAAGTGGGGTGAATTAGTATGAATCCAGAATTTGTTTTGAATCAGGTTGAGCAGGATATGAAAGAACAGAAACGAAAGTATACAGTAATTTACGCTGACAGTTTTAGACCCGGAATGTCGGTTACTCAATTTCGGCACATTGAAATTGAACCAAGTCTTTTTGATAATTTCATTGAAGAAAATTTCGGCTGGGGCAACGTCTGGACAATCTTCGAAGGGCATTGTCAGACAATCCCACAATTTACAGCAAAGTAAGCACCAGCTATGAATGGCTTCTAATTAAGATCAAATCTTAATTAAACAGGTTCGATTCCTGTTATAGCAATCTGATTTTAAGCTAGAAAGGGAATTGATATGTTAAAAAGTGTAAAAGTTAAATGTGGATTCTATGATAAAGAAATTGTTGTGTATACAGGCACAATGCTTTCTATAGCCAACAAAAAAGGTGAAGTGGGGTATGTGCCTCTTTGGATATATCAGGAAAATATCAAGCATTTCAAAAATCCATTGATATTTCATAGTAACCCAAGATTGTATATTGACCAGAATCCGCAACCAATCGAAGGCAAAATTTGGGCTTGTAATCCTGACTTATTCGTGACGTTGCCTTCGAAAGACAATTCTTGGTTTTCACCGAATTGGGTAGTTAGTGGTTCAGAACAAGAGGCAATCATACTGGCAACACAAGCCAAGATTTAATAAGCCAGAAAGGAATTACTGCTATGAATTACGAAAAAATTCTCAATCAATTTCTCTCAGAAGATTTTCACCAATATTGTGGAATTGAATATTTGAATGTATTTGATTTCATTGAACAAATGCAAAAAGCACAGCAACTAATCAGTGAAGATAAACCTTGCTATTTAGTTACAGTTTGGGGTGAAAAAGACGCTATAGTGACTGACTATGACGGATATATGAATTTCGTTGGTGGAACTGAAGGGTGTGCCGCAGTAAGAATCACCAATGATAAAATTATTCCAGCCAAAAGCTTTTCCACGACAAGAGAACAGTTTCTCTATGGCGAGTATTAACCTGAACCACAAAACGCGCTAGCGGGCATATTAACGCAAACAAGAGGCATATATGAATCAATCAATAATGAAACGAATGGCTAGAAAATATGCGAGATTAAAAGCACTTGCTGAACGTGAAACAGATTCAAGTCATTTTCAAGGTAGGGAAGCTGGTTACTTTACGGCTTTAATGGATTTAGGTCTTTTTGATAATCCAAAATTCAAACAATTTCTTGAAAAAGAACTAGATTTCTTTAAGAAATATCCTGAGTCTTTGTGAGGCAACTATGATTAGGCCAAACGAATTTTCATTCACAACAGCAGGCAGGTTTGATAAACTTGCCTGCTATAAAACATATATTGACCAGCTTGAACAACTCACTCGATTACTTGATACGTTGGTTGACCATTCCAAATTGCTGAAACTTGATTTGCATAATGAATTTGATTTCATTGAATATGGCACAGGAAAACATTCTGGCAATACGGATATTGCAGTTATCTTTTGGATAAATGATATTCCGTTTAACTTAACAATTACTGAGGAGTTAGATATTAAATTATCTACTTGTGAACGTGACAAGCGGAATTACGGATTAAGTTATCCGATTCCAGTGGAAACAATCTTTGAAGGCTCAGTCTATAACAACGGGGAATGGATTAAGTCTTTAGTCGAAAAGATTTATTAACTAAGGAATTTAAAGGAGTGATATATGAAAATTAAAAAAACACAAGCACTTGCTAGTTTATTAAAACTAATCAAGGAATTTGAGAAAGCAGCGAACGAAATCGGCGGTGAATTCCTGCTAGACTCTTCAATAGGAATCTGTGCTGATTTGCACGAGTTAAGAACTGGCGGAATCGTCTTTACTTATTACGGCTATGGGGAATCTAGGGAACAAGGGAAGTCACACAGGCAAGTAAAGGTATTCCACGATTTCAAGAATAATCCTAGCCAGTGCAAAGATATCTCTTCTTATAAAATGGAATTCTATTTAGATTCTGCTTTGCAACGGTCCTGCTATTTCCCTGTGGAATTTGCGTGGAGTGTAGCGGGTGAAACAGTCAACTTCTTATGGAAAAGATAATTCTTTGAGGATATTATGAAAATTAAAACACCAATCGGAACGCTAGCTTGTCAGGAAATGACAGTAGGGCCTAACACTAGGAAAGCAGGAGCACAACGGCTTTTTTATGGTGAAGGCAAGAATGGCGGCCAATATGCAATCACTTTAATGTCCAATAATAAACTTTACGTGCAACGGGTAAGCGGAATAAATCCGGTTACCCACAAGTTCACTCCTGGACAATACGCAATCGAAGAAACCTAAAAGAAAATAGTTGACAAATCGAACAAGATAGGCTATTCTTTCAATATCAAAACAGAAATGGAGAGTAAATAAAATGTCAATCACACCAGAACGAATGAAATCTGATTTTAATTGGTTAAAATCTGAGTTTTGCCGGTATCAGCCACTTATTGACCACAACGTAACAAATTCAGATTTTAAAGCAAGACTCAATGCAACTACTGGATTATGGGTTAGTTATTCACTTAGTAAAATGCGCTATACTATAGGCTGGATTGCGTATTTAGACGGCACACCAATTAGTTATAGCATGCCTATTCAAACAGAAGTTAAAGGGAATCGGCTGATTGCTAAAATCAATGAGTTAATTCCTGAGTTCAATAAAGACGCAAGAATAGCAATTGAAAAAGAACGCAACTTTCTTGATAAAGAAAACCTGTTGGCTACTAAGAAGCAAAGAATACTAGACGCTATTCCTGATTTGAAAGACGTTTCAAGCGTAAGCGGCACTAGCCATTGCTTAGAGTCTGGGAGTTATCGGTGTGGTGCAAAAGTTGGGCTAAATAATGCTTACGACCATATAGAGATTTCATTAACTGGATTGAATGAGCAAGAAGCAATTCATATTCTTCAATATTTTCACTCACAAGCCAATAAATACCAATAAAGGAGTAAATCAATGTTACAGCGAACAAAAGTTGAAAGTAAATCTAATTTCAAGCGCAATCATAACAAACGACAAGACAGTGACACCCCAAAGAAGCCAGTAATGACGGCTGAACAGGCAAGGCGTTTTGAAACCCTTAGCGTGCCTCATTATGCTATGCTTGCCGCTGAATCGGCTAACAAGGGGTGCAACTGTAGCCCTTATGCCGATTGGTTCACGTATAATCGTTGGCAAGCGCAAGGTCAACAAGGTCAAAAGGGAATCAGCCTTCAAATTTGGGTTAATTCAAAGCGAGTTGACGAAAAAACTGGTGAAGAAAGAATTGATAAATTTCCGAAAATCACTTCAGTATTTTGTCGCTGTCAGGTTAAACCAAAAGAAGAGACGGCGTAGTTGATAAAGCGGCAAGGCGTCAAATAACCCTTGCCACATACCCCACAATCAATCCAAAAAGGAATTCTATATGAATCTATCAGAGAAGCAGTTTGAAAGGCTTATAAAGCGTCTAGTGGACTATAGAAAAGGCTTAGATAGTGCAGAAGAGTTAAGCACTCCAGACGGGGAATACAAGAGGCTTAAAGTCACAACAGCAAGCACTACATACTACACTTTTGCCTGTACTTTAAATGACCTTGAAATCTTTGATTTAGTCCAGAATGAAGCACTATCAAGAGGATTGATTAAAACCACAAAAGGCTCACAAGTTAGATACTAACCTTAACCAAAACAGGAGTTTGAAATGAATAAATCACAAGCTTATGAATCAGGAAAGCTGGACGCACGCCATAACCAAAAGAAAGGGTTTGACCGTGTGTTTATCTATAAAGGCAACCATGAAAAATTCAATCAATTCTATACTGCATACCAGCAAGGATTTACCGAAGAAACCCGGCGAATTCAACTTGAATTCAAATCAACAGTGCCTTTGCCTGTAGCTTTATTCCCTTTTTCTTTGGCAATAGTCGGTTGTTTTATCTTGACAAATCGAATGTAGTATAGTATAGTTAACCCAAGTTAAACATTTAATTCGAAAGTGAGAGAATCGTGACTAAGAAAGAAAAATTAAAACTAGCTGAACTTTACAATAAAATAGATTCAAAGCAGGCAACGACTGACCAAATAGCTAAGATAACAAAGAATGATACTTTAAGGTCATTGCAACTTTGTTTTCTCAAACAAGGAATCGTTGAATGTTTAGCAACTCTTGACATTCAAGAAGAGATAGCGGAATTATCCGCAACCTTGAAATAATCAATTAACTTCAATTATAATCTGAAAAATGAAAGGAATTTGATATGAAACACAATACAATAATTCAAGTACTAGCCGATAGAGCACAGGAGCATAGGCAGATAATTGCTGGTTCTGTAATCAATAACCAGAAAACATATCTCAGAACAAGACAGTATTCTGCTATGTTAAAAAATGCAGGTTATATAGTTACTCAAGACTATATAGCAGAAAGACTAGATATGATTGTGCGTGAGCTTAAACCTGTTTTAGATATGCCTGAAAACTTTGAGTCTGTGTTTGAAAATATCAAGCGTCAAGAAATAAATCACTTAGTAAATGAAGTAAAATCTGGTAATCTAACTCCGCTTGCAAATGGCAAGGCGATTGTGGTTGAAATCTTAAATGATATTAAAGTAACAAAGGAGTAAGTTATGTGGACCAACTTAGTTGAATTAGTCAATAAAATTTCCGAAGGGGTTAAGCCAGTAGGCCACCAACGGCAATATGGCGCTGAGTCTATAAACGATAATCACAAGCAACTAAAGTGTAGATATCCTAAAGCTAAAATATATCAAATTGCCCATAGCGAAATGATTTATCATATAGCTTTAAGTAAAAGTAACAATTATTCCTTAAATGAAAAAACCTTATCAACTATTCTCTATATGGTTAACTCACTTCAGGATACCGAACTAAAAGAATCACTACTTGAAAAACTACAAGGAGTAAGCTAATGGAAAGAGCACAAATAGAAGAAACGAAATATGTCTACTCGCTAATAGAAATAAACCATTACTTTGACCTTGACACAGAAACTTGGTTCAAAGACGTAAACCAAGAAGATTATTTACAGATATTTAATGACCCTGAAAAGTTGATTAAATACTTAGAAAAGGCAATGAATGAAATCAATCAGCAATATAGGAATCAAAATGTTAACTATGATTTCTGGAGTGCTCTTGAAATATTGACCACAACGGGAAGAACTAAAGTTACTTTGACTTATCAAGACAATGAAAAGCGGTTTCTATTTGTCGCTAAAAAACTAGAGGTAATAAACCAATGAATGACTTTAAACCAACACACAAAATTGTATTCACTAAGACAAACGGTAAACAACAAGTTTGGGAAGTTATGCTTTGTGAGAATAAAGCAGGCAACGGACCAGCTTTCACGAAAGCAGAATGGGAGTTAGGTCTTAACTCAGACTGGAAATTGACTGATAGTAGGTGGCTTTTTCTTGGCTATACGACTCCAGGTTGCGTTAATGGCACAGTAACAGTAGAAAGGATTGAAGGTTAATTATGAAATATCAACACGAATACACTGAACAGATTGTAAATGGCAAATTAGAAGATATTTGCCTTGATTTACTTCAATGTGTTTATCCTTGTGATTGGAGTGATTTGCGACAAGAAGCAATCAATAACGGCGTGCCTGAAGAAATTTTAAATGATATTGACCAGCACGGCTTGTCAGTAAGGCTTTATGCTCCTGGAATGACAGACCGTGCTAGTGGATTCAAGTATACAGATTGGGAAGTTAGCAGTGTTGACGGTTTCTTTTTTGATTTACCAAGAGAGACAAAACAAGTGCTCAGTGATTGGCAAGACGAAAATGACCCGCTATTCTTGCACTTAGTAGCTTTTGCTATTGAAGCTTGCGTGAGAATGACGGCTGAAGTTAAGTCGCTCAGTTGGTTTAATGAAGTAAATGAATCAATTGAAGAAGCAAATATTATTCTTGAAGAGAAAGAAGGAAGGGAGTAGTTTTAAAATGGAAAATTATCGAAGTAAGATATTTAGGTGCCCATACTGTGCGGAGTCAATTGCGTTATCCGTTAATGTTAATATTGCCGAAATCAAGAAGGCATCTAATGGATTAACCGAAAGTGAAAACGAAATATTGGAATACTATCGCAGTACAGGCGTTCTTGATAGCTATATAAGGGCGCTAGAAACAGCTAGGCCGGACTATGTATCCAAGCCACGGTCTGTACTTGGATTAGTGCATATGCTTCGCGCTAACCAAGTAATAAACGCTGAACCTTCTATAAAGAACTTTCTTGAATTAACTTACGGCAAGGATAAAAACATTCAAATTTATAACCAATCTGAGGTGGCTGCCATTGTGGTTGACGGCCAAATCAAACAATTCATTCCCACGGCTTACCTTAAAAGAAAGACCACTAAACATCCAAATACAAACAAGGTAACTCCATCTTATACTGAAACGGAAGTTTGGATAAGGACTAAATTCGGATACGTTGCTAATACATTATTCTGGCAAGAATTACAGAAACATTCAATAGGAGATTTCCAAAAATGAAAAATCAAATGGAATTTGACACCATTAGTACCGTTTACTCTGCATTGAAAACATACTGGGATAAGTCAACTGATAATCACATTATGCGCGATAAATATAAAGGCGGTGCAATTATTGCCCGCCTAACACTTGGCAATGAACTGATTGACCTTTGGGAGAAAACAGACTTCCAAAATTTCACATTAGGCAATTAACGAATTATACCCAAAAGAGAAAGAAGAAAATATGTTTCAGACAATTACTGACAAATCGAATATTACCCCAAAACAAGTATCATTAGTTAAAAAGAAAAAGGTAATTGCCGCCATTCGGCCTAAGTCACAACCTGAACGGCCAAAACGAAATATTCAATTAACACGAATCATTGACGTTGATTGCTACCAGTTTCCTTTCACTGAAGAGTTGTTAAGGGCTAAAAGTGGAGTCAAAGAAAAAGTTAAATCAATTCTTCAGGATAAATTGCAGACTCCATTAGGGTACTGCAAAGAGACAAGGGAAGCCTTTAGCGAGCAATTCAAAGAACACCAATGGATTTTTGATAGCATTGAAAATCGAAAGTTAGTCTTTAGGATTAACTTTCCTATGCTTGCCAAGTTTCCCCCAAATGAAATCAAACCTCTTGTAACCTGTACCGAAATGACCGTGGCTGAATCGGTCAACCTTATGCCTAAGACGCTAGCTAGGCGGTTCAGGGAACTGCCCAAACAAAATGTTTCACTTATTGCAGTTAGAACTTGCATTTCAATGTATCGGAATGTAAAATTACAGGAGTTTTTAGAAACCAATGACTTGTTCTTTAGACTCTTATATAATTCAATGATTGAAGCTTTGGAATTGAAAAAGAAAGGATACTGAATTTTATGTTTGTTTTATTTATTCGTGAGCCTACAAATCAAGCGGTTATCTTCGAAGTGAAATCTAAGAAAGAAGCCAAAAAGCTTTTGGCTAAATCAGACTATAATCTGATAGCCGGGTACTCTGAAAACCGGTTAGAACTAGAGTCTCTGAGACTTGAAAAATATCCTGAGAAGCAAAGGAGTTAGTTATGATTGAAGTAATTCTAAGGCCATACACGGTCAACCTGCCAGAAGATTCTATACTGACTAATATTGTCACTGAATATTCTGAAGCATACAGTAAACATATAGATAATTTGGCTAATGAAAACCTTGAACTCTTTGAGAGAATTTTCAGAGAAAAGAATGAGCCTATACTTGGAAAGAAAGGTTGGCAGGTAGTCGAAAGAGAAATTGCTGAATGCTACTGGAAGATGCAAAATGATTTTCACTGGCATAAAATAAAAAGAGAATTTGATATTGAATCAACAGTTAATCGGATTAAATACATAACGCAAGGAGTTTTTTACGATTATGATTAAAACAGAAAATGGAACTATTCTAAAAAACATTGATATTGTTTTGCAATTTAGAGTATCAAAAGAAGTTGATTGGTCTGTGTTAATAGAAAGTCGTGTTAGTGGCAACAATTACGTTGCCAACAACACCACTAGCGAAGCGGTTTATAGGGCTATAGACTCAATTGATACTTGTATTATCGTTACGCCTATAGAAACAAATGAAGCTTGGTTGCTTCTTGAACAATGTGCAATGGGAGTTTTACTAAAGGGTTAAGTTATGCTAGTTATTATTCGTGGATTACCTGGAAGCGGAAAGAGTACAATAGCAAGAACTCAGTTTCCTGATTTTGTGAATTATGAAGCTGATATGTTTTTCACTGATAACTTAGGCAATTATGCCTTTGATAAGACCAGACTACAAGAAGCCCATAGCTGGTGCATAGAAGCCACTAGAAAGGCACTGAGCGAACGCAAAGACGTAGCTGTATCAAATACCTTCACCCGGCTTTATGAAATCCAGCCATACGTTAAAATGGCAATGGAATTTAATATTCCAATTCAGATAGTTCACGCTACAGGTAACTACAAGAACACACACAACGTACCTGAATCGTTCATTGATATTATGAAATCGCGTTGGGAGAATATCCCAACAGGAACATACACACCAAGATACCTATACACATTAGTCTGTAACCCAGACTATATAGAGTACCCTAAAAAACCTGATTCTCTTTAATTTTTTTTCTTGACAAATCGAACAAAGTATACTACCCTTCCAATATCAAAACACGGCACTCAACTTAAACATTTAACTTGAAAGGTAAAATTATGACTACAGCAATGACTCTTGAACTTGATAATAATATTTTAACTGCAATTAACGACTTTGAGAATTGGGATATGGAAAACAAAAAGAATGAACCAGTTAGCTTGTGCGTTCCTGAAGGTGCGTTAGTTGACGCAATGAAATTCATTAACACTGGAATTGAGAAAAAGGAATATATTCCTATTATTCAATATGTGTTGTTCACTCAAGAATGTGGGCAATTGAAACTTATTTCAACAAACCTGGAAGCCTATCTTGAGATTAACTTAGGTGATAATTTTACAGCAAGTGATAACTTCGAGAATATTTTGATTTATGGCAAAGATTTATGGAAAGCAATGAAAGTCTTTGCAAGTAAAAAAGGCAATGGATTAATTGACTTAGAGGAATTAGACAAGGCTTCTGGATTAGTCAGGTTGTCTATCAATTCCGATAGTGTAGAAATCAATACAAATTCAATTGACCAGTATCCTTATTTTCAGAACAATAACGTATATCCTCAGTCTGCTAGCTTTGATCTTTGCACAGGCAAGCAATTTAAAAATATTGCTAAAGAATTATTATTCGCTACTACTAAAGAAGAATCACGATTCGCATTGAATGGAATCGGATTGTTTGCAAGTCAACAGAAACTTACTTTTGTTGCCACAGACGGGCATAGGTTAGCTTATCAGGAAATGCCAAATATCTCAGGGGTTAACCTTTCCGGTATGCCTATCAATTCAAAAGATTATATCGGCAATGGCAAATCCAGTTTGATCTTGCCTGAATATATCTTCAAGCATATTGTCCCTTTTGTAAACGACAATGATATGGTTCAGATTGGCTTCACTGAAGGACGGTACGCTATCATTCAATTTGATAATAAAACTGTTAAATTCCGTCCATTAGAAGGTCAATTTCCTAATTATGAAGCGGTGATTCCAACACATAATAACTCATATGTCACAGTCAATAAGAAAGCTTTACTGACGGCTTGCACGAAAGTTGCCGCTTTTGCAGACGAAGTAACACGCGCAACACGGTTTCACTTAGGCAATGTAAAACTTCGCCTTGAAGCCTCAAATTTAGGCAAACGCGCTACTTCAGCAATTGAAATTGATTCATATTCAAATGCAATTACCGCCGAATTAGCTTTCAATATTGAATACTTCATTGAATATTTGAAGATTATTAGCGGTGAAGAAGTAACTATTAAATACCGTGACGAATCAACTCAAATTCTCTTAGAGGACGGCGGCGGCACAAAGTATGTCATTATGCCAATGCGAAACTAAAAAGTTTTCTATTGACAAATCGAATTTCAAATGCTACATTACAGGCACGTTAGAAATTTAATGTGCCTGTAATATCAAGAAAGGATACAGCAATGTCACTATTAGGTAAAAGATATCTCAAAATGACGGGAAGTCAGCTAGAACACAATATACAAATAGCAGAAGTTAGATTACAGGATTTAATAAACCGTGCCTACACGGTAGGCATAAAGGAATACCTTGCAAATATTGATTTAATTTTTGGCGAACTAAAAGGGTATACTCAAGAACAAGTAGACGAAATTAGGCAAGAAAGCGGGATATTTGAAAGCCCTAACTTCATTTCGATAGTAAGCTGGACGTGTTACGCTGAACAGCACGCTAGCATAATGAGAGAGCGTTTATTATCAAAACAATGGGTTGATAGACATGCACTATTGTCTAGTTATAAATATGACAGATTCATTGATAATATACACGCCAAGCACCTTAACTGGTTGATTCATAACCGGGAATTTACTTCAAATGGTTCAAAGTATTACTTAACTAATAACCCTAAGCCTTTTAAAAATTAATCTCAAGGAGTTTAATATGCAAAAATACATTTCAGTAGGATATCAGTTAGTCGGCGACGTTTCTTGTAGCAAGAAATATACTGAAATCCCTGTATCTGAAAATATCCAATTATCAAGGGATAACGTTCGCTCTTTAACTGCAAAACATTTTGGAGTTGAGTTAGACGAAGTTTACACAATGGGGCATACTATCAGGTATATTAACACTCTGCCTAATCTTACACCTTGCACTATCTTTGTTATCCCTAATGATAATATAGGCAGCATGGTTGTTACTTATCAAGGTAAAGTTGATTCATTTGGGCTTACAGATTGGGCGCAGTATAATAGATTACCATTTGTTAATTTTATCCCTAAGAAAAAAGAGATTTGCATAAAGTCATAAGCCGTCCGGTAGCCCCATTCCTTGTAATAGTAGAAGGGTGAATCATAAAACGCTGCCTTCGATTGATATGTATAATCCTAAGCTTCCAGGGAATATACTTACAAAATCCAAGCACTCTATGTACTCAGATAATTGGTTAAAAGAATTTGAACCTGTTATGGATAATTGGATTAAAACAGTAAATGCAAATGTAATCTTCGATTCAAGAGAATATAAGGAGTAACCTATGAATTATCAAGTAAACCAAATTTTCGATTGTGAATATATAACTTTAGCAGTAGACGATAATCCAAATAAGCTACAATCTATTCGTGACTGGCTAACTGAACGATTCGACTTGTTATCAACAGAGAATCAAGACACTGATAGCCGTCTCTGGTTATCTCTTAACATTGGTAAGAATAAAACTACACTCAGTCTTTGGAATATTAAACCCAAGTCTTTTGATTATCTAACTCAAAATTCAATTAACCAAAAACGTGGGTTAGTGATTGAAAAATTTGAGCAATTACTGCAAGAAACAAAGGAGTTATTAGATTATGCCTAAACCTAAAAATATTTATCGGCGCGCATTCAACCCGGAAAATAGTTCGGCTTGGGTGCTTTATTCCACAAGGGACATAGCAAGAATTGAAGGCGTCTTTGGTGGGGCTTATGCACCGGAATTGATAAACAAATTTCTTTATTCGCGATATAAAGAATATAAGAAACTTCAAAAACAGGGAAAGAACATTTCTGATATATCATTTAACCGTCTTAGTTTAAAGGTAAGGGTAGAAGGTAAATTGATAGTATATAGTGTTAGTCTTTATGATATTAGAACAGTTGCAGATATAGACCAACTCTTTACAAGCGAAGGGTTTGAAAAAGTATCAAAATATTTTACTGAATAGAGGTTTATGAATCAAGAAAACACCGAGATAGAATCAAAGCTCATAAAGATATTAAATTCGCATAATTTAGTTTCAATATCTACAGCCATAGGGTATAATAGAACTAAGTCAGTTTATGAAAAGATTAAACAAGCTGAAGGAATGATTTTAGTTCACTTGAAACTTGAAAATAACTGGGAGAGTAAGCAAGAATTAAACACTGCTTTAATTGCGATTAGAAGCCTTTTAAGCGACTTTATTAACCGGGTTGATACTCAGTGTCAATCTGCCAATCAAAAACAATCTAATGTCATTTTAGCAAAGGAGTAAGATATGTTGAAATTTACCAAAAGACGTAACGGTGGAATGTATGCAACTATAAAGTGTGAGTTTAACGTAGGCATTAATGGCATTACTGCTATCATTCACAGACAAGGCTTAACACTAGAAAGCCTTAATCAATTAACCAAACTTCAGATTGAAAAACTCACTAGAGAAGCGGTCAAAAATGGCGGCGAAAATGCAATTTATTTCAATGACGCCGAGGACTTAGATTTTAACTCTAGTGATTTAGCAACATATGACCAATGCTTTGACTATGTAAAGAAAATGTTTATTAAGGAGTAAGGTATGCAAGAAAGAACACAGCGAATACTGGATATGCTTTCACTGCGAAATATTATTCAAAATAATAAGAGAAATAAACTTGAGTTAATGAATGAACTCAAAAAATCTATAACTGAAAACTTTAATAACCGACTAGACAATATTACCACCTACCACAGTAGGATTCCAAAGCCAAATAGTTCTACTCGTGATTTGCTGAGGTGCTATAGACAAGGGGATATTTATTCATTGGCTCAAAATTCAAAGTGTGCAGAAGATCATTTGAACCAATTAATCGAACTTGAAAATTTCTTTTATCACGCTGAAACAGAAAAAGACATAGAAGATAATTATAATTATAGCTTAGAAATCTTTTTAACTGAGTTGCAAAATAGAATAATCAATGAATATCTGAATATGGGCGATTCGTTGATATTAAATAATTTATCTCAACTTAATGGGTTTATTATGCAGGAATTAGCAAGGGAAAGAGAGTAATATGTCAAGAGACTCGGCCCTAAAGGGCCAAGCTTGAGTTGTGTACCCACAACGCTACCTAACGGATAGCCGAAGTTGGTAGACTTGCTCAAGTTTCACTTGACCAGACCCCTGTGCAAATCACAGGAAACGATTGGGAAGAAATAGGTACCTGCAGATGCCGCCTCAGTCTGCTGCTCTACGGTGATAGGTTAAACAGGGACGGGAGTCAGTCCCAGTGCTTATCACGTCAAACCTTCCTAAATCTGGTCGAGAGGAGGTCGAACCCGGCCAGCGGTTACAGTTAGGCCGGTACGCATTACTCCGAAAGGATGTGTAAACGATATGTTCGTTTACGTGCTGAATTGTCACGGTAACCCACTGATGCCGACGAACCCGGCAAAGGCAAGGTTGCTTCTAAAAACAGGTAAAGCAAGAGTGGTTCGCACAACCCCATTTACTATCCAACTACTCTTTGGGTCATCCGGCTATAGGCAAGAGGTAGTAGCGGGAATGGATACCGGAAGTTCTAAGATTGGAGTAGCCGCAATAGCAAATGGTAGAGTGATCTATCAGTCAGAAGTCACAGTCAGGAATGATGTTTCACGAAAGGTGGAGCAACGGAAGATGTACCGACGCAATCGGCGCAACCGAAAGACCCGCTACAGAATGGCTAGATTCGAGAATCGGGGTGCATCACTCCAGAAAGGAAGGATTCCGCCGTCAGTAAGGAGTAAGGTTGATTCACATCTTCGGGAAAGAAATCAGGTTGAATCATTATTACCCGTGACAAGGTGGAAGATAGAAGTGGCAAGTTTTGACATCCACAAGCTAGTGAACCCAAACGTGGAAGGGGCTGAGTATCAGAACGGACCACTCAAGGATTGGAATAATACTAAGGCGTATGTTCTCTACCGCGACGGCTATAAGTGTCAAAGTGGACAAAAGGGCAGCCATAGCGTTAAGCTGAATGTCCATCACGTCCAGTTTAAAAGCCGTCAGGGAAGTAACCAGCATAGGAATCTCATCACGCTATGCGCAACCTGTCACGATGACTTACACCAAGGGAAGTTTCAGATTAAACCTAAGCGTAATGTGACTAAACACGCAACCCAGGTAAGTATACTGACAGCAAGGATTAAGCAATCAGGTTGGCAGTTTGAGCCAACTTTCGGTTATGAAACCAAGTATAAGCGCGAAGAGTTTCTAAGGCTACCCAAGTCCCATATCAATGATGCGATAGCTATCTGCTGCGAAGACGGCGAAGTAGCTGACATAGGTAACGGTAACACCTTTCTCAAGCGTCACGTTAATAAAGGCGATTATCAGCAGACAACCGGTAAACATAGCCAGAAGAGAATCCCAACCGGTAAACTATTCGGACTGCGCAAGTTTGACCTAATCCAAACTGTCAAGGGAATCGGGTTTATCATAGGTAAGCGTAGCACCGGATATTTCGTGGTAGGTGACCTTAACGGCAACCGCCTATCTGATAGTCTCAGTGTCAAGGCTAACTGCGTTCGGTTAGCCGCACGAAGTGCAACCTTAACTCAAAGAAGGAGCGGCGTTTCCTCTCGGCCCTAAAGGGCCGAGTATCCACGCCGAAAGTAGGATGAAAACTTATACTGAGATTTATGATAAATTCTTTCGCAATATAACTATCTATCCTTTTGTACCAGAAGGTACAACATTAAAGGGGTTTGAGGGTAATATAGTTATTTCATTATTAGACTTAACTGTTAAATGGAATTTTACCTTGAGATCTTCCATTAGTCGCAACCAATGGAAGCAATTAGATACGGCTATGCAGCGTGCCTTTGATATCACTGATTGGAATAATGAAGATATCGTGGATTACATTAGGGGGCAACAATGAAAAAGCGTCAAACAAGAATTGCACAAGGATTTAGTCCTGAAGAACTTAATAGACCTATTATGTATCATTATCATAGTTTCGTTAAGTTGCGTCATATACTTGACGATAATATACCTGTGCCTTGTAAGAGCATAGACATTAATAATTTTATCTTTAACCACGGGTGCAGTGACGGTGCAAGAAAGGAAAGAGATTTAGCGATTGCACGAATATCTACCTATGACGATAATTTTACAATGGAAAACCCGAATAAAATTCAGTACAAAAAATCTGATATACTAGAAGAGATTCGCGGGAACGGCCAATACTCTAAGTGGTTTATTTTATCAGAATTGAATACGGTATATGGAATATTAAATCAAGTGCGTGATTTACAACAAGGCAATATATAAGGAGCAATAAATGAAAGAGATTAATAAGTTTTTTGTAGTCAAATGGATTTACCGAAGGCGTTTTAACAACTATGAAGTAGTACAGGCTAATTCCAATGAGGAAATAAACCTAAACCTTGAAGAAATGAAATTGCTTTTAGGCATATATCCATTTAGAATAGTAAGTGAGTTAGACACGCAAGAAGAAGCTATTGAACTGGCAGATAAATTAAATCAGACTATATAAGGAGCAACAGAATGAAGGAACAAATTGAAAAACTTACTAATCTATATAAGACGCTGCTAGAACTTCACCACGGGTATTCTAGCGCCAAGAATGAGCCTTCTGGTTATGAGGGACAGGCTCACGGTGTCCTTCAATCATTACGCATTCTAGGAGTGACACGCCAAGAAATTGAATCTATTCAAAATAGTGTAACTCAAAAAGTATCATTGGTTAAAAAGGATACTTCGCTCAGGCAACAAGTAATTCAACTACTCAAAGAAGCAGGAGCAATGAATAGTGATTACTTAGATTCTATCCCTAATGTGGAACGATTAAAAGAAGAAAGAATTATTCCGCACGCTAGGGAATTAGCAGAATACCGCAAGAAACACTATTTTCTATATGATACTGATAGCAAGGGTGAATTAGTATCCGACTGGCTTCTTGAGCAGTTAGACGATTTAGAAAATTCATATGATAATCAAAAAAAAGCAGCTTGACAAATTGAATATACTAATGTAGTATTATTCCGACTTAAAACTTTAACTTGAAAGGTAAAATTATGGAAAAAATTAAATTAAAGTGGGTAATGAATGTCTATAACCCAGAGAATAATGACGCTCGCGAAAAACTTAGTAGTGTCTTTAGTACAGGTAAAGAAAAAAATGGCAAAAATATATCTCAGGGATTAATTCCTTTATTAAGGGAGTACCTAGTGGGAGCAAAAATATTAGTTCTACTCAGTTATTAAAACAAGGAGTAATTGGACTCTATGAGTTTGACTTAGGATTTAAGTATCAATTGATTTTAAACTTAATTAAGCAAGGGCAAGGTACTGAGTTTGATATATTCAAGTGCTCAGATAAAACACTTGGACCTAAAATTTACACTAAAGTTAAGGCGCTAGAAAGCGTTGGCTTAATTAAATGCCTCAAGAGTGGGCGATATAGTTTAACAAAGGAAGGTAGAAGATATGTTAATAAATCTATCAGCAAATCAAATTGAAATTTTGAATCTAATTAATCAAGGCTATAAGTATAGTCTTGATATCTATAAGCACTCAAAAAGAATGTTTCAAGCCGGTGTTTATGTAGATATCTCAATCTTACGAGAGAAGGGATTAGTAGAACGATTAAGCGAGTGCAAACGTTACAACAGTAATAAAGATATTATTAGATATGTGTTTCTTTTAACTGAAAAAGGCAAAGAGTATCTTGATAATTTAAACTTAAAGGAGTAATAAAATGAGTTCAGTGGGAACAAGCCAATCTTTAGTAGAACAGTGCCAACGAATTGAAGAAGTTGCCAGCCAATTATGGACAAAGTATGGTGGGACGGCTGAACGAAAAGCAAATTTTACTACCGGCAAAAAGACGTGTGTTCGTTCCGGTCTCTCTGACTGGTTTAGGAAATTTGACGAAAGAATTCTTGTGCTTTCTCAATTTGACGAATTGCCTTTTTATAAGATTGAGATTAACTTATTTAATAGTCCGCCAGCAGCAGCAAGAGGGCGTGTTAGAATAATGCTTTTTCATTCCAGGAGTTGCCAAGACCCCGATAATGTAACTATCAATTTTGTCAGTGAGTCTTTTTATAAAACAGAGTATTATGCAACGTCGCCAAGTACTAAGCGGCCAGAAAATTCACTTGAATACTTTAGCAGGTATATTGAATGGGTTTTACCAGAAATGGAAATGTGGTTAAACAAGGAGTAAAAAAATGAATATTGTGACTCAAGAACAAACTAATGTAATGATTGATTGGTGGACTGAAAAATTCAGATCACGACTCGGCAAACCAGAAAATCCTGAAGAATCTCAATTTAACGAACTTGCAGTACAAAGTTTTAAAAGTCGGTTAACTAAATGCTTGGCTAACAAACCAAGCTGGCAGTTAATGGTTGATTATGAGCCAACAGGGGTACTCTTTGAGGTAATGATTAAACTATTACCACGTGAAAAAATAATAGGAGTCTTGCCGTTTAAAACCCGGACTGAAGCAATGAATGGGGGAGTGCGTGTAATTGATTCTAATGGGAATGAATGCTGGATAATGGCTCAATCTAAAGACCAGCAGTGACATATCAACAAGGAGTAAAAATGATTTTTAATATTGAAAAAATTCAACAAGATTTAGACAAGTTCACTCAACTTCAAAAAGAAGCTTTAACACTGGCACTAACTACAGCAGACAAGAAACACGCTGAATGGAAGTACTCAGGAATAATATATGATTTAACCAGGTTATTAAGCCTTGCTAAGTATGTTGATTCAAAGGATATTGATTCAGGCAGGAATCATTTCTGTGGATTAGGAAATAATATTGCACGGATTGATTTTATGAATGTGAATCACATTGATTATATTCAGAGTAAGGTAAATAATGCTGCATTTGTGGTTCACGGGCTAGATAAAGAACCTGGATTAGCTTTTTTCTATGAAGATTTGTCAGAAAATGAAAAGGAATCTTCAGCAATTTTAAGTGTTATGGGATTAAGGTATCAAGATAGAGTTCTTTATGCAACATTAGGGAATGACCTAATGCGTACTTTAGAATTAGCGTTAGATAGCTACTATGTTAGCCCTGAGTTCACATTTAGACCAGTATCTATTATGTTGCCTCAGTTAAAGGCAGGTAAGCGGGGTACTGGAATCCGCAACCAAGAAGCTATTAGAGATTTTGTCTGGGAGTTTATGGGTAAAAATATCCCACGCTCAGACGGCTTTCTTCAATGGGAGCACCCTGATTTTGGTAATATCTATAAATTATCTCAACCTAATTGGTGGATTGATTTACTTTCTTTTAAATATTATGTAAGAGAAAATCAAAAGGAGATTAAGTAAATGAATAAAGAATCGGTACTAAAAGAGATTAAATCATTTATTAGTAATAATGAGCAACAAATCAAACATTCTGCAAGAGTCATTAAAGAGAATGCAGTAGGAGGTGTTGCCGTTATTGAAAGTTCAAAAGAGTCAGAATATATCCCCTATAATGCCGATTATAGAATAATTTTACAGCATTCATTAGTTGCCTCAGTGACCAACTTAATGAATGGACACATGAAGAACCTATTGCGTAAGTTAGCTAATACCGAAACTCAAGAATCGTTTGATAATTTATTCAATGAAGCTCTTAATGATTACACTGAAACCTTGATTGATTTTCTATTAGAAGACCAGGTATTCGGTGACTTCATAGATTTACCAAGAAACAAATTGATTCATATTGAATCTTTGGCTAAAATTGTTAGATACTTAAATTTAATTAAGAGGTTAGATAAAAATTATGAATGACTGGACAATTAAGATTAGCGAATCTGAAAATGATATATATTGGGTTGGCCGTGAGTTAGCCCGCAAGTCTAACGCCTTATGGGTTAGGCTTAAAGCCGCAAAGAGTCAAGTTTGGCCGATTAGCCTAAGTCGGATTTTAAATTTAGTATCTCAAAAGCGCAGTGCGCTTTTAGTCGAAGTCAACCCTGCGTATACTTCGCAGGCTTGTTCAGTTTGCGGGTGCTTAGGTAGTCGTAAATTGGATAAGTTTCACTGCACGAATCAAAAGTGTGGGGTGGTATTGCAGGCTGACTATAACGGCGCGGTAAACGTTCTACACCGTAAAGGAGACCCAGAGATAGGTCTATATACTCCTTACCGTAAGGTTAAGGAGATTCTGATAGAACGCCAATCCATTGTCGGGGGTGGTACGGCTGCCTCCAAGACTCCAACCTTAGTTCAGATTTCTCTATTCGGAGAGTCTAACTAAGTGGAGAGCGAATACAATCTATCTCTACGTGCGAAGCTATCATTAGTTGACTCAGATTCACTAGAATGTGATTGGTGGGTAGTCCACGTACGCGGAGGAGAACCGAATAACAAATAGAAGGAGCACCGTGTTCAATGGAAAAACAATTACCAAAAAGACTAAAAGTAAAAATTAAGGATAAAGCACTGAGTCAGTTTAGCATTGATTGCTATAAGTCAATTCTGGCTGCCTTTAAGAAACAGAATTTGCATTTGAGTTACTATTTTGAGGATAACCTGAACCCGGTTACTGACACCGGCTCAGTGTTTTTTCCAACGAAATATAGTCTTGCCTTTTTTATTGATCGAATAGAACAAGGCGAAATAAAATATGAAGTAAGAACAACTTCTGCTGAAACATTTAGAACTGATAATATTCAAAATATTGGTCAATTTGTTTTAGAGAAACTAATGTCTATTATCAGGCCAAATGTAAGTTATTCAGCTTTAATGCGGCACGATAATAAAAAATCAAGATTACTTAGCATTTCTGATATTGAAGCTATGGAAATCCTGGATAAAGCTATTATACTAACTTATCCAAATCGAAAACTTGAAAGCTTTAATGACGGAAGATTTAGTTTATCTAATTCTATTAGAATCTGCTTAAATCTTGAACCATTAGATAATTCCGAACCTGTATATAAATACACTCCAGGCGAGGGGAGAGAAGCACAAAAAAGAAATAGAACAAATGTTACTATTTACCAATTAGAATGGGAAGATTTATTAGAGCGTGCTAAACGATTACGTTGTCCATATGACGCTGACGGGGCGATTCTCAGGTTTTTACTGCACCTTCCACATTACGGCAAAGGAGCACCTGAGTTGCACGGCAAGTATGTTGACTGGCGAGAACGGTACGGCAATAATAGAGGAAAGGGGAAGGTAATTAAAAGTGCTTAACGTAACTACAGAAATATCAAAAATGTATCGAGTAGTTCTTGACATTAGGACAAATTTAGGCGAGTTATATAATCTTCACGAGTTCAACCTACTCAGAAATAGGACTGAGTTCTTATGGGTTTCCTTTGACACAGGCAATCTTGATAAACCTGATAAGTTTGTCAAGGTAATCTGGGCCACTCCAGAATTCATTGAACAGAATCCTAATCTCTATAAGTTTCAATTAATTTCAGCGATACATTGCTTTAAGGATAAAAACGGAATAGGTTTTGAAGAGTTAATCGAATCAAAAGAAGGTGAACTTATAACCAATGATTTTTATGATATTGAAATGAGATATTGCAACACATTTACCATTGATAGCAATGGGATTATTGTGCAGGCTAACTTAATATCGTAATCATTTAACATTTAAGGAGTGTATGAGCAAAGACTTTAAATGCAAACAGGATATTGAAAATATTACAAGAATTCATTTGAATTTTGAAACTACATTTAAATTTCTTCATAGTGTTTTATTAGAGAAAGGGGTTGACTCTGTACTCTGTGTTCAAGTCTGTGAAGAATTGCAGTATAATAGTGTTTCAATTGGTGAATATATCTGGCTAACTTCACAGGAGTTATATGATATAAATAAAAAACGACGAAAAACAAAATATATCTCAAACTATATTCCAATTGCCACATTGGATTGTTTTGATAATAGTGGGATTGATTTTAGAAGCCCGGCTAAATTGCTTTTTGCATTTAGAGGATATACCGCTAAACAACTTTCTGATATTGAATATCAAAAGAGAATAGAAGAATGCAACGATATTGTTTTGACCTTTAAGACTGTGCTATATTTAGATAGTTCGAATAATTTAATCAAGCAGGAGAATATGAAGTGACTCAATACTTAAAGAAAGAATTACTTGAAGTTATCAAAGGGAATGCAGTAATCGCAAAGAAAAGATTCTTGCCTGATTTTGAGGAAATGCAATTGATTGGGTCAAGGCTTACAGCAAATCATATTCCATTTTCTTTTAAGAAATTACGGATAGGAAAAGAATTTTATTTTTGGATTAAAGCTGAACAGGAATGGACACAAGCCCAGCTAGACGCGGTGACATGGGTTGTGAGAGACTTAGGATTCTTTGACTCAGATAACGCCGCTGACGGCACTGGTATCTTGATAGCCAAGTACGAATTCTTTAATAACGAAAATGATATGATAGAATATGCCAAGAGGGAATTAGAAAAACTTGAATTTGATTCACAGGAGAAGCAATGAGCCAGCCACCAAAGGAAATATCTAGTAGATTATTGGGGTATATTAAAGACGTTAATAATGTATATCCTGATTGCTTTAAGACCTTAGCTGGAATGCGTAGTGAGCTAAGGGATTGGCCCGATTGGTGCTATTGTCCAATGGCTGGACCAGCGACGATTATTCAAGTCGAAAAAGGAATGACACCTGCGGCGACTAGGGATATCTCTATAATGGCTGGCCTTGCCGCCTGGCGAATGACAAAGGGAATTTTTGTTTTTGACGAAACGATAAAATCAGAACTTTGGAAGAGTGAAATATCAGGAGATATTCCTTGTGATATTTTATATCAATTGCCTCAGTGGTGCGTTTATATTCCTATTGAAAAGAAAATCATAGGACTAAACGTAATAGGATTTTTTGCTTTTTTGGAATATGACGTTAATTTAAACAGAAAGGAACTCAGAATACTTCTTGACGTAGGTACAACATTATTCCCTTTAGTTGTTCACTTAGAAAAAGGAAATATCTTTAATGGTATTATTTCAGCAAATGAACAGATTAACGCCAATGCAAGGACGGCTAAAATAGGTAGGTTCGACTTGCCTGTGAATCAGTTAATAACGCCTCTTTCTGGAATGATAAGCCTTTTACTTTATCTTTGTTCTGTGAACGCTGAAATCGCCAATAAACGCAATCCAGAGGCATATCCAGTTAATCCCAGACCCAAGAAAGTTAGGCGCGGAACATTAGAACTGGCCGCTAATGAACCTGATATCTGGGAAGTAGGATATAGAATAGGTCAAACATTAAGAATAACTCAAAGAGAAATTGAAAGCAGACAGGGAACTGAACATAACCAGCACTCTTCACCAGTCCCACATATCAGAAGAGCACACTGGCATACTTACTGGACAGGGCCAAAGCTTTCACAAAAACAAGTAGTCAAATGGTTGCCTACTATTTTAGTTAATCATAGTGACCCTGATAAAATAGTACCAACGATTTATCCGGTTAAGTAAGAATAATAATGCCAAAGACTAAACTACGCATAAAAGAAATTGCCACAGAAAAAGGATTAAATATCTCACAGCTATCAAGGAAAACTGATTTAGATATCGGATTAGTAAGAAGGTACTGGCACAATCGCACGCAATCAATATCATTACCCGCGTTAGACAAGATTGCAGAAGTATTAGGTGTGAGAGTTATTGATTTAATTGACAATGGAGATTAATTATGAGTAAAGAAAATGTATTAAGAGCTACAATGATAAGCTATTTTTATCAGAAAATTCAACCAGTATTTGCAACTCACGGGATTAGCGTAAAAGGTTCAAGTCGTTATTACCCGGATAATAGAAAAGATTTAAGCCTACATTTAATCTATCAACCAGAATCATTCACTAATTCCATAGGGATATCTCTTACCGTAGATAAAGGTAGAAGTAGATCATTTGAGTTAGAATATTTTACCCTTAAATCTAATAGCATTTACCCGGAAATATATTTTGACGATTTAGATACTGCGATTATGGCTTGCCTTGCTCTTGAATTAGACTCAAATTTAGATTTGAATGGGTATTAACTATGCAAGAAACAAAAATAGTCAACGTGAAAAAAGAAAAATGTGATATCTACATAGGTAGATTCATTAAAAATGCCAAATATGATTTTAAGCAATCACCATTTGGTAGTCCATGTCAACTACCTAGCCCTAAAGGGCTAGGCTTGAAGCCGTAAGGTATTAAGCCTGGTTGATTAGCCTAAGTCTGGAAGGCCGGACTACGTTGGGTTAGAATAGTCAGCTTACTGACTGAGATAGGTACTCCGGGATACTCCACAAGTCCCGGACTCTACGGCGGCGGATTAAACATTGCTGAGAGGTAGGCAAAGTGTTCGTCACGGCAAACCTAACCCAACATTGGCGCTGTGGACCTACTCCCGTAAGGGAGATTTATCCCGTAAGGGTTCTATATGATTTATGTGCTATCGAAAGACAATCAACCGCTAATGCCGACTTGTCGGTTTGGCAAAGTCAGGCGAATGCTAAAAACCGGCTTGGCTAAAGTAGTTTCACGTTCGCCGTTTACAATCAAATTGCTTTATGATTCAGCAACCTACACTCAGCCGATTACGTTGGGGATAGACTCAGGATATAAGAAGATTGGGTTTTCGGCGGTAACTGAAGTAAGAGAAGTGATAAGTGGAGAGGTTAATCTGTTGGATAACGTCTCTGAAAGAATAACCGAACGTGCTGCAAATAGACGAAACCGTCGTGCTAGAAAAACACGTTACCGAAAGCCAAGATTTGATAACCGGAAGCGTCAAGAAGGGTGGCTTGCGCCTTCAGTTCAACATAAACTAGATAGTCACACCCGACTTATTGAGAAGATTCAAAGAATACTACCAATCACTAAGGTGGTCGTGGAAATTGGAAGCTTTGACGTGCAGAAATTGAAGAACCCTGAAATCGAAGGGATTGCATATCAGGAAGGCGAACAGTTTGGATTTGATAACTTACGGGAATATATCCTACACCGTGACGGGCATAAATGTAAGAATCCAAAGTGTGGGAATCGTTCCAAAGAAACGATACTTCAGGTTCACCATTTAGGATTCTGGAAACAGGATAGAACTAATCGACCAAGCAACTTGATTACTCTCTGCACTCATTGTCATAGTTCGGCCAATCACCAACCGAAGGGGTTTCTATACGGTTGGCAACCTAAGTTAAACTCCTTCAAACCGGCAACCTTTATGAGTACTGTAAGAAAGAGATTGGTTAGTGACTTAAATCAGGTTCTACCAACGTATGAGACTTACGGGTATATCACAAAAGGGAAACGCAAAGAATTGGACCTAGAGAAGTCACATTCAACGGACGCTTTTGTAATTGCAGGTGGGACAACACAAATTAGGTGCAACCCAATCCCCGTCTTACAGGTAAGACGCAATAACCGCAACTTAGAGAAATTCTACGACGCTAAATACCTAGATACACGGGACGGGACTACTAAAAGCGGTAAAGACTTAGCTTCGGGACGTAGAACCCACAATAAGGACAAGTCAGAACCAAGCCTGAGAGTATTTCGTGGGCATAAGGTTAAAGCAGGAAGGCGTTCAGTACGAACGCAACGGTATCAGTTCCAACCTAAGTCCTTAGTCCGATACCAAGGCGGTCTATATAGAGTAGCTGGGATTCAGAATTACGGGGAGTATATTAGACTTACCGGACTAACTAAACCGGTAAAGACTTCAGCCGTTGCATTAGTCGCATACGCTAAAGGCTTAGTGTTTGGACTAGGTGCGCTAACTAAACCCAATAAGGACGGCGTTTCATCTCAGCCCTAAAGGACCGAGACTTCACGCCGAAGATAGGTTAAACTAAAACCTAAGAAGGATAATTAATTATGTCAATAGATATTTATGGTCAGATTTGTTATGGGGTAATGCTTGAACGAATGAAATTCCCTTGGGATAAAGAGGAATTCAATCATTATATTTCAAATTGGTGGTTTGACTCAGTTTTAAAATCCTCACCGCCTGACAATTTATCAACAGACGATTTATATTCTTTTATATCTTCTAATCAACCGCCAATAAAAATAGTAAGCTATGCGGGGGCAGGGTTTGATTTATATATCTTGGCTATCCCTTCGACAGTGCGAGATTGTACGACTGGACGCCCGGTTGATCTTGATTTTAATAAACTTACATATACACCAGAGGAACGATATAATTTACTTCACTTTATTGAGACGCATATAACTAAAGACTATTCGCTTCCCCAATGGTGGCTAAGTTGTTGCTTTAAACCTTGTATTAGATAGGGGCATTGTTTTTTTCAAGAGGATACTTTAATTATGTCAATAGATATTTATGGACAGATTTGTTATGGAGTTAAATTTGAGTGTGAAGAATTCCCGTGGGACAAGAAAGAATTTAATTATGATATTTCAAAATGGTGGGTATACTCAGTTTTGAAATACTCACCACCTGAAGGGCTAGCGCCTTATGATATAGAAAGGCAAGAGCGCATAATTTACAATACTAGACCATTGCCAGTAAGCATTGTAAATTATGCAGGATTAGATGTGGGCTTATACATTATAGCCGTTCCGTCAACAGTCAGGAAATGCGCCATTGACGAACCAATCAGGTTTAACCTTGAAGATTTAACTTATACGGACGAAGAAGAATATAATTTAATTCGATTCGTTGAGGAACATATAACTAAAGATTGCCCGTCTCCTCAGTGGTGGGCAAGCTGTTATTTTGTGCCTTAAATCAAAAAGCCCGCCGACTGTTTAGGTTGGCGGGCTTTTTCTATTCGATTAGATTCCCTTCGCTATCAATCAATCCTAAAATTTCTAAGCATTGAAATATTCCCCAAATACTCCCATCTAGGTAATAAGTATTTAAGTCAAAAGGGCCATACTCATTGGCAGATTTATATTTCAATTTTGCCTTTTTATATGCGTCAATAAGTTTTTGTTTTTGTTCTAGAGTCATAACGGTTTCTTTTCTCTTTCAGTATACAAGAATCTAGCAGCAGTACCAACCGCCTCAATTAATTCAATAAAATCAAGTTCAGTCAAGCAATGCTGCCTTAAATTATTAACGTATAAATCTAAGAAGATAGAATTATTACTAACAGCAAACTCCGTTTTAATTGGCTTATCCCAACCGCCCTTGCCTTCGAACCAGGGGGTTGATAGTGAACCTGAATACTCACCCGTTGCTGGAGTATTCTGAAAATGTAAGTATACTTTAAGCGTACTCAAATCAAGCACTACTTTTAATTGAAAATCTTCATAACCTTCTAATGATATATAGGCGCAATCATAATAGGGACTACAAAATACTTTCTCATATTCAATATTGACCTTTGACATAAAAACACTTTCTTGCGGGGCAGCCTATAGATCAAACTATAAGGTTGCCCCGCTTTTTTTAGTTATTACTCACACGTCTTAGTGCCCGTTGCCGGGTCATAGTAACAAGCTTCAGCTTTCTTTTCTTTCTTATCATTACTCTGAAGAATGCCGAATCGCTTACCATTTGCCCGGAATGTCGTGCAGCCCTTAGCGCCGCCCTTATATGCCTGAATATATAAATCCTTGAATTCACTAAAACTTACATTAGGTCCTACATTGCAAGTTTTAGAAACAGAAGAATCAATATAATATTGACCAGCACATAAGATTTCTACGTGTTGCTGTGCCGTGCATTCGTCGGCGGTTACTCCTTCAATACCCCATTCGCGGTAAGCGTAATCCTGAATCTCAGCCGTAAATGGTCCGTCAAAGGTCTGAATTGTTCTAGTGCCTGTTAAGCAATACGGTGGCTCAATCCCCGACGAAACATTGTCCGCCGTCAAGCTGATCGTGCCGGTTGGTGCGATTGACGTTAAGTGAGAATTACGAATACCATACTTGCGTACCTGGTCAACTACGTCCTCACCTAATCTTGCTAAAAATTTACTATCTAAATATCTTTCGTCGTAAAGCGGGAATGGCCCTTTCTCTTTAGCTAATTCAACACTAGCTAAATAACACTGCCTTGAAAGAAATTTAGTTACTGCTAAAACAAAATCTTTCATTTCAGTACTGCCATACCTCATTCCCATTCGTTCAGCCGCATTTGCTAAACCCGTGTAACCTAATCCCATTCTACGTTTATTTTTAGCTTCTTGTTCTTGTTGTGGCAATGGGTAAATTGTTCTATCAATGATATTATCCATTGCTCTTACTACTTGTGGAATATCTTTTTCAAATTGTAACCAGTTAAAATCATAATAACCAGCTTCATTTTTAAAGATATATTTTACTAAGTTAAAACTTCCTAAAAGACACGCGCCATAAGGCGGTAACGGTTGTTCCTATTTGTTGTCTCTCATTGCCTGAGAGTATCGGACTACATCTTCGATAGTATCATATTGAATGATAAATCGTTCCGCGCTTGGTAGATTCATATTGGCAGATTCTAGCTTTTTATAGAAAAGTAGAGTCTTATATCGAAAGCAATCAAGAATGTATGGATAAACTAAAGAAATAAACTTCTGTAGGTTCTCGCCACCGATTCTAACTCTATATCCGTAACCCCAGCGAACCTTAATCAAAGAACTCCCAATGCCAAATTTCATTAGTGACGCTTGGAATAATTCAAGTTCTTCTTTAGGAAAAGCTTCTAAACAAAAAAAACCTACATTTTGGATTTTATCACTAACTCGATTTTTAGCGTGGGCTAACAAGCCGTCTCCTTGCCAAACTTGAGCCAGTGACATTTCGTCGACTCGACTTGCAATATAAGAGGTTAAGGTTTTGCGTCCAAAATAAAAATGCTCGCCAATATTCTTCCAATAGGCATGCTTTCTTGTCCAAAGCTTATAACCTACATATCCACGTTTATCGTGATAAACTTGGGTTTTAATTTCCATACCTGTAATCTGTGACAGTACCTCATAAACATATTCAATATATTCTCTATGTTTAGAATATAATGAAAACCGTTGGTTCTTCATATTAATACTTCCGTCTGAAAGTACTAGCCCAATTACAATCTTCTTGATTTCTTTCGCCGTTAGTCTTTGCATAGCAGAGATTCTCTTAATCTACCTTTAGTCTCTGAACCGTCCCTTTCGGGCTTGGCTGCTGATTGCCCCTTTAGGGTTCCCAGCAATTCACGGAATGTTTTACATGGGGCGAATTAAACACCGCATGGGTTCGTTGCTGCAATAGTTTCACAATATTGCAAGTTATTCATTTCATTAATTCTATCAATAAAAAGCACTCCAGGTTCAGCCCAATCCCAGGTTGAACGCATTATCTGTTCCCAAAGAGATTTGGGGTTAATATAAGAGTGAACTTTCCCTTCAAACATTAATGGAAATTCTTTATCGTCATTCAATAAAGCTTCCATGAAAGCGTCAGTTATGCCAATAGAAATATTAAAACCAGTCAGTTTATCTGAATTATGTTTGGCATAAATAAACTCTACAATGTCAGGCGAGTCAACCCTAAGTACTCCCATTTGTGCGCCGCGCCTATGTCCCGCTGAAGCAATCGTCTGGCATACGGCGTCAAAGATTCCCATAAACCCAATAGGCCCGCACGCCTGAGAGTCAAGACTTTTAATCCACGAACCACGCGGGCGAATACGGCTAAAGTCATAGCCAATTCCACCACCGCGCCGCATTGTTTCAGCAGCTTCACCGACTGCCTTCATAATACTTTCCATTGAATCTTCAATGGTCCCAGACATAAAACAGTTTAGAGCCGTTGTTTGACGCGGAGACCCCATAGCGCACTGCACGCGGCCACCTGGTAAAAATCTCATATCCCTAAGAATATTAAGGAATTGTTTAAAGTGAAAATCATTATCTTTAAGAGACGCTGCAACTCGCTCTGCGGAGTCATTAAAACTCTCATTAGGCAGTCTATATTTTACAGCGTGCATTCGCTCAGAAAGAGGGACACTAGGTCCCCAAGTAGTTGTAGCTACCATTCAGTTACCTCATTTTTTTTGTTTATAATTGGCGTTAAATTAACCAATTTTTAACCTAACACCACGTTCTTTAAATTCAACCCCTGGAATAGTTTCACCTTGTTCAAGTAATTCTCTCACTAAATCCCAATTAACTTCTTGTTTAACCTGTTTATATTCGTCAGGTATTAAAGATTCGTCAACAATATTTAATGGAGTTTTACCACCGTTCCCAACTAATTTAACAGTATTTTTTACTGTACTAAGGTCATTCATTCCACGGTTCTGCATAAACTCTTTGAGCCTATACTCTAAGAAGTCTGCTCTTTTAGAATATAGGCGCTCAAGTTTAGTGTATCTTTGTTTCTCACGATTACAGACTTCAGCATTATTTTTTTGTGAACGAATATAATCACAATAACCGTCAATCTTTTCTGA